>ERZ836939.3053-NODE-3053-length-14942-cov-3.283536_pt1 | contig 14942 bp, 8 predicted proteins | sample MGYA00519912_ERZ836939 | MGnify/ENA primary metagenome ERZ836939 (study PRJEB31850, sample SAMEA3708810) | human gut metagenome | biome: human gut; feature: human-associated habitat; material: faeces | place: China | collected 2014 ... | reverse complement strand
GCGGTTCTTTGTGGAAAAAGATAGTTCTTTTCAGTATACCGCTTATGATGTCGCAGGTTCTTGAGGTTCTTTTTAATATGTCCGATGTGGCAGTTGTCGGTAAATTTGCAAGCTATGAGGCACTTGGGGCGGTTGGTTCGACTACAATTTTAGTGACGCTTTTTACAGGATTTCTTATAGGAATGGGTTGTGGTGTCAATGTAATAGTGGCAAGGCAGCTTGGTGCAAGACAGCACAAAGATTTGAAAGATACAATTCAAACAGCATTTATTCTGTGCCTGATTGTTGGAATTATTGTAAGCATTATATGTATTTCATGTGCACATTTATTGCTGAATCTATTAAATACAAAAGAAGAACTTATAGACGGTGCGATGCTTTATTTCAGAATATATGCACTTGGTATGCCTGCCATGGCAGTATACAACTTCGGTAATGCTGTTATGAGTGCCGGAGGAGATACAAAGCGTCCGTTACTCTATCTTTTTATAGCAGGAATAGTAAATGTATGCCTTAATCTTATATTTGTTATCGGATTTCGTCTGGCAGAACAGGGTGTAGCAATGGCTAGTATTATTTCACAGTATATTTCAGCTACACTTATTATGACTAATCTTTTGCGAAGAAATGATGTGTGCAAGCTTCGTCTTTCGCAGGTAAGAATAAACAAGAATGCAGCGAAAGCGATTCTTATGCTTGGAATCCCGGCAGGAATCCAGAACGCAATATTTGCGATTGCAAACCTTTTTATCCAGACAGGTGTGAATTCATTTGATTCTGTTATGGTTTCGGGCAATTCCGCAGCTGCCAATTTTGATGCACTTATATATAATGTAATGTCAGCGTTTTATACAGCGTGTTCAAGTTTTATGGGGCAGAACATGGGTGCCGGAAATAAAAAGAGAATGCTTCACAGCTATTTTATAAGCATTGCATATTCATTTTGTGCGGCAGGAATTCTTGGAACTGTACTTTTTGTGTTTGGACGCCAGTTGTTGTCGTTGTTTACTAGTGAGCCGGCTGTTATAGACGCCGGGATGGCAAGAATAAAGATTATGGCTTTTTCGTATGCGGTATCTGCATTTATGGATGCATCAATTGCTGCATCGAGGGGTATAGGAAAGAGTGTTGGACCTACAATTATTGTTATAAGCGGTTCGTGTGTATTCAGGGTTGCATGGGTATATACAATATTTGCATATTTTCACTCTATACCTTCATTGTACCTTGTTTATGTATTTTCGTGGACAATTACAGCTATAGCAGAAATAGCATATTTTGCATACAGTTTCAAACATTTGAATGTAAGAGGAAGATATTAGTAAAAATCCGACACAGGTATTTGTAAAAAATTAACAAAAAAATATAATAATCGGTAAAATTCATTGACATATTTATGATATAAGTATATTATTTATACATACTTTAATAAAACACATACGCAAAAGTCTTTTCTTATGGGTATTTTTAGTTATTAGTTCACTGCGTGTTTTATTAATGGTAAGCGTGATAATGAAAGGAAGTGTGTGGTAAAAAATATAATTTAGTAAAATGTTCGGAGGGTTTTATGCGATTTAACAAATTATTTAGAAAGGTATTTGCGGCAGTTTCTGCGGTTACTTTGATTGTATCGGGGATGCCTGTAGGATTGGGTGTTACGGCATTTGCAGCAGATACACAGACACGAAAAATTACGTATTCGTTTTCAGCGAATTCAAGTAAGAAAGCACCTGCAGCAGGGGAAATTCTTGATGGAACAGCCGGAGAGTCCGGCGGCATTTTGTATGTGTCACAGGATGCGGGAAACAGTGGCGTTACATATGATAGTGACAAACTTCGTTTCAGACAGGGAAGCGTATTATATCTCCCGGTAAAAGATGACACAACAAAAGTAAAATATGAGCAGTTATGTTCAAATGCTGCAACTGACAGACCTGTATATATCGGCAGTGCTGACAGCGGATATTCTGTTCAGATGAAGACAACAACACAGTCTGTAACAGTGGATGATATTACGGGTTATATTGTTGAAAAAGAAGGGCAGAAGTATCTTCCTGTTATATCAGGCGGAGATGTTAAGATCAGAACAATGGCTTTGACAGAATATAATCCTATTATAAATGTCACAGTTACAGGTACAGTGGCAAATGCAGCAGAAAATGGAATTACAGAGATTAAGTTTGACAGTCTTACAGACAGTTCTGCAAAGACGGTTACTGCACAGGTTGACAGCAACGGCAAGTATTCCGTTGTATTAAAGAGAGTAAACGGCAGTGCCAAGTACGAAGTATCAATAAGTGCTGTAGGATTTAAGATTAATGATACCGATAACGGCAATATTCTCGAACTTACAGGTGAAAATGCTACGGCTGTTAAAGACTTTGAAGCAGTTGCCGATGCAGTTGCAACAGTTTCAGGAAGTATTATGGGAATTCCGGCAGATGCTGTAAAAGGAACAGTTTCAGTTAAATTTGTACCTGATAATTCAAAGCTTTCAACGATTGCTGTTGATGTAAAAGCAGAGACAGATGGTTCTTACAGTTTTTCAAATGTAAGTATTAATTCGAGCTCAAATTATTCAGTAGTATTAGGCGGCGTTGACGATTATGAAGTTACAGAAAAGTTAAACAAGGCAGCAGGAGATTATACAGATGTACAAATCGCTGCAACACAGAGAGTAAAGGTTAATGTTTCAGGTAAGTTCGTAACCTCAGATGACAAAGCTTCAGATGTTACAAAGATTACATTTACAAACAAATCTGACAGTAACTATTCTTATTCATTTGATGTAACAGGTGACGGATACAAAGCACAGTTAAGAGCAGGCGAGTACGATACATCAGTTGTATCTGAAAAGTATACTGCATATGACCATGTAAGTGTCGGCAGTTCAGATGTTTTGAATGATGTTTATCTTGAAACAGAAGCAGATACATCACCTGTTAAATATCAATCTGAAGTAAAAGTGGGTAAGGGCCAGCAGTTTGAGACTATAACAGATGCAGTTAAGTATATAGGCAGAATGGCAAGAACAACAGAGAGAGTAACAATTACTCTTACAGATGCTTTATACAGAGAGCAGGTTATGGTTGATACTCCTTATGTTACTATTTCAAGTGAAGCAGGCTCAACAATAACATGGTATTACGGTTCGGGTTATACTTATTACAGTGCAGATATGAATGGTTATTACAGTGAAGCAAGAGCTGTTGATAAGTATGAAAAAGGCGTTGCAATTGGAATGGGAACAGGCCACTGGGGAGCAACAGTTAATGTACTTCCTACAGCTACAGCTTTCCGTTCAGAAGGTGTTATATATGAAAGTTCATTTAACAGATATATGACAACAGAAGAAGTTGAGGATGGCGTAGGCAAAGGTGGAGATAACTCTAAGGTTGACCGTTCTAAAGCAACAGATGCCGATATCAAACTTTATAAAAATAAGGAAAGAGCTTGTGTTATTTTCATTGAAGCAGACCAGAGCGAATTCAAGGACTGCCAGTTCTTAAGCTCACAGGATACAATGTTTACAGGAAATAATACAGAGCATACATATTTTAAGAATTGTGTCATCGAAGGTACAACAGATTATATCTGCGGTGATGGTAGTGCGGTATTCGATGGCTGTACATTAAGCATGTATGGATACGGTGACAAAGCGGCTTCAGGAAGTATCATTGTTGCGTCAAAGGCACTTTCACAGTTAGGTTATCTTTTCAACAACTGTAAGGTTGTAAAGACTTCTTATCCGGGAATTAACAACGGTATAACAAAGACATATTTTGCAAGACCATGGAGAGCAGATTCAAAGGTTGTATTCTTAAATACAGAAGTTGAAGATGCTAATACTATCGCTCCTGCAGGATTTACTTCAATGAGTAATGTAACACCTGCAAAGGCTAAGTATTATGAATATAATACACATCTTGCAGACGGAACAAAGGTAAGCACTTCAAGCAGAGCTGCAGGCGTTAATAAGATGACTGATGAAGAAGCATCAGCAGTAAAACTTGAAGATTACTTTGAGGGTTGGACACCTGCATACTATAAATCAGGAGATGTTAAGCCGGAACCGGTTGCAGCAGACTACACAGCAGTAGATGAAGCTATCAAAGCTGCGGAAGCTCTCAACAAAGATGATTATGAGGATTTCTCAGCAGTAACAAAGGCAATCGAAGCAGTGGACAGAACACTTACATCAGAAGAACAGGCAAAGGTAGATGCAATGGCAAAGGCAATAACAGATGCAATCAACGGTCTTGTTAAAAAGCAGCCTGTTGTTGAACCTGATGATCCGGGTAAGACAGACATCAAAGTTGACATTGATAGAAATGAAGATGCTGCTGATTTCAAGGATATTGCATCAGTAGGTGACGTAAAGGTTAAAGATGAAGAAGGCAAAGACCTTACAGTAAGTGAAATTAAGTTAAATGTTGAAAAAATAGCAGCTTCAACATCTGAAAAGATTGATGCGGCTATTGCTGAAAAGAATATCAAGGGATTCGATTCAAAGAATGCAGATTATTATGATATTTCACTCAAAACAACAGACGGAAAAGTTGTTAAGCTTTCAAGCGGTAAGATTAAGATTACTATGTCATACAAGAAAGGAATCAATGCAGCAGATTACAATTTGTATGTATTCCATATGAATAACAACGGAGTTCTTGAAAGTGTAGCAGTTACAGCAGATGAGAATGGTTTCTCATTCGAGGCAGAGTCATTCAGTCCATATGCTGTTGTATACGCAGTAAAGGATTCAGGAAGCGATATAATACCGTCAACACCTGAAAATCCAGGAAATGATGAGATACCAGGTACAACAGAAACACCAGGTACAACAGAAACACCGGATTCATCAGTTTCAACAGGTGACAGTTTAGGTATGTTCATGTATATGATAATTCTTGCTGCTGCATTGGCAGGAATGGCAGGAGTAGTCGTATACCACAGAAAAAGAGCAAAATAAAAACTGTTTGTAAAAACAGGTAATAAAAACGCAAAATAACAGCACGCTATTGACAGCGTGCTGTTATTTTTGTAATATATTAGAACATCTAGAAGAAACTATTTATCAAATTTTATGAAAAGGAATGAGCATATGTTTGGAGAAACATTGCATTGCGGTGAACTTATAAAGAGACTTAACGATGCACTTGGAAGAAAGGCTAATAATACGTTGATGTGCGATGATGTCACCCTTTCGCAGATTAAGGTCCTCGCAACTATCAGCGAGGCAGCCGATGAGACGATAACGCTAAAAGAACTTGAAAAGCATTTTGAAGTTAAACAGGCAACGATGGCAGGAATTGCTGCACGTCTGGAAAAAAAGGGGATGATAGAGGGGTTTTATGATTCAAATGATAAAAGAATCAAACATGTAAAGCTCACGGCAAAAGGTGAGGAGATATGCAAGACGGCAAGAGCTTCAATGGATGAAAATGAGAGGGAACTTTTAAAGGCACTTAATGATGATGAAAAAGGACAGCTTAGAAATCTTTTGCAGAAAGTATATGACAGTATCAAGTCATGCTGACTGTAGACTTATAAGGTGAATTTAATCGAAGGGAGAATGATAAAAATATGATAAAAACATTAGCAAAATGTATTGGCAAATATAAAAAAGAATCAATTATAACGCCAATATTTACTGCAGTTGAAGTTTTTTTGGAAATTCTTATTCCATTTATAACAGCCTCAATAATTGATAAAGGAATACAGGCCGGAGATATGAGAAAGGTTGGTATTTATGGTGGAATAATGCTTATTATAGCATTTTTGAGCCTTTTTTGTGGTATACAGGCAGGAAAGTATGCGGCGGCAGCATCAACAGGATTTGCGTGTAATCTGAGAGAGAAAATGTATGAAAATATACAGACATTTTCATTTTCTAATATTGATAAATTCAGTACAGCAGGTCTTGTAACACGTATGACAACTGATGTAACTAATGTACAGAATGCTTATCAGATGATAATAAGGATTGCTGTGAGAGCACCTCTCATGATGATTTGCAGTATTACAATGTGTGTAATAATAAGTCCGAGATTAAGTATTATATTTCTTGTTGCACTTATATTTTTGGGATTTGTACTTTTCTTTATTATATATAAAGTAACACCGGTTTTTACATCAGGTTTTGAAAAATATGATGAACTCAATGCGAGCGTTCAGGAGAATATTTCAGGAATCCGTGTTGTTAAGGCATTTGTACGTGAGGACCATGAAAAGAAAAAGTTTAATAAAGCGGCAGATAATCTTTATAAAACATTTGTTAAAGCCGAGTCATTTCTTGCATTTAACAATCCGACTATGATGCTTGTTGTATATGGATGTATTGTTGCATTGTCATGGTTTGCTTCACATTTTATTGTGTCGGGTTCAATTACAACTGGTAATCTTACATCAATGTTCAGTTACGTAATGAGCATGCTTATGGCACTTATGATGCTTTCAATGATATTTGTAATGGTTTCAATGAGTGCGGCAAGTGCAAGACGTATTTCAGAAGTTCTTAATGAAAAAGCGGACCTTGCCAATCCGGAAAAACCTTATGAAGAAGTGGAAGACGGAAGAATCGATTTTAATCATGTTAATTTTTCATACAGAAAAAACAGTACAGAGGATACTTTACATGATATTGATATTCATATTAATGCAGGTGAGACAATTGGTATTATTGGTGGTACAGGATGCGGAAAATCAAGTTTTGTGAGCCTTATAAGCCGTCTTTATGATGTTACTGATGGTTCTGTATGTGTTGGCGGAAAAGATGTAAGAACTTATGATATGGATGCACTCCGTAATCAGGTGGCTGTAGTATTACAGAAAAATGTCCTGTTTTCAGGAACAATACTTGACAATCTCAGATGGGGTGATGACAATGCTTCATATGAAGATTGTGTTGAGGCATGTAAACAGGCATGTGCTGATGAATTTATCGAGAGAATGCCTAAGAAGTATGATACATGGATAGAACAGGGCGGTACTAATGTTTCAGGTGGTCAGAGACAGAGACTCTGTATTGCGAGAGCATTGCTTAAAAAACCAAAGGTTCTTATTCTTGATGATTCGACAAGTGCTGTAGATACTGCAACAGACGCAAAAATCAAACAGGCATTTGCCCAGAAAATTCCGGGAACAACAAAGCTTATAGTTTCGCAGAGAATTTCAAGTATTCAGGATGCCGACAGAATTATTGTTCTTGAAGATGGAAAAGTCAGTGGCTTTGATACACATAAGAATCTTATGGAAAATAACAAAGTTTACCGCGAAATCTGTGAAGTCCAGATGCAGGGCGGCGGCGATTTCGACGAATCGGCAGAATAGTGAGAATAGGAGGAAGACATGAAAAATAAAAATGAGAACAAAGAGAAGAATCCGCTTTTATTATTAAAAAGACTTCTTTCTTATATAGTAAAAAATTATAAATTGGCATGTTTCATGGTGGTCGTTTGCATATTGGTTTCGGCACTTACGACATTGTGTGGAACTTTATTTATACAGAAACTTATTGATAATTATATTGTGCCGCTTACACAGATGGCAGTTCCTGATTATTCACCGCTTGCACAGGCTCTTTTAAAACTTGTAGCAATATTTGCAGTGGGTGTTTTATGTTCATACGGATATAACAGAATTATGGTAAATGTCGGTCAGGGTACTATGAAAAAGCTCCGTACAGAGATGTTTACTAACATGGAATCACTTCCAATCAGATACTTTGATACACATGCACATGGAGATATCATGTCGGTATACACAAATGATATTGATACATTAAGACAGCTTATAAGTCAGAGTATTCCACAGGTTCTTAATTCACTTATAACACTTGTATCAACATTTGTAAGTATGATAGTTCTTGATATACCACTTACAATTGTATCTGTTATTATGGTTGCAATTATGCTTTTTGTGACATCAAAGCTTTCCGCTGCATCCGGCAGATATTTCGTTGAACAGCAGAAAGATATCGGTAAAGTAAATGCTTATATTGAGGAAATGATGGAAGGACAGAAGGTTGTTAAGGTATTCTGTCATGAGCAGGAAAGTCTTGAACAGTTTAAGCAGATTAATAACAAGTTAAGAGAAAGTGCCAATAATGCTAATAGGATTGCAAATATTACAATGCCTATCAATGGAAATATAGGAAATATAAGTTATGTTTTGTGTGCACTTGTAGGTGGTGTGCTTGCATTAAGCGGGTTTTCCGGACTTACTATTGGTACACTTGTAGCATTTCTTTCATTAAACAAGAGTTTCACACAGCCTGTAACACAGATAAGCCAGCAGATAAGCAGCATTGTAATGGCTATGGCAGGTGCTGGCAGGGTATTTGATCTTTGTGATGAAGTACCGGAGACAGATGAAGGTGATGTTGAACTTGTAAATATATGTTATGATTCAAATGGTGAAATTCATGAAACTGAAGAACAGACAGAGATGTGGGCATGGAAAAAACCAAATGCTGCAAACAAAGATGAAATGTATACAAGACTTCAGGGTGATGTTACATTTGATGGAGTTGATTTTGGATATAATCCTGATAAAATCGTGCTTCACGATATAAAAATGTTCGCAAAACCTGGTCAGAAGCTTGCGTTTGTAGGTTCTACCGGTGCCGGAAAGACAACAATTACCAACCTTATTAACAGGTTTTATGATATACAGGATGGTAAAATCCGTTATGATGGAATTAATATTAATCATATTAAAAAAGACGATTTACGCCGAAGCCTGGGCATTGTTTTACAGGATACCAACCTTTTTACAGGCACGATTATGGACAATATCAGATATGGAAGACTCAATGCAGCTGATGAAGAATGTATAGCTGCCGCAAAGCTTGCTAATGCTGACGGATTTATAAAAAGACTTCCTGATGGTTATAACACAGTGCTTACCGGCGGTGGTGCGAACCTTAGTCAGGGACAGCGTCAGCTTCTTGCAATAGCGAGGGCGGCAGTTGCAGATCCTCCTGTTCTTATTCTTGATGAGGCGACTTCTTCTATTGATACACGTACAGAAAAACTTGTACAGCGTGGTATGGATGCACTTATGACAGGAAGAACTTCATTTGTTATCGCTCATCGTCTTTCTACGGTACGGAATGCAGACTGTATTATGGTTATGGAACAGGGAAGAATTATTGAGCGTGGTACACATGACCAGCTTATGGAAGAAAAAGGCAGATACTATCAGCTTTACACAGGAAAGTCAATCAGTGCGTAAGATTTTGATTAATTGGTATTAAATAAACATTTCAAAAACACGGGGTATAAAAATATGAAATATGCTTATATTAACGGAAAAATACTTGACGGAACCAAAGATATGCAGGTAAAAGAGGGCTTCGTCATACTTACGGACAATGATAAAATTGAGGATATTGTCAAGGCAGGCACGGATTTGAATGGATATGAAAAAGTTGATTTAAAACGCAGATATATTATGCCCGGTCTTATAAATATGCATGTTCATCTTGCAGGTAATGGTAAGCCGCAGAAAAAACAGCGTGATAATGAGAAGCTTGTAAAAATACTTATGGGAAATGCACTTATGCGTTCAATTGCATATGGTATGGTTGCCGGATTTGCAAAAACAGAGCTTATGAGCGGTGTGACAACAATAAGAACGGTTGGCGGACTTGGAAGTTTTGATACAAAATTAAGAGATGAGATTAATGCGGGAACAAAGATGGGACCGAGAATACTTGCCGCTAATGAAGGGATTTCCGTGCCTGGCGGACATATGGCTGGCTCTGTTGCTGTTGCGGCGGACAGTATAGATACAGCATTAAAACATCTGGAGCAATCGGAAAAAGAAAAGGTTGATTTGATAAAGCTTATGATTACAGGCGGCGTAATGGACGCAAAAGAAAAAGGTGTTCCGGGTGAACTGAAAATGTCTCCGGAAATGGTAAAGGTAGTCTGTGACAAGGCACATGAAAATGGCTATTTAGTTGCTGCACATGTCGAATCTCCGCAGGGGGTGCGTGTTGCTCTTGAAAATGGTGTTGACTCAATTGAACACGGTGCAAAAATTGATGATGATACAATTAAGTTATTCAAGGAAAGAAAAGCATTTCTTTGCACAACAATTTCGCCTGCACTTCCGTATGCATTGTTTGATCGTTCGATTACCAACGCAACTGAAGTTGAACAGTTTAACGGAAATGTTGTGTTTGAGGGAATAATTGCATGTGCGAAAGCGGCACTTGAAAATGATATACCTGTCGTTCTTGGCAATGATGTTGGATGTCCGTGGATTACACAGTATGATTTCTGGAGAGAATTGTATTATTTCCACAAATATACGGGCGTTTCCAATGCGTTTGCACTGTATACGGCAACCGCAAGAGCTGCCGAAATGGCGGGAATCGGTGATATTACCGGTACGCTCGAAAAAGATAAATGTGCAGATATGATTGTAACCGAGGAAAATCCGCTCGATGACCTCAGAGCATTACGCCATGTAAAAATGGTTGTTTCAAAAGGAACGATTACGGAAAATCCTAAGGTTAAAATCAATAAGCGTGTTGAGACTGAACTTGATAAATTCCTATAAAAAAACCCCGCTGCGGCGGGGCTTTTTATTCATATACTTCTCAATATTCAAATTTTTGCTTAATCCGGATATTCGCTAGTGATTCCAAAATATTCTTCAAGTGAAATCCAAGCACCATTGTTGTAAAGCTTTTCAGCGAGGTCTTTGCCGACATATCTTAAATGCCATGATTCATACTGATAGCCTGTGTATGCATCCTTACCCTTAGGAAAACGTATACAGAAGCCATATTTGTAGCAGTTATCGTTGACCCATCTGCCCTCTGCTGTGTCGCCGAAGCTGTCATCTATAGAGTTAAGGTCAAAACAGAGCCCTGTCTGGTGTTCTGAGTTACCAGGTCTTGATGAATAAGTATCTGCGGCAGCTTTTCCATCTCTTGCTACATAGGAATTATATAGATTTACCTGATAACTGTATGAACGGTAAGCACTTGCAATATAGATATTAAGTCCCTGTGAAGAAGCATCAGCCTGCATCGTACGCCATGCACTCATAAGTGTTCTGTCAAGACTTGTTGTGCTTCGCTGGCTTGTTACAGGAACCTCAGGGTCCTGAGGAATAAAATCACTTGGAAGAGAGTAAGTTTTATTGGCGATAAGCACCCCATCAACATATGTTATTCCATTGATAGTCTGGATTGAAAATCCTTTGGATGAAACAGACTGCGAATCAGCATACTGGCTTCCTGAATAATCAGAGCTGTTATCTGATGATGTGGAAACATCCTGAAATTCCTCAGATTTTCTGTTTTCGCTGTTGTTTTCTGCTGCTGTTTTATTGTCATCAGTAGTAGTCTCGGTAGTAGTTCCGGCTGTCTTGTCGTTATTCCTTTTCTTACTGTTACAGCCCTTAAATGCGAGTACGAATATAATTACTAAAATAAAAACCGCAATGCCTGCGGCAAGTGTAATTTTTTGTCGTCTGACTACAGCTGCACGCTGTTTTCTTGTTAATCGGTTGTTTGCCATAGTTAATCTCCATTCTGATTTTGCTGTTGTAGTGTGGCAGTTCATAAAACAAATCCATTATTGCATTTACAAAAGAAAATATCAAGTGTTGACGTTTCAATTAAAATAAATATATTGAAATGTTATGTTTTGAGTGGTATATTATTAATACATTTAAAAGAGCGAAAATTATAATTATTTTAAATATGAATGGAGAAATACAATGCATATATCAAAAAATGCTGCGATGCAGATAGTTGATGAAATATCGCAGCTTGTAAAACAAAATATTAATCTTATGGATGAGACGGGGCATATAATTGCAAGTTGTGATAAATCAAGGATAGGTGATTTTCACTATGGAGCATACAAAATCATTACGGAATGTCTAGATGAATATTATCTTAAGAAAGATGATAAGGAAAGAGGAATGAAACAGGGAATTAATCTTCCGCTTGAACTTGATGGTGAAATCGTTGGTGTTGTTGGAATTACCGGAAGTCACGATGAGGTAATAACAGCCGGACGTCTGATAAAAAAGATGACCGAAATTCTGCTTATGGAACGCCGTGTCAGTTATCATCAGCTCATGGATAAGCGTGTAAAAAATGCTTTTTTTGAAGAATGGCTTATAAATGACGGATATAAAAACTTTGATGATTTGAGAGAACGCGGAAAATCTCTTGGGATAGATATAGACAAGCCGGGAAGAATTATTATTGTAAGTATCGATGAACTTGATGAGTATAAAGATAATCAGGAGGGTCAGTCTGTAATTGCCAAATTTGAAAATAATGTTGCCGCATTTCTTAACAGAAATGGTTACAAGGCACATTTCAGAAATGCGTCAAGACAGATAATTCTTATAGATGATATGACAACAGAAAAGGTAATTGAATTTTCAAATGAACTTGCAGATTACATATATGAAAAGCAGAAACTGAATCTTAATATAGGGATTGCAGGGAAAAGTGATGATATGCATGAGGCATACATCCAGGCACATAGGGCGTGGAATGCAGCTGCAAATGAACATGAAAAGATTATCTGCTATGAGGATATGAGTCTGGAACTGCTTGTTAACTGTATTCCTGCCAAAATTAAGCTTGAATATATTACCAAGCTTTTCAAGAATTCATCTGTTGATGAAGTAAAAGAATATATGTCACTCCTGAAGGCTTATTATAAAGAGCAGGGCTCTATTCAGGCGGTATCTGATAGTCTTTATATACATAAGAATACATTGCAGTACAGGATTGGCAAATTGAAGGAACTGACCGGATATGATGTCAGAAAACCATCCGAAAATCCGGCATTATATATGGCATATCTTATTATGCAGGATATAGAAATGGAAAAAAGTGATACATATGCATTGTTACATGAAACAAAATAATTTGAATAATTATGTTATGTGTAACATGTGAAAAGATTTGCTTCCGTGATATGATTGCACCATAGACAGTACGAGCTATTGTGCAAATCGTATAAAAAATAACGAAAAGGGGTGTTTATTATGTCAGGAATAGCATTAATTATTGTCTTTATTTTAGCTATCATAGTTATGATAGTAGCAATTTCAAAGTTTAAGGTTCATCCTTTCCTTGCTATCATGGCTGTATCACTTATTCTTGCTATAATCGCAGGAATTCCATTTGTTGATACAGTCACGGCAGACGGAAAGAAGATTTCCGGAATTCCAACAGTAATCGGAGCAGGATTTTCGGGAACATTCAGCAGCATCGGTATTGTAATTATTCTTGGTGCACTTATCGGTTCAGTTCTCGAAAAGACAGGTGCAGCATTAAAGCTTGCCGATATGGTTATTAAAGTTGTTGGTAAGAAGAGACCTGAACTTGCTATTGAACTTATGGGATGGGTTGTTTCAATCCCTGTTTTCTGTGATAGCGGTTTTGTTATTTTGAATCCAATTAGAAAAGCGCTTGTAAAGAGAACAGCAGTATCAAGTGTAGCTATGACAGTCGCTTTGTCAGCAGGTCTTTATATTTCACATGTATTTATTCCACCAACACCTGGTCCGATTGCAGCAGCAAGTACACTTGGTGTAGGTGATAATCTTTTACTGGTAATGGGTCTTGGTGTTGTATGTTCGATATTCCCTCTTATTGCAGGTCTTATCTATGCAAAGTTTATCGGCAAGAAAGTAAAGAGTGCAGACGAGATGGGCGATAATGCAGAAGTAGCAAAAACATATGAAGAACTTGTTGCAGAATATGGCAAACTTCCTAATGGATTTAATGCACTTGCTCCAATTCTTGTTCCAATTATACTTATGGCACTTGGCTCAATTTCATCTATGGCCGGCTGGACAGGAGCACTTGATGTCGCCTGCCAGTTCTTAGGAAAGCCAATTATTGCCCTTGCAGTTGGTACAATATTTGCAGTAATCCAGCTTGCAACTGCTCATAAGATGAGTGATTTTTATAACATTACTAATGAGACATTAAAAACTGTTGGTCCTATTCTTTTTGTAACAGCAGCAGGTGGTGTTCTTGGTAAAGTTATTTCTTCAACATCAATGGTAAGCTACATAACACAGCATGCAGAAGTGCTTTCGGCAGTAGGTATATTCTTCCCGTTCATACTTGCAGCAATATTAAAGAGTGCACAGGGTTCATCAACAGTTGCTATTACAACAACAGCAGGTATACTTGCTCCGCTTCTTACTGTACTTGGACTTGCAACACCTGTAAAGTCAGTACTTTGTGTAATGGCTATTGGTGCCGGTGCCATGACAGTATCACATGCTAACGATTCATATTTCTGGGTTGTTACTAACTTTGGTGATATGACACCTGAACAGGGATATAAGACGCAGACAGTATGTACATTAATCATGGGTATTGCATCTATGGTTGAGATATTCATACTTTCATTATTCTTATAATTAAAATGCTGTTAAAATGATATAAAATCAGGAGGATTTATATGGTTATTGGGTTTATCGGACTTGGAATAATGGGGAAACCAATGGCGAAGAATCTTTGTAAAGCAGGATATTCATTAATTGTTAATGACCATCATATAGAAAATATTAATGAACTTGAAAAATGTGGTGCAGAAAGCGGAACATTAGAATATATTGCGAAAAACAGTGATGTTGTTATTACAATGCTTCCAAACAGCCCACAGGTAAAAGAAGTAATTCTTGGTGAAAATGGTGTAGCCCGGTATATGAAATCAGGTACATGTTTTATAGATATGAGTTCAATAAATCCGGTTGACAGCAGATATATTGGAAAAATTTTGAAAGAGAAAGAAATTGAAATGCTTGATGCTCCCGTATCCGGTGGAGAACCAAAAGCCATAGATGGAACAGTTGCATTTATGGTTGGCGGAGATGAGAATACATTTGAAAAATATAAAGAAATACTTTTTAAAATGGGTTCATCTGTAACCAGATGC
>ERZ836939.3052-NODE-3052-length-14945-cov-3.061451_pt1 | contig 14945 bp, 15 predicted proteins | sample MGYA00519912_ERZ836939 | MGnify/ENA primary metagenome ERZ836939 (study PRJEB31850, sample SAMEA3708810) | human gut metagenome | biome: human gut; feature: human-associated habitat; material: faeces | place: China | collected 2014 ... | reverse complement strand
CCTCTTTTTTCCGCAGCTCTGTCAAGGATTTAGCGTAAATACAACGCCGTTTCTTGTGGATATCGGTATAACGATAGTCGTAGGTGCCGTTTGCTCTCTGGCTTTCGCCATCCTTCAAAACACGACCTTTGCTATCTTTGCGCTTTTCAGACAATTCAGAAACTCCTTTCCGTGAAAAGCGCGATTATAGGGATTGATACAAGTATATCATACCGAATATGCGATTTCCACTGATCTTGAACGGAAACAGACAACTTTTTCAAAGTATCGCTGTATCATGGTTTTCACATCACTTTTTCAAATAGAATACGCCTGCTCGATGAACTGATCGAACAGGCGGCGTTTAATCAGGCGCTTGTTACCCACCCAGAGGACGAATTTGCACCGGTCCTCGTTGGTGATCTCGCGCAGTTTGTTAATACCAATGCCGGAGTAAGCCGCGGCTTCCTCCAAGCTCAGATTGCTCTTTTCCCAAATTGGGATTTCCTTCATAGGCAGTTTACCCTCCATACAAAAATAGCCAGACAGGGCGAGGCGGCAACGAAGTCCGGCAACGGACTTCCAAAATCCTCGAAACATACCCGGTCTGACGGTTGATTTACGATTATCCTTTTCTTCTATTTTTCTGTTGTTTTGGTTGTCAAAGGCAGAAAAAGCCTGACAGGACAGGGATTCTCCCGGCAACCAGCCCGGCAACAGGGCAACAACATGCTTTACAACAAGCCGCTCTTCTCAGAGCGGCATCTCGATCTGCTCCGTGATCTCCACAAAGCCGTCCGGGATTTCTGCGGCATGGTTGCCGCTGTCGGTTGCAGCTCTTTCGCGCTCCCAGCCCTTTTGCCTACCGTATCCGGCAAAGCTGCGGGGATTGGAGAAATACGTCCAGCCGGTCACACACTGGTTCATAATCTCGTTGATCTCGCGGATTTCCCATTGCTTCGGCTCGTCAAAAGCATGGTTCAGCGCCTCCTTGTAAAGCTGCTTGGAACAGACGGTATCGCCTGTGTAGCTGTCCAGAAACGCCTGAATCATGCCCGCTTTCGTGTCCTCCGGCATGAAGTCCTTCTGATGCTCCTTGAGATAACGTACCATTTCCGGGCTGAACGTCAGCTTCCAGCCGCCTGCCCGGTAGATGGTCATTGCCTCTGCCCACACCTGCTGCAAGTAGGCTCTGGATGCGGCTTCGTTCTCCAAAATATGAACCTCTGCCTGTTCCGGGCAGACCTGCACGGGCAGGAAACGCCGGTTGCCGGAGCGGTCGAGGGGCAGGAAGTCCATTGCGTTTGACGTGCCACCGAATACGCATTGCCGCAATCGGTCTGCCGGATGGGTTTCATACGGGATTTTGTAGACCTCCTTCTGACGGCTCAGAAACGACTTGATTTCCTCAATGCTCTTGGCATTGGCGGTAGCAATCATCTCCGACATTTCGATGATCCAGTGCCCTTGCAGCTTGCGGTACACATTTTCATCGTCCAACTTCCGCAGATCGTCGGAGAACCACTCGTCCTTTCCTGCCAGCAGACGGAAGAATGTGGATTTTCCCGCACCCTGACCGCCCACCAGACAGAGCATGACTTCAAATTTGCAGCCGGGATGAAATGCCCGATGAATCGCGCCCAGCAGGAACAGTCGTAATGCTTGAAAGGTGTATTCGTCTGCTTCCGCACCGAGAAAATGGTGCAAACAATAGCGGATGCGCTCCGTGCCATCCCATGTAAGGCTGTTCAGATAATCCCGGACAGGATGGTAGCTGTTCTGATGGGCAGCAAGATCGGCAGCATCTATGATCTTCTTCTCGCTTGTCAGGTCGTAATTCTCTTCCAGATACAGCCGGATGTACTTCATATCCGTGTCGGTCATGGAGGCGTTGGGGCTTCGGTCATAGCCGATGGGCTTGACAACGTCGGTGCGGTCGGTCAACAGATTGTAGGCAATCGCGCCGGAGAGCAGCGGATCGTGTTGAAACACCGTCAGGCAGTTCTTGATACTGTTGCGGACACCGCCTTTTTCCGTGGTGTCCAGCATGGCTTTTACTTCTTCAATGCTCATCGGCGGCACTATACTGCCCGCCTGAATTTTGAGCTGCTGCCTCATCTGCGGCGGCAAGCTCTGCCATTCGCTGCTCAAGTTTCCTCACTTCCTCTCCATATTCGATCACAACGGATGCCCGCGCCTGCATATCCCCGCCCAACAGCTCGTCCAGCAGATATGCAATCAACGAGAGCTTCTGTAATGCTTCTACAAAGTGCGGATGATAGCCGTCCTCCGGCGTCTGCGGGGCATAATCCTCCTTCCAGCGGCATAACAGCCGGTAATAGTCCAACAGCACACGGAAGCAGTATCGTTCCATGTGCTGATAATTCTGTTCGTCGGTATTTTGTTGTCGCGGCTTGCTCATTTTGCCCGTGCCATCCTCATACGGAATAGCAAAATCCTGTGCCAGCAGAATTGCGGCTTCCTTGCTGCCGATTCCGCGAAGCCGGGAAACGAAGTCGATTACGTCCCCGGTAGCACCGCAGCCAAAGCAGTAATACCGGCGATCCAGCTTCATGCTGGGTGTGCTGTCATCATGGAACGGGCAGCGACACATTCCGTTTCGTTCCACCCGGATGCCGTATCGCTCCGCAGCCTGCCGGGTGGTCACAGTCTGCTTGACAGCTTCAAAAATGCTCAATAGGCAATGCCCTCCTTAGTGTTCAATTTCCTGCTTTTTCTGCCGCGTCGCGGCGTTCTGGCGCTCCTGCTCATGCTGCACCTCATAGATGTTGTAATGGATTGCCCAGAGCTTTTTCGCGTCGGCATGGAGCGGTGAAAACTCCGTCTGAATGTCCCTATATTCCTGCTTCAACTGCTCCCGTTCTCTGCGCCATGCGGTGAGGGGCAGCTTGCCATCCTTGAAATACGACTTTAATTTGCGCTCTGCCATGTAGAACGTCCGCAGTTCATCGTCGTGTTCGGCTTTGTACTTCTGCCGGGATTTCTCAAATCGGATGGATTTCAGCTTGTCCGCAGCGGGCTTGCCGGACTTGTAGTAGTCCACCATCCGCAGCAGCTCATTCACTTCCTTGATGCGGGATTGCTTTGCAGATGCCGACTTTTTCAACGTATCGATCTTGTCCTGCATGGAATGAAGCGTAGTTTCCAGATCGTCCACGGTGTAAAGATTTTTGGATTGCAGGAAGTTGAACGCCTCAGCGTAACGCTGCAAATTGGCGTTCTTCGCCTTATTGCTGTATGCGCTCTTGTTGCGGATGCTGCAATGCAGCGCCAGCAGATCGTTGAGCATGGGCGGCTGGGGCTTGGCAAGCTCGGCTTTTACGTCCTTCAGCCAGCCGATCAATGCAGTGATTTTCTCTTTGGCTTCCCGCAGCAGCGCGTTGGTTTTCCGAATGAAACGGTTGAGATTGCCTTTGTCGGTGCGGATACCCTTTGCCTCCATTGCACGGACGGTGGGACCTTCGTGCTGGGTGGGAATCTGATCTACGCCCTGACGGGCAAAGCTGCGGTGGTCGATGCGGCAGTCCAAATTCTTCTCTGCAAACTTGGCATTGCACATCTCAGCCCATGCCTGCCGCCACGCTTCCAGCGTTTCGGGTTTGCCCCAGTCGGTTGTAGGCACAGCGTTGAACACATAGTTGCCTGCCTCGTCCAGAACACGCTCGCCGTGTTCGTCCAGCACATATTCCCGCCGCTGTTTGTTTCCCCACCTGCCGTCCGGCCCAATGGGACGGATGGGACACATGACGTGAAAGTGCGGGTTGGAAATGCCGCTGTCCTCCTTGTCCGGCTGATGCACGGCAAAGTCTGCCACCATGCCCCGGTTCACGAAATTGTCCAATAAGAATTGCCTTGCAAGATCGATGTTCTCCTGCATGGAAAACTCATTCTGCAAGGCAATGTCAAAGCTATATGCAAGCTGTGCTTTCTTGCCGCGCTCGGCTTTCTCCACGGCGTTCCAGAGCGTTTCGCGGTCTGCGTATTCCTGCGGCACATGGGACGGCAGCAGAATTTCAGAGCAGATCACGCCGCCTTTTCGGGTGTAGTCGCTGATCTCGCCGTAGTATTCGCTGTGCAGCTTTTCCCCGGCACGATAGGCGGCAGCAGCCACGGCAGATTGCCCCGCGCTGCGCTTGATCTGCGTCACATGAAAATGAAAGAGTGCGATATTCAATCACCTCCTGCATGGCGGCTGACAGCTTCCATGAGAAGCCTTTGCACATCCGGCAGAGCAAAGACCTGTTCGGCAAGGGCGTAAAACCCGGTTTCGCCCAACTCTTTCGTCTGCGGTGCGACACTCTCGATGGCTGCGCCACGGGTGATGAGCCGGTGCGCCCGCTTGCGCCGATCTCCTTTTTCATAGTAGGCGGCTCGGTTTTCAAGGCGCTGAATTTTGTGCTGTTCCTGCGCAAGCTGCCGCTCCACCTTTTCTTTCTCGGCTTGCAGCTTTTCAATTTCTTTTTCTTGCATGATTTTGACCTCCTGACGGTTAAAGATGGATGCAAAAAGACCGCCTACGTTTTCGGTAGACGGTCTGCGTGATAATATGGAATTTTCAGGCTTTGCGGTGGAAATAGACTGCACCAGCAGACTGTTTCCGCTGCAAAGTGCGCTGGGATAGCTGCTATGGCAGCGCAAGGGAGGCACTCCCTTGTTCGGAATGAAGTGACGCAAAACAGCCCGGACATTCAAACGTCCGGGCTGTCTGCCTCGCAGAGCGCACATACTCCCGTCAGGAGAGTATAGAAGTGCGCCCTTTGTTCCAAAGGGATATTTCCTCCTATTCCAGAATAGTGACGTTCAATGCTTTCTCATATATTCCGATACAAACATATCCCATTTCTTGTCAATACATGCAAAAAAGTCAAATGGAGTATCTCCAGAAATCTTATGAACCAAATCCGCAAAACCAGTTCTATCAAAGAGCATATACTTTGTTTGTCCTTTGTATATCTGGTCAATAAGTTCTTCGGAGTAGAAATCTCTGTACTGATAGATATTCCCCATTGTTTCGGAGTACGGAATAGGAGAATAACAGGCATTCGCACATATTCCCCGCAAATCCTCTTCCAACTCTTTTCTGGTCGGTTTACAAGCCTTGATTGTTGAAATTTGCTCTCGAATTTCAGGACCTTTTAATGCTTCATACAGAGTCTTGAGCGATTTTTTGTATTCTCGAAGTTTCTCTGCATCTGTCAGTTGCTTCTTAGCTGTTCTTTTCTTTTTTGCTTTTTTAGTATCAGGTTTCTTAAACTCCGGTGCAACATTTTTACCCTGCTCAATGGCTTTCTCACAATCTATCCACATATCAGCAAGCACAGACTGATTAGCCCTCAGCAGCTCAGCGCCTTTCTCAGTAAGCGCGTACACAGGATTTGGGAAAAGCTGTCGCACCCTATGTTCATCTGCATCTTCTATTAGTCGCTGAATAAGAACGCTCTTTGCCCCGCTCGCTTTCATCGAAAGATCGGACAACATTGTTTTAAGCTGTTCCCCTGTGAGGGTCGAAAGCGCTTTCCCCAAAACGGCTTCCTCCAAATATCCATCTGCAACCACAGATTGCAGATAGGCAGGAACATCTTGAATGCCGTATTGCTCCGTCCATTTCTGTGACCACGGCTGTTCTGCGGTGCGGGGTGACTTTGCATACTCTGCAATAAATACAGCTTCTATATCGTCTTTAGCAGTAGGACGGTTAAACTCTCTTCCATTGACATAAGTAGTGGTCGTTAGTTTACCAGAGTTAAGAAAGTCATCAACAGCCTTTTTATATTCGGCTTCTGCTTTTTGAATTTCCCTTTTCCGCTGTCGTTCTTGATCCTCTTTTATGGCGGAGGCAACAGATACGCCAATTCCAAATAACGATGTGGCAAGTCCAGTGAGTTCCCCAAGTGGAGATGTTCGTCTGTTTTTCCTTGCAATATCTGTGATGTCGGTCGCTGCTTTCTTCGCATCGGCAGAATTGGAAAACTGGACTTTTTCAACATTGCTGCCATAGTATATTTCCACCGTATCCTTTGAGAAAAATGAACTTGCACTAAGCTCTACATTCTTTATATCCCTAAGTGGAATAGTTTTCTTTGATGATGAAAAGAATCCGGAAGATTTGATGATAACATTCTTCTCATCAATTTCAATAGTTGCTGTCCGTCCCTTATATTGCTTCGTCATATTTGCATCAACCTCCCCTCCGTTGTAGTACAGTTCTAATTGTTATTCATACCATACTTTATTGTTTGAAAAACCCGTTTCCAATACGATTCGCGTTGAATAATATCCTCACGCTTTGTACGCATATCAAAGATCTCCAAAATGGAGTATGAAAAATTTTCTACGATGTAGTCCGCTCCATTGTTTTTCAGTTCTTCAAAAGCCTTATTGCCGCCTGTAAGATTCGTTACATCGGCATAAGATGACCAACGCTGCCAGATGCCAGCAATATCCCCCGTCGCCGATCCGATATAGAGCTGTCCTGTTGAACGGTCTGTAATACAGTAAACGCCTTTCACGCTGGAAAGAGCATTTTTCCACTCAGGAGCGTCCAGCTTGATAATGGTCTGCAAATCTTTATGGCTCAAAAGTACTTTGCTGTATCCGGGGAATGCGCCAAGTTTCGTAGCCGGAGCAAGTTCGTATACTTCGGGGTCAAAATCTCTTTGAACAGACTGATATGGCTTGTTATAAATATCTCTGCCGATTGGTTTCTCTAGTCTAATAATCAATCGCTTGCGATAGTCCACATAATCAGGAAGGAGTGTAAGCTTATACCCGACGGCATCAAATACTTCCGGGAGAATTTTTTCAACCCGGTACATTCCACCGAAAATGTAATATTGGGGACCATAAGGATAATACTGTGCAAAAGCCAGAAGATAATCCGCGTGATTCAAATTGTTATTTGCCTGTTTACGCTTGTGGGCATTCATTGCAATCCATTCAGGGGCATCATCCAGCAGATAGTCCCACGCACGCAAAGCAGTATTCCCTGCATTCATGTTAAATTTGACTTTCGTCTTATCCGGAAAATCGACTGGCATAAAGTCTGAGAATTTGATCATACGGTTTTCACCTCATTTTCGATTTTATCATATTGCACAGAACTTTTCCAGTCTCGAAGCAAAAGACTTGTTATTTGTGTTGCAAGCCAGACTAACATTTTCATTTTCGCTTCTGCCACACGATGTCATACCCCAGCGCGTCCGCCAACTCTACCGCCTCGCCATAGCGGAGCGAACCGCGCTTGAGCTTGCCGGAGAGATTGGGGACGCTGCGGCTCCAGCCGTACTCGTCGGAGAGGTAGTCCACCACCTCGGTCATGGTCATGCCGGTGCGGACGATGTAGGACTTGATCTCGTTGCGATAGGTTTCAGATTTTCTCATATTCAAACTTTCCTCCTGTTTTTTCGGCGCGCTCTATGGTAAAATGGGTTTGTCAAATCGTGACACCTATTCGCCATAGGGCACTGGTTTTTAATACACGGCTTTTCGCTGGAACTGCCGCCGATGATGCGTTGGTCACGGGCAGCACCCTCAGCTTTTGCCGTTTGATGTGTCTTTGCGTGAAACGGCGAAATATCATGTTGAACGACAAACGTCGTTCGCTGCTGAATAGCGCTCTATTCCGTGCAGATAACCGCACAGAGCAGAAAACTATTTCGCCGTTTTCACTTGCTTTGATTTTGACTTTCGATTTTGCCGCTCTTTCCGAACGTCGTTCCTGCCCGGAGGATCGCTCCCGGCGTTTCGTTCTCCTTGGTGCGCTGGATGCGGCACTTCGCCAGAGGACATATCCCGTTCGGACGGTCATGCAATTTTCAAGGTTCAGGTGCGATTGCAAGACCATTTTAGCGAAAAATATAGCCCTCTCCCGTATATCCAAGAGGTCGGAAAACGCGCTGTAAAACGCAGATTTCCACGCTCATGGACAAGACCGGAAAAGGGCGGAAATTTGAAGGGAGGACGCCGTTATGCAGCCAAAGCTCACCATTCAGGAACGGCTCAAAGACCTGCGCGTGGAGCGCGGTCTGACGCTGGAACAGCTATCTGCGGAAACAGGTATTTCAAGGTCCGCGCTGGGAAAATACGAAGCCGACGATTTCAAGGACATCAGCCCGTTCAGTATGGTGGAGCTGGCAAAGTTCTACGGCGTGTCCACCGATTACCTGCTGGGGCTGACAGAACAAAAAAATCACCCAAACACAGAGCTGGACGCTCTGCACTTGGGTGATGATGCAATCGAAGTGTTGAAAACGGGCAAGTTCAATCACAGGTTGCTGTCGGAGTTGATCTGCCATAAAGATTTCCAGCGGTTTATGCTGGATGCTGAGATTTACGTCGACCGGATCGCGGATATGAGGGTTAACGACATGAACGCCGTGCTGGAAGCCGTCCGGCAGATGGCGCTGATGAAAAACGGCGGCGAGGAAAATGATCTGCACCTGCGGACACTGGAAGTCGCGCAGATCAGAGAGGACGAGTATTTCGGAAGCTTGATTGCAGATGATCTGAAAGGTATCCTCCGTGACATTCGAGAGCAGCATCGCCCCGACACCATGACTGCGGATGAAAGCTCCCTCGTAGCAACCGTACAGGGGCAGTTGCAGGATGCGATGAATTTTGAGGGCAGTTCCGAGGAAAAGCAAGTCCGTTCGTTCCTCGCTACCTTTGGTATTGATTATGACAAGCTCACCAAAGAGCAATTCGTCTCGCTGATTGAAATACTCAAGCTGTCCAAGTACTTGAAAAGCCCCATCAGCCAGCGTGGGAAAGCACGACCACAGTTGTCGCACGGAAAGGGCAAAAAAAAACGCAAATAAGGAAAAATCGGCACCTGCTTTTGAGGCAGGTGCCGATTTCTGTTACCCTATAATGCGCTTGAATTTTTGGCGTAAGTGGCGTAAGTTTGGCGTAAATCCGCTTTTCCGCATTCAAAAAATCAAGCAATTTCAAGGCTTTGCGGTGTCTCTTAGTACATGCCGCCCTTTAGTCCATTATTTCTACCACATTACAAAAAAGTCAGATTTGTTTGAATATTTGTTAAAAAAGAACGGTTTTGCTAATATATTCGTAAATAATATTTTCCCCTTTTTTACCCATTCTACATAAATCTTTATAAATCTACGCATCTTAACGGGCAAATGGTGTAAAAATGGTGTAAACGGTTTGGGGCTGTATACGTTGCGGTTCAAAGGTCTGCGACAATTTGTAAAAAGGCTTTTTCGACAGAACTGTAGTCTGAATGACTATACACATCAAGAGTGACGCTCGCATTAGAATGCCCCATTAGATACTGGAGGCTTTTTACATCTATTCCTGCTTGCTGGGCATTCGTGCAAAAAGTATGTCTGAGTACGTGAGGAGTGACCGTAGGTAACGTCCTACCATGCTGCCTAATATACCTCTTTTGAAGGTTTCGCATGAAATTTTGCAGGTGCATGGCAACTTTTGGCATACCGTTCTTATCAAGAAATAGAAACCCGCTGTACCCGTCGACCAGCATTTCAACTTTGGGTATAGCTCTCTTAAACATAACACGCTTGAAGGTATCGAAGACAACATCGCTCATTGGGATATACCGAACACCGCTTTTCGTTTTTGGAGCTTTCACAAAATAAGGCTTGTCGCCAGTGCGGCATAGCTGCTTCTCAATCCGAATCCGTCGCTTTGTGAAATCTACATCAAATTTGGTCAGCCCATAAAGCTCGCTGATTCGCAGCCCAGTTCCCAACAAGATAACGATATCTTCATAATAGTGACCATGGCCTGCTTCAAGAACATATTTCAAGTATCGCTCCACCTGTTCTTTGTTAAGCGGTACTCTCTCCACTGCGTCGTCGGGAATCACATCGGATAATGCAAACTTAAAGGGATTTTTTCGGATCATATCATCGTCAACAGCCATTTCAAATGCTGGACGCAACACACTCTGGATGACCCCAATCGTGTTTTGCTTCATACCTTCATCGTGAAGCATGACAAACCATGTTTTGGCATCGGATAATTTAACATCCTTTATCTTACAGGTCCCAAACTCGCTGTCTTTGACATGATTTACCGCAGAGCTATATGCTCTTCTGGAATTCTCACATAAAGACCTCTTTAGATTGATATACCGTGCGACGAGCTCTGCAACTGTGATTTCACCAGCTGCATAGTCTATGCCATCGTGAAGATCTTCTGCAATTTTCTCCTCTTTGCTCCGTAATTCCTCTAGTGTAGGAGCATAGACGTACCTCCGCTCTTTTTTTAGATCGACATAACGATACATATATGTCCCGTCTTTTCGCTGTGTCTCACCGTCTTTTAATATACGCCCCTTTTTGTCCCGGCGCTTTTCAGACAAAGCTGGACCCTCCTTTCTGTGAAAAGCGCACAGGCAATGATAAGCATAATATAGCACACCTAAAATGCGGTTTCCACATAGTTTTGAATTAAATATCCGACAAAGGACTAGATTGAATACTGCTGGTCAAGGTACTCCTGCATTCTCTTCTTTTTTATTAGTCTTTTGTTTCCGACCCAGAGTACACATTTGCATTCAGGAGAATCCGTTATTTCACGAAGTTTGTTGATTCCAATGCCGAAATACACCGCAGCCTCTTCAAGGGTCAGGTTTGCTTTTTCCCATATAGGCACAAACTTATCCATAGTTCATGTCTTCCTTTCCGTATAGGAGCGGAATTTTTATGAGTATGAGCCAACGGGCGGCGGCTGGCTGGGCCGCTCCACGGGACTTACCCCCAGGGCTTGACTGGCACCCCCCACTGCCTGCGACGGGATGAAACCGCTCGGACTATGGCCAGGACGGTGTATCATGGTTCGGCATATAGGTCATCGCCGCAAGCTGCCACGGCTTGCTTGTGTGCGGCGGCCGGCTCTCCCAGAGCCTCCTTTCCCTGTCTGTCGGGATCATGGCCTGGCCCAGCCCACACGGCTGTCCCTCCTCGGGCTATATGCGTAACGTACCCGTTCACTCTATGAGGCGGACGGAGCCGCCTGTTTATCAAGGTACAGGGATGCCTTCCCAAAAGGCCTCTTATGCCTTTCACCCCATACCCCGATGAAGATGCTCAAATTTGCCCACACCGGCAAAAGAAACGAGCCCGCCGACAAAATGCCGGTGAGCTCGTCTCCTGTGCCGCACTATTTGAATATATCCAGGTTCTTCAGCATGTCGTCAAGGTCGTCCTGGCTGGGGCCCGCAGACTGGGCATCATTTTGGGGGGAAGCGGGGACCAGGGTCATCCCCGCCATCAATTCTGTTACAGCCGCCATAGCCATCTCCCGGACCATCGCTTGGAGCTGGTCCGCGGTCTGTGTGGGCTGGACCGTAATGCTGATCTTGCCGTCTGTGGAGACCACCTCCGGGTGCTCCCTGATGTACTCCGTGACTGCCAGCACAATAAACTCACTCTTTTTGTTGCCGAGTTTTTCCAGTAAACGTCCAGCCTGGACCTTTTCCTCTGAATCCGGCCCCCACTGGAGCGAGAATCGAAACTTATTATCCGAGAACAACGCCATCCCCTCCATTCTGGGGGAGCGTCTGGCGGAACTGTGCAGCGGCCAGCATCTCATAGCCTCTAGCATTGGCCTTGGTGTCTTGGATAAATTTTGCCTGGACAACCATAGGGGATTCCTCAATGAAGGGCTGGTACAAGACGGAGCCGCCACCGATGAAGATGGCCGGATTGGCACGGAGATCCACCTGAAGCTCCCGGAGCTTGTCCAGGATACTGTTGGCGTGTTCCCGGACCGAGGCAAAGATGGTATCCCGCACCTCCTGGGAGAGGATCGTGGGCCGCCCCTGGAGCACGTCGGCGATATGGTCGTCCTCAATCTTGAGGTCGTGGAGGGCGCTCACCTTACCGACGATGTCGTTGGCCATGGTGATGACGCCCATCTCCAGGCTCCGGCAAAACTGGAGGTCAGGCCGGGCATTGCGCAGAAGCAGCACGTCGGTGGTGTAGCCGCCGATATCGATGATAAAGGTCCGCAGCGCCTCCTTCAGCGTCTGCGCCCGCGGGACCACCGCGGCATAGGCCTGCGGAAATACAAGAACCTGACGAAACACCACACAGCAGGGCGTGCCGTTAAAGACGAACTTCACCGCACCGCGCTTGAAATACTCGGCAAACTTGGCGCGCAGCGCCCCGTAGTGCTCTGGGGGCAAGCCCACCGCCAGGTCGGCCTCCACCATGGGCGGAAGGCCCCTCGCATTGCGCAGCTCCTTGGCGATGGCAAACAGGGGCAGGATAAAATAGCGTTCATCCCTGGTCTTGTCCCTCATGTAGGAGATGCGTTGGCCAGAAAGGACCCAGAACTTGCCGTCGTACTCCAGGATGTCAGTCTCCAGCGGTGGCCTGACCAGATACTCCGCCAGGCCGGAGGTGAACTCGAAATTGGGGGTTTTTATGGCAGAATTGCCGTGGTCGATTGCGAACAGCATACGGATTCCTCCCGATTCTTCGTTATGCTCTATTACACGGCGAGCCATGCGTATTTGCAACAAAATGCGCACAAATCTCCTAAATATGTTCTCCATCCAGAATACAACAAGGCGCCCACTGCACGCAAATATTGCGGCAGTGGGCGCCTTATATCCTGCTATACTGACCTTATTCGACATAAGGAGTGGATGACATGAATATCGTACAGCTAATTCCCGATTATCTGGATTACTGCCACTATCAAAAAAATTTGTCTGCCGACACACTGAAGGCATATCGGATCGACCTCAACCAGTTCGCTGTTTACTGGGCTGGTACCGATGGGGCGCCAACCCGGGGGAACTTAGCTCAGTATGTTGTTGTGCTTCAGAAACAATTTCAACCCCGCACCGCTCGTCGAAAGACGGCTAGTGTAAAGGCGTTCTTCGGCTGGCTGATTTATATGGAACTTGTGGAATTTGACCCGTTTCAAAAGCTACGGGTCAAATTTAATGAACCCAAAATTCTTCCCCGCACCATTCCCCTCACCCTGATTGCCCAACTCCTCTCGGCGGTCTATCAGGCCGTCCTGGACGGGGAGTTAATGGCCCTGCGGGACGCTGCCGTGCTGGAACTACTTTTTGCCTCTGGAATGCGGGTTTCAGAGCTGTGCGCCCTGCCGTCCCAAGCTGTAGATTTGGAACAGGGCAATGTTCTGATTTACGGAAAAGGTGCCCGTGAGCGAATCATCCAAATCGGGAATCAAGATGTTTTAACAACCTTGCGGCGATACTACTCCGCCTTTGAGGAAAAAATCCGCGCCGAAAACCGCTTTTTTATTAACCGTATGGGCCGAAAGTATTCAGATCAATCAGTGAGAGCCATGATTCGCAAGTACCTCACCCGGATTGAAAACCATACCCATGTGACGCCCCATATGTTCCGGCACACCTTCGCCACCCAGCTCCTGGAGGCCGATGTGGATCTGCGGTATATCCAGTCCCTCCTAGGGCACAGCAGCATTTCTACTACACAGATTTATACTCATGTGACGGTGGGCAAGCAACGGGATATCCTCTCCCATAAGCACCCTAGGAATGGGCTGAAAATCAACTATGGATAATCTACAATTATCCCTAATTAGGAGTACGCCTATGAATAAGGATATCATGGCAATTCAATATAGCTTTAGCAAACTCTTTGATGTTGAGTGGCGTAAAACTATGCAGACACTTCATTGCAATCAGAGTCAGCTTCTAATTGGGAGCCGACTGCGCCCTCAAATTGTTTTATGGGGCTATTTAACCTGCGTGGATACAAGCAAGGAACTTGCTTTGCCCGAAGTTTCCTATCTTGCTGTAAGCATTGAACTCATACATAAAGCATCGCTTTTGTTAGATGATTGGATTGACGATGATACAGCAAGGCACGGAGAGAACGCCTTTCATATAGATTATGGAGCGCACTCTGCTGTTATGATGGCAATGCTAATGGTCACTGAGGCACTGAATAGGTTGACTAAAACACAATTCCCGGACACAGATAATTATGAGTGCCTTGAAACGATTATCCGGACGGCTAAAGCCATGACGTGTGGTGCGTTGGAAGAGCTCTCTCTTGATAAAGGAACACAATTCGACTATGAGATAAACAAAAGAATTGCACTGCTTGAAACCGCGGAGATAATCAGTTGTTCTCTGCTTTTGGGCCACTCCCTCTGTGAAAATAAAAATTCCGAATTAAATGCTATTCTATCCAAAATCGGTGAACTCTGCGGATTTTTATTCCAGACGCTAAATGATCTTGAATCTTTCAGTCATGCAGCCAAAAACAAACAGTACAAGGGCAAAGAAAACTACGATTTTAATCGGTATAGAAAAAATCTTGTGGTTTCGCGTCTATACGGCTTACTTTCAAAGAAAGAAAAGGCGATACTATTAAAAGCAGACAATCCGGATGATGTTGAAAAACTACTCTGTAAATACAAAGTGATTGAGCTTACTATGCGCGAGATGGAAATTGTCTTTGATGAAATTATTAACCTTATTTCATGCGCGCAAAGATATGGAGCCACATATACTTGGTCTATAGGATTTGCCGAGTTTATGCATATGCTAAAGAAAACGGCATATGAAAGGCTAACTTAAGAATCGGTCGCCAAGCTGAAGCAAAGTGACTAAAGATCCCATCGCATTTATCAACGCTAAGGAATAAGCATATACAATGCCCAAAGTGTTTTTGATGGGATAATCAGAAGAACTTAAAATAGATGTGGAGAATAATTGATTTAGTATCGTTCTTTCAACGCTTGTTTTTTCTCGCTCAGTGTTTCTGGCCAAGTTTCTTTTTATCTCAATTAGATATGATGTCTTAATCTTCTTTACAATCTTCTTAATTTGATAGAATTCGATCAGTGATACGATAGGAAATGTAACGACAATGGCAAAAAAAATTATTCCCCATAAGATAAAGTATGCCAAGTGACTTGTTGATGCCATAAAACCAGGCGCCGTGCAGTAG
>ERZ836939.3041-NODE-3041-length-14985-cov-33.743202_pt1 | contig 14985 bp, 17 predicted proteins | sample MGYA00519912_ERZ836939 | MGnify/ENA primary metagenome ERZ836939 (study PRJEB31850, sample SAMEA3708810) | human gut metagenome | biome: human gut; feature: human-associated habitat; material: faeces | place: China | collected 2014 ... | reverse complement strand
TTTATAGCTCATACCGGATACCTCGAATTGTTTGATTTGGTCGTTAAACATATTCTACCCGGTATGGGTTTATTTTTTACTTTATGTTGCACTTCAATTGTAAATTCACCCCATAGAAAAAGCGCCTCACAATGGTTAGAACTTTTGTCTAACTATTATGAGACACTAGTAGTAGAAGCAACGTACATAATATAGTACAATATGATGTATAAAAAGAGAAAGGAGTCCTTATTATGCCAATTGCTACTACTCAAAGTGATTTCCGTAATCATATTAAAGACTACTTAGATAAGGTCAATGATGAAAACCAAACAGTACTAATTGCACGTTCTAATCAACGAGCAGCAGCTGTTATCTCACAAGAACAACTCAATACCCTTCTTGAAGCTGTTAATGCTAAAGAAGATTCACTAGATTATGCTATTGCCAGAGATAAGTTAATCGAAATGCACATCTTACCTGATGATCCTATCGTTGAACCAACTGACGATTATTGGAACAGTTTTAAGCCAAAGGATAACAGTAACCAATGAGATATCAATATAAACCACGAAAATCGTTTGAACGAAACTTAGCTTATCTTGCACAGCTTGATATAACAATTATTGATGAAGTAAAAGACGCTATTTTTATTCTCCTCGATGGCGACATACTTCCCGATGATTTTCATGATCACGAATTAGAAGGAAACTATATTAGCTATCGAGAATTTCATCTTCGTGATACTCCCAAAGGGCAGCAACCAACTGAAACAAATGACATTGTAGTTATCTATAAAGTCAACAATCAAGATTTAGTACTCGTTGCTGTTAATATTGGTTCTCATAAGAAATTATTCCATGGTCACTATCACAAAAAGCGATAGAAACTAGCAAGATAATCCCTGAACTTGGGAGATTTGCTAGTTTTTTTGATATTCAATTTAAACTGCCATGAAACAATTCATCGTGCCCACCGATTCGAACTAAACGGATCACTGGATTAGTCTTATGGGGCATATAAATGACCAGAATATCCACTTTCCCGTCTAATAAATGAAACTCATAGTGTCCATTATAATTACCGCCCCGATTTTTTAGCACATGTGGTTGATATTCCTGATTAACGATACCATTTATTTGAAGCTGTTCTAAGGCTTGCATTAAATCATTGATTAGCTCAGGGTGTACCCGTTTAAGTTGGCGATAATCTTTTTTGAATTGTGGCTCAGGTTTAAGTTTATACATATTAGTTATCCAAAAAATCCTTTAGATCTTGTGTATTATCAAATTCTGGGACATCATCTGGAATAATCCCCAACTCTTTAGCCTCTGCCGCCACTAAGGCACGTCTAGTTTCCTCTGTCGGTTCGTCTGTTTCAGTCAGAACTTCAAACGGAATCTTCTTTTGGAGTATTAACTGTCTTGCCGCCATGTTAAAGTAAGCATTAATACTTAAACCGGTAACACTTAATTCTTTTGTCAATTTTTCTTTAAGCTCACTATCAAGACGAATAGTTGTTGCACTCGTTGCCATGTTTCTCCCCGCCTTTCTTTATTTAGCGCCATTATAACATACAAACGATGTCAAAACAATAAAAACAAGCATTGCATATCACACCATGCTATGATATGCTTGGGTTGTAAATAAGGAGGCGTACTATGAAAATAATTACTTTTGCTGCTATTAAAGGAGGAGTCGGCAAAACAACATTAACTTTTAATTACGGTGAATGGCTGTCTAGTAAAGGCCATAATGTTTTGCTGATTGATAGCGACCACCAATGCAGTTTAACCCAAACCTATGATATTTATAAAGATCATGGCACCCTAGCTAATATTTTTACAAAAGATAGTGAAAAAGTAGAAATTATTGAGTTGCACAAAAACTTATCCATTATCCCTGCTTCTATGCAGTTGGACACTATCAATAACGATCTTCAAACAAGAGCCAATAAAGAGTTGTTAATGTACATGTGGTTCTCCGACAATTATGACGAACTGAAGAAGTTTGATTATGTACTAATAGATACACACCCGGATTTTTCAACGATTACACAAAATATGATTGTAATTTCAGATCTTGTTTTTAGTCCGATTGAGCCAAGCGAATATGGGTTTATTTCTAAAAGTAACTTGGAATTACGAATGGAACAATTAAAGCAAGATGTGATTAATGTTGAAAGTCGTCAAAGCTTTGTCACAGCGAGATTGAAATTTATTGGGAATCGAATAAAACACAACACCAAATCTTCACATGAATTTGTAGAACAAATGGAAAAAGATCCTCGAACTATTGCACTAGTCCCCGAAAGAGAAATATTCAATAAAACAACTCTTAATCATGAACCACTGATCAAGATGGAAGAAGAAAATAATTCAACTCCAAAATCAAGAAAATTTTTTGAGAATATTGACAATATCTTTGCTACTTTTACTAGCCAATGATCATAATATATGATGATATATAATCATACATCATGCTATACTATGATATGACATAAAAAAATAGAAAGGATTAATATTATGGCATTTGAAGATAAAATGGATCAACTAAGAAACAGCCTAAACAGTAACCCAGTAACCAATGAAAGACCTGCACCTAGAGTTTCAAAGTCCTATACCTTAAAACAGGATATTGCTAATGAATTGGCTAAACGTGCTAAAGGAAAAGAGCTAACTGCTTCTAGATATTTAGAACGGCTGTTGAAAAAAGAGTTTAATTTGTAATTTAGGTTTTTAGAAAGAAGGCATTATTATATTGGTCCCAACCCCTCGCTGGCAAGGAATACAAGACCAAATAAAGTTGCCGGTTAGGAAGTACTATGCTAAACTAAAACCAATTTAACAACCGAATAAAGAGATCAAGCTAAACCAAAAAGTCCCCAATTCACGAGGAATCAGGGACTTTCGGTTTAGCAAGTAGCTATCAGGCAGCTACTTAGGTTCAGACGATTTTTACTTGGCGGTTTAAATCGTCTGAACATTGCTCTTAATTTGTAGGTTAATTATACCGCAAACCAGTCCCAAAGGACAAGTTAAGGATAGTTAAAAACAAATTAAAGTCAATGGACTAAGTAGCTAACTGAAGCTATTTAGTCCATTTTTTGTTGTTAGAAATTAAAAAAGTTGCCGATTGGGCAACCCACAGACAGACACATGCTGGTAAATTACAAAGCCTCAAGGCTAAATGAACGCTTTGTAATTCAGTTAGAGCATATCAGGTTTGTATTATAATGCAAGTCAGATGTTTTAGCAACTCTCTTTTGAGGCAGCGTGTGTCAGTCAAGAAAGGGAGTTTTTATTATGACAAAATCAACAAATTTTAATTACTATAAAGCCGATAACGTATATGGAGCCTTATTTTTCCAGTTTCCTAAGGTATTAATGTATGGCGAGCAATATAAGCATTTAAGCAGTGACGCTAAATTGGCTTATATGGTACTGAAAGACCGGCTCGAGTACTCTTTGCGCAACAACTGGGTTGATGAAGAAGGTCACGTCTACTTTATTTTTACCAATCAAGAACTAATGGACCTGTTCAACTGTTCGAAGGGAAAATTAGCCAATGTTAAGAAAGAACTAGAAAAAGCTGGTTTACTTTATCAAAAAGTTATGCACTTTAATCCAAAAACAGGTAAAAATGAACCCAACCATCTTTACCTGGCCGAACTAGATATGCAGTCAACTGATGTCTACTTACGCGGTGAATATGGCCAAAAAGAGCCTGAAACCCTTGCTACAAGCGAAAGTCTAAAAAATAGACCTTCGCAGGAGACCGTTGAAACCCTTGCTACAAGCGAAAGTCTAAAAAATAGACCTTCGCGGAAGACCGTTGACGATAACCCTCAAACCCTTGCTGCGAGCGAAAGTCTAAAAAATAGACACGATCTAGATTATACTAATAATTTAGATACTAATAGATACAATATAGATACTCAAAAGTTGGACTTTTCCACAGCCAATTTTTCACCAGCTGAAATTGAAGCCCAAAATCGGGATTTAGTAAAACATGCTGATGAGTTCTTAACTGACGAAGATAATGGGTTGCCGGTCTTCTTAGAACCAGAAGCAGTGCAACTACTTAGCTTTTGGTGCCGGACCCCACAACAAATGCGGCGCTTTATTGGCATCATCTTAAACGCCAAATATGCCGTTGAAAAAGAACATAAGGATTTAGGCGTATGGATTCTATTAGATGACCCTGATTTAAAAAAAATGATGACCAAAACATTAAGACGCTATTTTAATGCCCTAAGAAGCGATGAGAAACATATCAAGAATGTTGAGAACTACCTGTACGGCACCATGCAAAACCTATTCGGTGTTTGGTGGAACCAACAAGCAGCTAAAGACTATGCGGCCAAACACCCCGAAGAAGAAAAATCGGCCGGCAACGATAACAGTGGGTTGTACTACTAGTCCTAAAAGGCTACAAAATCATTTCTAAGCGGTTTTAAGACTTACTAACCCTTTTTTATATTTTATACTTAAGTTAGATTTAAATGGCTTAAACAGAAGAATAGGGGCTTTTAAATGAGTGTCAGAGTTAACCAGGCTAACCAGCTCAAAAGTGCAGCCTTTAGATCAACGCCAAGCTCAGGTGATTTAAGGCTAGGGCTTTATCTATCGATAAGGTACTCAAAAGGTAGTATAATGGTAGTAACAAAAGAGAGGAGATGAGACAATCATGGCAGTTAAGGAAAAGAAACGCGTACAAGTCAAGATTGACAAAGAATTGGCAGATAATACCGAAGCCGTTTTAAGCCAGTTAGGCCTAAACCCAACTACCGCGATCAATATGTTTTATAAGCGGATCGTAGCTGACGCAGCATTACCGTTTAAACCAGCCCTGAGCGAAGCCGAAAGAGCTAATTTAAGCCTTTTAAAGGCTACCAAAGAGACACCAGTAACAGAGTTCAAAGACGCTAAAGAAGTCGCTGATTGGCTCAATGATCCAGATGAGGACTGATGGCTTATCAGATTAAATAAATTAATAACTTGGGAGTGTGATGAACATGAAAGATACAATCACAATTAATGACTTTTTTGAAATTGCCAAAGAAACTGATTTAAAAGATTTACTTGATAAGTCATTACATGAGCCAGATCTAGAAAAGCGCAAAGTATATGACGCTTTATATACCTACTTTTTAGATAAAAGGCAAGATGAGGTTATTAAGCGAAAGGACTTTGTCCGTTGATAGATAAACCCCAATATATAATTGTTGCTGGTATTAACGGAGCAGGAAAAAGTACGCTATACGATACATTTCCCATCTTGTTTGACAAAACAAAACGGATTAACGCTGATGAACTTTTAAGACAAATGGGCGGCGATTGGCATAAAGATAGTGACAACTTAAAAGCCATGAAAGAAGAAAGCAAACAACTACACTATGCTTTAGATCACCAGCAAAGTATTCACGTAGAAACAACACTGACAGGTAGAGGCAAAGCTCAACTCAATTTGATTGACAAAGCTCACAAAAATGGCTTTGAAGTAACTTTATTGTATGTTGCTTTGCGAGATGAAAATTTAGCTATCCAAAGGGTCAACGAACGGGTACAAAAAGGTGGCCATGGTGTTCCAGTAGCAACGATCAAGAAACGTTATCAGCAATCCAAACATAATTTGCCATTAGTGGCCTTTAAATCTGATAAGGTCATGATTTATGATAATAGCGAAAAGTTTACCCCTGTTTATGCAAGAGAGAAGGGACAAGTTTTTAAGAACGATTTGAGGCATTTTCCTTGGATAAACCAAAATATTACTTATCCAGAAAAGGTGCAAAAGCAGTTACAAAATTTTGCAGATCAAAGCCCAGAAGTAAAGCCTAAAAATGATCCAGAAAATAAAAACGATCGGCCTAGTTACTAGGCTGGTCGTTTTTGAATTTGTTCGGTTTATGCGCATTAATGTAATTAGCAAATATTTTTAAAAGTTCTTCGGTTTGTTCGACCGAGAGGTTATCAGCTTGAAAGTATTTTTCGAGCAAAGCCCCTTTTTGAATTAATCGGCGAGAACGGGCTTTGCGTGCTTGGCGGTTTTCATAGTATTTAGATTGCCGTAATTTAAAATTTTCTCGTTCAATTTTTTGCTTTAAACGTGCTTGTTGTTTAACTAATTTTTCATATTGATTAGGCATAGAATTTCCTCATCTCATATGGCTAATGATCTACGGACTTTTCCTTTAAAAATTCAGAAAATTGCTGGGCTAAAAGCTCAATCTGATCGTTAGACAAATTAACATACTCTAAATTGGCTTGACTGATGATTTGTTTACCTAGCCGTTGTTCAATCCTATTTTTTTCGTCCTTAATTTTTTGATTAAGGGCTTTTAATTTAGCTTCTTGTTTTTCTAAGTTACTTTGAGACATAACGATCCCTCCAATCATATTAGAAATAATCACCGAAACTATATCATATAGGAAACGTTAAGTCAAAGTATAAAAGTTGAAATAGCGAAGCGTAGGGCATACACTAAAAGTGGAGTTAAGGGAATCAGCAGACCGAGTGAAACGAGGTCAATGCGCACTTACACACAACAACTAAAGTTGGTTGTGTTATTGTGCTAAACCCTTGTATCAGAAGTCGCCGTTGGCGATAACAAAAGTAAACCTATAAACCCAAAGAAAGATGGTGACCGACATGGCAATTTTTCACATGAGTTTTAGTAATATTAGTGCTGGAAAGGGACGAAGTGCGATTGCTAGTGCCGCTTATCGAAGTGGCAAAAAGCTATTCGATCAAAAAGAAGGACGAAGCTATTTTTATGCCCGCTTGGTTATGCCAGAAAGCTTTATTTTAACCCCCAAAAATGCACCAGAATGGGCCAGTGATCGAGAGCAGTTGTGGAATGAAGTCGAAAGAAAAGATCGTAGAGCAAATTCACGCTATGCAAAAGAGTTTAACGTGGCTTTACCAGTTGAATTAAGTGAAGATGAACAGAAAGAATTATTGACAAAATATGTACAAGAAAATTTTGTTGATGAGGGTATGGTTGCCGACGTAGCAATTCATAGAGATCACCCAGATAATCCGCACGCTCATGTTATGCTAACTAATCGTCCATTTAATCCAGACGGAACATGGGGATTGAAAAGTAAAAGGGAAAATATATTAGATGAAAATGGGAACAAGACTTATACAGGAAATAGTCGTTTTCCAAGATCAAGAAAGGTGTGGCTAGTTGATTGGGATAAAAAAGAAAAAATTAATCAATGGCGGCACAATTGGGCGGTTAGTGTAAATCAAGTTTTAGAGCAAAAAAATATTCCGGATCGGATCAGTGAAAAATCCTTTATCGAGCAGGGAATAGATGATACCCCAATGCAACATGAGGGAATCAATAGCAAGCGGTATGAAAGAAAAGAATTTAACCAACAAGTAAAGAACTATCGCAAGGCCAAAGCCAGTTATAAAAACAACCAAGAAAAAGTAATTAATCGAGGTCATTTAGATAGTCTAAGCAAACACTTCTCGTTTAATGAAAAACGGGTGGTCAATGAGTTAAGTCATGAACTGAAAACTTATATCAGTTTGGAGAGCCTAGATGATAAACGGCGCATGCTATTTAATTGGAAAAACAGCACCTTAATTAAACATGCGGTTGGTGAAGATGTGACTAAACAATTATTGACAATTAACCAACAAGAAAGCTCACTCAAAAAAGCAGATGAGCTCTTAAATAAAGTGGTTGATCGCACGACGAAAAAACTTTATCCAGAGCTTAATTTTGAGCAGACCACGCAAGCTGAAAGACGAGAATTAATTAAGGAAACCGATAGCGAACAAACGATTTTCAAAGGCAGTGAATTAAACGAACGTTTAATGAATATTCGTGATGATTTGTTGACCCAACAATTATTGACCTTTACCAAACGGCCGTACGTTGGCTGGAAGTTATTAATGCAACAAGAAAAGGAAGTCAAAATCGAACTGAAATATACGCTGATGATTCATGATGATAGCTTAGAAAGTCTAGAACACGTTGATCAAGGTCTACTAGAAAAGTATTCACCAACCGAGCAGCAAAAGATTACTCGCGCAGTCAAAGATTTGCGAACAATTATGGCTGTGAAGCAAGTTATTCAAACCCAATACCAGGAAGTTTTAAGAAGAGCCTTTCCTAACGGCGATTTTAATGAATTACCAATGATTAAACAGGAACAGGCCTATACAGCAGTGATGTACTATGATCCAGCTTTAAAACCATGTAAGGTTGAAACAATCGCACAGTGGCAGGAAAATCCACCAAGGGTATTCAATACCCAAGAGCATCTGCAAGGACTAGCTTATCTATCGGGACAGCTGAGCTTAGATCAGTTAGAAAATCATCACCTACAACGGGTTTTAAAGCATGATGGCACTAAACAACTCTTTTTGGGTGAATGCAAAGTCGATCCAACGATTAAGAACAGTCAGATCGAGAAAATCCAAAAGCAGTTAAAAGAGCAACAGGCCAAGGACGACCAGTATAGAAAAGTAAATATGGGACATTATCAACCGCTAAATTACAAGCCAGTTAGTCCAAGCTACTACTTAAAGACAGCCTTTAGTAACGCAATCATGACCGCCCTATATGCCCATGATGAAGATTACGAACGACAAAAACAGGCACGCGGCTTAAAAGAGACCGAGTGGGAAATGACGAAAAAGCAGCGGCAACACCAAACCCGGAACCGGCATGAAGATGGGGGTATGCACTTGTAATTTAAATGGGCAGATTGCAAGAAATAACTTGAACGAATTTAGTGACGTAGATTAAGCAAGAAGAGCTCGATTGGTGTATGCCAATTAAGACATTTAAGTGGCTGTGAATTCAAATACCAATTAATTTGAACCAATTGGTGATCACCTAGTTCTTTAATGGCTTGACCTTTGGGAATAAAGCGTCGTAAAACTCGGTTACCGCTATCTGCCCATCTTCGACGTGTCACAAACTAGCGGTGAGCCAGTGTTAAGTGCCAAGGATTTTTTCAAAGAAAATTTAGCCGATCATCAGAATGTAACGAGCTTGTATAACGCGTTCAAAGATTATTTAAACCAGCAAACCGACCTTAAAGTCAGTGAAGTGCCTTTAGCGACGCTAAATGGGGCTAAGGGGTATTTTCAACCCAGCACTAATGAAAATCGTCATTGGTGGCGATGAGCCCGATAATGCTTTAAAATTGAAGACGTTATATCATGAATATGCGCATAGCCAGCTACACGGATTAAAATCAGCCTTTAAAGATCGGCCACGAGCCTATCAGGAAACCCAAGCCGAAGCTGTCGCATATGTCGCTATGCAAAATATTGGGGTTGATACGGGCAATTACTCCCTCGGTTATGTAGCTACCTGGGCCAAAGATAAAGCCGTGATCCATAGTGCTTTAAGTGAGATCCAGCAAGTGAGCAACAAAGTGATTGAGATTAGCGACGGGTTAACCAAACAATTAGGCTTACAAGAAGCCCGAAAAGAGCCTGAGCATGATCTAAAAAAGTTATCAGCCCATGATCTTAATAAGTCCTATCAAGGCTTGCAACAACAAGTTCAGCAAGCAAGGAACCCACAACAAAAATCAGAACTAAAAAATAAACTAAATGATATACACCATGAAATCAGTAATCGAACACAAAAACAGCTGCAAGCATTTGCTGAAGAAAATCCGTCAATCAAACAACCCGAATCCGAACTTGATCAAAGTTTAAAGCGTTAGCCAGTTTTTAAAGGTCATGCTATAATATAAACAGAAAAAGGAAGCCCCGCCGAAAACAGGACTTCCCACGCAAGCCGCTTCAAAGGCGGTGGCATTAACATTAGACTAGATACTAGTCGTCCTGTAACCTGCCAAAGTTACACAGGGCGGCTTTTTTATTTGTGGTGCTTGTCGATATAGCTGAGGAGCGCGATCAAAAACGTGCCAAACAGCAACATCAACGAGAGTGTCTGGAAGACGCTCATCGACTGTGAAACCTTCCTGAAGATTATTCCATGTTCCCATGGGCCTCACCTCACAAGGGAAAAGACAGCCATCGCCCTTAAAACTTCTTGCTCAATCCATTATACAGGGAAATCAAAAATCAACCAAGAGCAATAAAAATTCAAGTGATGAAAAGCAAGCCTATCGCCTCTAGCTGGATATGTTTAAGACGAAAAAATAGGTAAATAATATAACTATAATGCTTCAAAATGTTACTATTCAGGTAATTTTGAAGCATTTTTAGTTACTATCCTCAGAGTTTATGGAGTTGTAAGTTTGCCCCCATTTGTCCATTTCTAGAATAATTGGCGTCAATGTCTCACCAAACCTAGTCATTCTATATTCTGTTTTAGGAGGAATCACTGGATATATCTTTTTTTCGATAATCTTGTCCCTCTCTAATTCATTAAGTTGTAGCGATAACATCCTGCGAGAGCAATTCGGCATTTTTTTTTGCAATTCACTAAATCTACATACTTTATTTTTTATAAGATGATACAAAATTACACTTTTCCATTTACCTGAAATTATTTGTAAGGTGCTTTCAACAGGACAACCATTACTACAGTTAAAAATATGTCTTTGCAAGCCCAACACTCCTTCTTAGAAAAACTAAATACTTCAATCATATATTAATTCATTCTTTGTGGCTATTAGGGAAATAATTGTTACATAGATAATTTAAATTCTCTTCTTGTAAGTCTTATATAGCAAGTTACTATTTGTAAGTATAGAACAATAGAAAAGAGGACTCACTATGAAAGCTATCGGATTTACTCAACATTTAAACATTAACGATTCTAGAAGCTTATTTGAATTTGAAGAAAGTATCCCAGTACCTAAAGGGCACGATTTGCTCGTCAAAGTTAATGCTGTATCCGTTAATCCAGTTGATGTTGGTGTACGACGTGGCGGGCACGGCAAACTTACAACTCCAAAAGTTATTGGATGGGACGCATGTGGAATTGTAAAAAAAGTGGGTAATCAAGTATCTCTATTTAACCCTGGAGATCGGGTATATTATGCCGGGTCCTTTAAACGTCCAGGAAGTAATAGTGAATATCAATTAGTAGATGAACGAATTGTTGGACATGCACCTAAATCCTTAAGCGACGATGAAGCAGCCGCAATGCCTCTGACTTCATTGACAGCTTATGAAGCGCTATTTGAACAGCTGTCAGTGTCATCTAATAGTCAAAGTAATAAAGATAAAATCATTTTGATCATTAATGGTGCTGGTGGAGTAGGATCAGTTGCAACACAATTAGCTGCAAATGCAGGACTAACCGTAATTGCTACTGCTTCACGTCCCGAAAGTATCAATTGGGTCAAAAGTCATGGTGCTAAATATACTGTAAACCACAGGAATAATTTAGTCGACGAAGTTAGAGAACTTGGTTATAAATTTGTAGATTATATTTTAGAGTTAAAAGATATTGACAATCATTGGAAAGAAATGTGTGAGTTAATTAAGCCTGAGGGAGCTATTGCTTCGATTACCGAAAATAGGCGACCTATCAATCTACGTTTATTAACTCAAAAGAAAGCAATCTTTGCTTGGGAATGGATGTATACCAAGTCTTACTATCATACAAATGATATGCAAACCCAACATGATATTTTAGAAAAAATTGCATATTTTCTTGATAATGGCCAATTAAAGTGTACTCTAACACATTCCCTTTCTCCTTTAAATGCAACTAATCTTCGGAAAGCACATAGTTTAGTGGAAAGTGGGCATATGGTTGGTAAAGTCGTTGTTTTTGGATGGGAGGAATAAAATATGAAATTGGGAAACTTTAGGGGAGACCAGAGTTTAAATATAACAAAAGGCGCTGCGCCGGCTTTTTCACTGTCGATACAGCGCCTTTGTTATGTCATCGGGAACATATATTTGATAACTACGCTAATACTAGTGATATCACTATTGACGGTTGGTGAAGTTAGTGTGAAATTTTCTATAAGAATATGGTAATATAAGGGCATGTGATAATCTTTAGTATTGCGCATAGAAAACAAAGAAGGAGGCAACAGTATGAGTAATAAATCTAGGCATCGTCGACTTTTATTTATGATGGGACTAGTCTTATTTTCGTTATTAGGGTCAATATGGATATCATCTAATAGTGGTATGACCGTATATGCTGATAGCAAGACAAATATTACTCAGAACGGTACGGGGTCCGGGACTGTTATTAATCAACAGGAAGAACCGCAGATAAGTACCGTTAATAGTAATACCACAGATAATACTAGTTCTTCGGACGATCAGACGTCTCAGAAGCAAGTTACTAATACAGAAGCACAACCGAGAGCACCAACTGACAATAATCAACCAGTTCAGGAGGACCGTAATTATATAAGTAATAGTCAATACTCGACTTCTAATAGTGGGGCTAATACTAATCAGGGCCCATCAGTTAATAGTATTTCTAAGAGTAATAGTTCCCCATCTGCATATAATAAAGGAACTAGCGTTGATATTACTATTAGCAATTCCAAGTTAACCACTAATAGTATTGAAGGAGGTTTTGGCACTACTGAATTTAAATTCGATTTCTCAGTTCCAGATTCAGCCAAATCTGGGGATACAACAACTATTTCATTACCGGATCAGTTAGATTTCCAACGATCTCAGAAGTTTAATATTTATGCACCTGATGGCAAAACTGTTGTAGCTACAGCAGTTATCGATAAGCCCAGTAAATCACTTGTTCTAACCTACACCGATTACGTTGATTCACATGACTCAATAAGTGGCCATATTGATATGCAAGTAACGGCCGCTACAAGTGAAGTTAATAAAGAAGAGACCATACCAGCAGAAATCAAGATTAATGGGCACACCGTTACGATTGATAGCTCTGGCATAAAACACAGACCCTCCAGGGGTGATACAGCAACAGACTTTTGGAAGTACGGATATGTTGATTATGATAAGAATGAAGTTGTCTATCACGTCAACATTAACGCTTCTATGCAAAGCGTCAGTAATGTAGTTATCTCTGATAGTTTGGTTTCAGATGGTTTTTCTTATGTGCCCGGAAGTTTTTCTATTTCTAAAGGGAACTGGGAAAGAAATTCCGAGAACTATTGGACATTGAGCAATCCACAAGATGTGACAAACCAATATAACATTGATATTAATTCAAGCAATAGTGCTTATACAGTGAAATTGGGCAATATATCTGAGGGTTATGCAATTGTCTACCGGGTTAAGTCAAACCATCCATTACTTAATGGCGAACAGGTCGTGAATAATGTTAACTATGAATCTAATAAAAAGGTAATAAACAGTTCTAAGAATACTGTTTATTACCAAGGGGCCAGTGGCAAAGCTAATGGATATAATCATAGTTTAACTATAAATAAAGAGGATGAATCTGGAGCCCCACTTGCAAATGCTGTTTTTTCTGTTATTCGCAAGTCAACTAATGGGGTTGTTGGAACCATAACTACTGGTCCTGATGGTAAAGGAACAATTTATGGTCTTCTAAAAGATGATTATATTATACGTGAAACTTCGGCTCCATCGGGATATACATTGGCTAAAGATGTTACTGTTTCAGCTGATAGTTTTGACTCTAAGGGAGCAACAGCAACAATCACAGATAAGAAAGCTGTTACTACCGTTTCAGGTACAAAGACTTGGAAAGATAATGATGATCAAGACGGCAAGCGCCCTGACTCAATCAAGGTAAACTTATTAGCTAACGGTAAGGTTGTTCAAAGTAAGACAGTGAAGGCATCAGACAACTGGAAGTACAGCTTCACTAACTTACCTGAATTTGAAAATGGTCAGAAGATTACCTACACAGTTACGGAAGATGCGGTTGCGGGGTATACAAGTACTATCGATGGTTACAACATAACTAACAACCACACTCCTGCCACCGTCAAGGTATCTGGAACAAAGACTTGGAACGATAACAACAATCAAGATGGAATCCGCCCAAGTTCAATCACAGTGAACTTATTGGCCAATGGTCAACAAGTCGCAAGCAAGAAAGTTAGTGCCAGTGATAACTGGCTGTACAGTTTTGACAACTTAGCCGCTTATGCTAATGGTCAGAAGATCACCTACACGGTAACAGAAAATGCCGTTGCGGGGTATACCAGTACTGTTGATGGTTACAACGTAACTAACAACCACACTCCTGCCACCGTTAAGGTATCTGGAACCAAGACTTGGAACGATAACAACAATCAAGATGGAATCCGCCCAAGTTCAATCACAGTGAACTTATTGGCCAATGGTCAACAAGTCGCAAGCAAGAAAGTTAGTGCCAGTGATAACTGGCTGTACAGTTTTGACAACTTAGCCGCTTATGCTAATGGTCAGAAGATCACCTACACGGTAACAGAAAATGCCGTTGCGGGGTATACCAGTACTGTTGATGGTTACAACGTAACTAACAACCACACTCCTGCCACCGTTAAGGTATCTGGAACCAAGACTTGGAACGATAACAACAATCAAGATGGAATCCGCCCAAGTTCAATCACGGTGAACTTGTTGGCTAACGGTCGGCAAGTCGCAAGCAAGACGGTTAGTGCTAGTGATAACTGGCAATACAGTTTCGACAACTTAGCCGCTTATGCTAATGGTCAGAAGATCACCTACACGGTAACGGAAGATGCCGTTGCTGGGTACACAAGTACTGTTGATGGTTACAATATTACTAATACCCATAATCCGACAACACCTAAGAAGCCCCAGGTTCCTAATAACCCGACAACGCCTAAGAAACCTCAAGTTCCTAATAATGAAAATAAGGTAATACCAAAGGCTTACACTCAAGGTAAAACGTACGATAAAACAAGTAGATTACCTCAAACAGGTGATAGATCATCAATAGGTATGATGTTCGTTGGACTAGTAATGTTACTATTAAGCTTAGGTTTAGTAGTTATAAACAGGTTTACTGTCTGATCATGATTGGATGGCCTTTAGTGGACTAATATAGGTAATTTATTAGAGGGTTTATGACATAAGCCTCCTAAGAAGAAGAACCGTTTAGAGTTTCATTTGAAATTC
>ERZ836939.3030-NODE-3030-length-15052-cov-3.536307_pt1 | contig 15052 bp, 16 predicted proteins | sample MGYA00519912_ERZ836939 | MGnify/ENA primary metagenome ERZ836939 (study PRJEB31850, sample SAMEA3708810) | human gut metagenome | biome: human gut; feature: human-associated habitat; material: faeces | place: China | collected 2014 ... | reverse complement strand
CGCTAAAGCTAAAATCTTTACCACGCGTATAACACGTGGTATCAATTTATAATAAAATAATCCTCTGAATTCATTCAGAGGATTATTTTCGTCTTATATCTTATTCATCACCAAAGCATACGCCAATAGCCTTTGCTGCCCTAATAAGTTCACCATTAGGATCAACACGCTTTTGCTTTCCAAACTTAGCATCACCAATAACTTCTTCCAAAGAAGTATAATCCATAGTTTCACCATGAAGAGTGACAACATTTCCAAATAGACCTTCATCAATAAGTTCACAAGCCTTCACTCCAAAACGAATTGATAAGATTCTATCGTATGGAGTAATATCTCCACCACGAATTATATGTCCAGGATTTACTGAACGAACTTCATGATTTGGAATAACCTTTTCCAAATCATCAGCAACTTTTGCAGCCAAACCACTATAACGAACTGGATCAGGAGAATCTTCTACAATTTTTCCAATAACTTTTGTACCATCAGCATATTTAGCACCTTCAGCAACAGCAATAACTGTATAAGGCATTCCTTGTTCATCACGTTTAGCAACATGTTTAGCAATATTTTCAATCGTAAATGGAATTTCAGGAATTAAGCATACACCTGCATTCCCAGCCAAACCAGCATATAAAGAAATCCATCCTGCATCTCTTCCCATCAACTCACAGCAGATAACACGATGATGAGATTTGGCAGTTGTTTGTAAACGATCAATAAAATCAGTCCCTACACTCATAGCACTAATAAATCCATAAGTCAAATCAGTACTTGATAAATCATTGTCCATTGTCTTAGGCACACCAATAACTTGCACACCCTTTCTTGAAAAATCACGAGCACTCGTTAAAGTTCCATCGCCACCTAAAACAACCAATACATCAACACCAGCATCTTTTAGATTCTGAACACCAACATCACTCACATCTTTTTTGACTTTTCCGCCTTTTCCATCATCTACTAAATAATCAAAAAGATTATCTTTGTTAGAACTAAATAAAATAGTTCCTCCCTCTTTATAAATATTTTCAACTTTTTCTTCTGTTAATTCAATATAATTATTGTTATATAAGCCTCTATATCCATAAACATAGCCAATGACTTCCCAACCATATTTAGAGATAGCAGTTTTTGTTATTGTTCTAATAACGGCATTTAACCCAGGACAATCTCCGCCCCCTGAAAGCAATGCAATTCTTTTAACTTTCTTTTCCATATATTCATCCTCCGTTTTTTTCCTACTTATCCATTATAGTAAAATTTTAACAAGAAAACAACAACAAATGTATCCGTTTACATCATTTTTGAAATAAAAAACAACATTTCTAAAAAAGAAAATTCTTTCCATTTTCATATTAATAAACCATAATTGAATATTAGAAAACAAATTTGTACCTATTTATCAAATGTTTTTATCAATAAGAAAAAGCAGAGTTCTCTCTGCTCTCATGTAAATATAAATCAGAGAATTTCATATTCTCACCTCATGATTTATCCTTAATATTATTTAAAAATTCTTTAACATGCATGACAGGTAATCCAATAACAGTATCCTTATCACCCACAATACGTTCTACAAATGCAGATGCTTTGCCTTGAATACCGTACGCTCCAGCTTTCCCCATCCATTCTTCAGAATCAAGATAATCATTAATCATAATAGAAATATCTTTAAAATACACATCAGTTTGATCACAAAAAACTTCTAAAGAATCCCCATGATATATAGCAACAGCTGTATAAACTGTATGCTTATGATTTGATAATTTCTGTAACGTTTCATATGCTTCTTCACGATTTTTGGCTTTCCCAATAATGTTGTTTTGAAAATAAACAATCGTATCTGCTCCAATAACAATATCCAGTGGATATTTATGATGAATAGGCTCTGCTTTATCTTTGGCTAATTGGCACAGTCTTTCTTTAATTGGCAATGTCTCATCCATTGTTTCATCTATAGAAGAAGCATCGACTATAAAATCGATGCCTTCCCTTTCAAGCAATTCCTTTCTTCTTGGAGAAGTGCTTGCTAAAATAATTTTATTCACTTTCTTTTTTTTCTTCTTTCACAATTGGCTTAGGTAACAATGCTTTCCTAGAAACATTAACACCTTTATCAGTTATCTTGATGACTTTAACCTTAGCTGTATCTCCTACTTTTAAAACATCAGAAACTTTATTAATTCTTTCATGAGCTACATCACCAACATGTAAGAAACCATTTGTTCCTTCAAACAATTCCACAAAGGCAAATTTATCTTCAACCCTAACAACCTTACCATCATAAACTTCACCAACTTCAGCTTTTTTAACGATATTTTCAATTAATTTAGCTGCAGTATGAATGGCATCCTGATCAAAATGATAAATAGTAACACGACCATCTTGTTCAATATCAATTTTAACATCATTAGATTTTTCAATAATTTCATTAATGTTTTTACCACCAGGTCCAATAACATCTTTGATCTGTTCTGGTTCAATTCTCATCATGAAAACTTTTGGAGCATATGGACTTAATTCTTTTTTAGGTTCAGCAATTGCCCCTAACATACAATCCATAATTTGTTGTCTACCAACATTGGCTTGAGCTAATGCTTCTTGTAGAATTTCTTTTGTAATTCCTTCAATTTTAATATCCATTTGTAATGCGCAGATACCTTTTTTAGTTCCTGCAACTTTGAAATCCATATCACCTAAATGATCTTCCATACCTTGAATATCAGTTAAAATTGTATAATCATCACCTTTTTTGACAAGTCCCATTGCCACACCACTCACTGGATTACTAATAGGTACACCAGCAGTCATTAAGGCCATAGAAGATGCACAAATAGATGCCTGAGAAGAAGACCCATTAGATTCTAACACTTCAGAAACAAGACGAATTGTGTATGGAAATTCATCTTCACTAGGGATAACTTGAGCCAATGCTCTTTCACCTAAAGCACCATGACCAATTTCACGACGACCTGGCGCTCCCATTCTTCCTGTTTCACCAACTGAATATGGTGGGAAGTTATAATGATGCATAAATCTTTTTTGATCCTCTAAACCTAATCCATCAATTTTTTGGTGTTCTCCCAAAGCCCCTAAAGTACATACTGAAAGAACTTGAGTTTCTCCACGTGTAAACAATGCAGAGCCATGAACTCTTGGCAATAAATCAATTTGTGCATTTAATGGACGCACTTCATCAATTTTTCTTCCATCAGGTCTAATTTTATCTTCTGTAATTAATCTTCTCACTTCATCTTTTTCTAAATCATGTAAAACAATTTTCACTTGTTTTAAGACTTTAGCTTGTTCTTTTAAATCAGCATAATCTCTATTTTCAAATAATGTGACAACTTCAGCATTAATATCATCAATAGCCCCATATCTTTCTAATTTACCAGGAATAGAAACAGCCTTAATCATTCGTTCTTTTGCCAAAGACTCAACTTCTTCAACAATTGCAGAATCTAATTCAAATAATGGAATTTCAATTTTTTCTTTACCACAAGCTTCTACAACTTTTTCTTGGAATGCAATTAATTCCTTAATCTTATCATGACCAAACATTAAAGCATTTAACATTGTTTCTTCATCCACTTCCTTAGCATCAGCTTCAACCATATTAATCGCTTCTTTTGTCCCAGCAACCTCAAGATTAATCAAACTTCTTTCCATGTCTTCTGGACCAGCATTGATTGTAAATTCACCATCAATCAATCCAACATTTACACCAGCAATTGGCCCATTAAATGGAATATCAGATAAGCATAACGCAAGTGATGCACCAAACATTGCAGCCATTTCTGGAGATGCATTTTGATCAACAGATAACACTGTATTTACAACTTGTACTTCATTTCTAAAGCCATCAGCAAACAATGGTCGAATTGGTCGATCAATCATACGAGCAGTTAATGTACCATGCTCACTTGGACGCCCTTCTCTTTTTAAGAATCCGCCAGGAATCTTTCCTACCGAATATAATTTTTCTTCATATGTAACAGTCAATGGGAAAAAGTCCACATCTTTGGGTTCTTTCCCTGCTACAGCAGTTGACAAAATAACTGTATCATCATATCTCACTAAAACCGAACCATTGGCTTGTTTAGCAAGTTCTCCTGCTTCTACAGTTAATGTCTTTCCATAAAATTCTAAGTTAAACACTTGTTTTGACATTATATTTCCACCTCATTCATTATCTAAGTTATTATAGCATAATTTACTTTAATAACAAAACATTTCTTTTTTTTATAACCAAAAAAAGACAAAAAGAAAAGCATTTATGAAAATACTTATCTTTTTATCTCTAAGAAATGTTCTCTATGTATGCCAATATGACCAATTCCTAAAATAATTGTTGAAAAAACAAGTATCCAATGTCCCTGTGACAAACCCAATATAAAAAAGGCAATTACTGGCAAAGTGGCGCCAGCCAAAGGGATATTTAAATAACTACAATAAAAATCAGACAATTTCTTCTCACTTTTAAAATATTGTATCCAATACCCTTCATACATAAGCATGACGACAAATGAAACCAAGACAAAGAGATTCCAATGCATAGTTTCAAACATAATAACTCCAAAACAGCAAACAAGCACTTCACCAAGTCTTTCACACATTAATAAAATTTTGTTTTCATGACTTGAATCATAATTCTCTGGTATATTTTTAGCCCATATCATATTAGGAATAAATAACATAAATAGGTAAACAATGCCAACAATTGATATATGCATATTTTTCATTTCTATAATCCCAAGAAAATTCCTGCAACATTGAAATAAACAATTAATGATAGAGCATCAACAATCGTTGTAATAAACGGACTCGCCATAACTGCTGGGTCAAATCCGATTTTACTCGCTAAAATCGGTAATGTACAACCAACCAATTTCGCTACAACAACAGTTACAAACAATGTCATACACACAACAAAAGCCACAAGTATTGATGTACGATCAATAAGTAATATTTTTCCGAAATTTGCAAGTGATAAAGTTGCTCCAACAAGAATAGATACCTGCATTTCTTTCCATATGATTTGTGGCAATTCTTTAAATTCAACTTCGTCTAGTGACAAAGCACGAATGACTGAAACAGAGGCTTGAGACCCACAATTCCCACCTGTATCCATTAGCATTGGAATAAAAGCAGTTAAAATAACACAAGTCGATAAAGCCGCTTCGAATCCCTGAATAATCTTCCCTGTTATTGATGCCGATATCATCAATAACAACAACCATGGAATACGTTTTCTATATGTTTCAAAAACACTTGTTTTCATATAAGGCTGATCAGTTGGAGTAATAGCAGCCATCATTTCAATATCTTCAGTAGCTTCCTCTTCTAAAATATCCATGACATCATCTACTGTAATAATCCCAACCAAACGATTTTCGTTATCAACCACTGGCATAGCTGCAAAATCATATTTTTGAAATTGCTTTGCAACTTCTTCCTGATCATCCAGCGTATGAACAGTAATGATATTCTCATTCATCAAATCCTTAATACTTTCCTTAGCATCTGCCAAGATAATTTCTCTCAATGTCACAATTCCTAACAAATGTTTTTGAACATCTGTCACATAACAAATATTAATCGTTTCTTTGTCTACACCTGTCTTTCGGATACGTTCAATAGCATCCATTACACTCATATAAGCACGCAAATCAACAAATTCAACAGTCATAATACTTCCTGCAGAATCCTCTGGATATTTCAATAAATTATTGATATCACGACGGGTTTCTTTATCCGTTGCAGCTAATACTTTTTTGACAACATTAGCTGGCATCTCTTCAAGCATATCTACAGCATCATCTGAATATAAGTCATTCATTATCTGTCCGATTTCACGCATTGTCAATGATTCAATAATCATTTGCTCATATTCCACTGGAATATAAGAAAAAACATCAGCTGCACTATCTTTAGGTAAAAGTCTAAATACCCGTACAACATCTTCTTTTATCTCTATTGTCTCAATGATTTCAGCAATGTCTGCCTCATTAAGATCTATTAACAATTCTCTAATTTGATGATATTTTTTATCATCTAAAAGTTCTTTAATTTTAACTTCCAATTCTTCAATTCTTTCTTCCATAATTGCTCCTCCTGAATTTGATTGTTGTCTATAAAACAGGGCTCGGGAACATCATTATCTTTATACAACATACAATCACATCCTTTCGTCACAATTCATCAATTATTATAACAAAATCAAAACAAAAAGGATATTGTTTTTTCAACAATATCCTTTATGACTATCTTCTTAATCCTAATTTATCAACTAATGTTGTATATCTATCAAGATCTTTATTTTTTAAATATTTTAATAAATCTCTTCTTCTACCGATTTTCTTTAAAAGACCTCTATTAGAATGATGATCTTTTTTATGAACTTTAAAATGTCCATTTAATTTGTTGATATCAGCAGTTAATACAGCAATTTGTACTTCTGGAGAACCTGTATCTCCTTCTTTCGTTGCATATTCTTTCATGATAGCAGTTTTTTCTTCTTTAGTTAACATTTATGTTTCCTCCTTTTGTTTAACTTAGCCAAATCCAAGGTATAGGTCGAGGACTCTTATATCCTAGAGATAGCCGCACTTGTTATTATATAGAAAGTTATGAAAAAGTCAAGATAATTTCGTTAAATCTCTTTACGATAGAAGACATGGTGAAAAAAAGCAATAGCTTGAAATTCAGAAATTGTACTGACTCTTTCCTCTATTTCAATCATATTTTCCTGCCACTCCTCTTCTGTTTGAACGTTTTGATTTTGCTGTAAATCCCAAAACGTACGAATCCCTAAAGTTTTCTCTAATACAAATCGTTTTTCCCATCTACAAATATCCTGATCATCAAAGTAATGGATTTCACCAAAATCTTGTGCATATCCATTTTGACCATCTAAAATTTGATGAGCAGTTTCAAATTCATTGAGTAAAACCACCATTTGCATGACTCTTCCCATCTTATTATGTTTAACAACTGATAAAGATCCTGCCGGTTTTAAAAGTCTATAAAATTCTTTAACAACCTCTTCTCGACACTGAGCATATTCTAAAACATTGTGACAGATAATAACATCAAAAGATTCTTTCTTTTGTTTTCTTAATTCTTCTAATCCACCAACAATTTGAATAAAGGAATTCTGATAAAGCATATCTTTAAACATATTTTGATTCGGCTCTATTGCAATGACTTCATTATCTTTAGCTAAATACGAAGCCATAACACCATTTCCACTCCCAAAATCAAGAATTCTCTTATTCTTGATTTGTCCTAATTGTTTATATGTTATTCTTTTTTGGAGAAGCTCCCAAGTCGGAATTGTCTCTTTATTCATTATTATCACCAAATTTAATTGTATCATGATCTAAACAGGAGTCAAGAACAGGTATCCAGTATTCTATCAAGCTCACACCTTGCTCATCAATCTGTTCGCCATACTTCACAAAATCATACATACAATTTTGATTAAACAATAAAGTTGTTTCTAAAAACCACTGACCATAAATGTATTCCACAATCTCCTGCATACTTTCTTCATTATGTCCTTTCAAAGAAAATACAATATATTGTGAAGCAGGTAAGGTTTTTGTTATCATTTTTGCTGGAATATCTTTTAAATCCTCTACTTCAGCAACTGCATAATAATCAAAACAAGGTTGTACTCCATTTTTTTCAAAATGTGAATAGTCATTGATACCAACCACAAAATCATTATCTATTCGATTTAAAATGAGATGTTTATATTTATGTAATTGATACCAACACCTGCCAATCACGCCAAAACCTTTAGAAGTGTTGGCTTTCACTCCAACAAATAACATATGATTCTTTTCTTCAATTCTAACATCAAATATTTTTGTTTCACTTAACGCAAGGCAAGTCTCTGATACTTCGTATTTCACTTGCACAGGATTATACTTTTGTTTACGACGATAAGTATTTGGTGTCACATGATATAAATTCTTAAAAGCTTTAGAAAAAGAACGTTGAGACGCATAACCTGCCTGTAAAGCAATTTCAATAATTCTTTGATTTGTTTTCACCAATAGTCCTCCAGCTTCACTCAAACGTCTTCTTTGGATATAAGTATGAAGAGGAAAATGGGTTAAAGCAGTAAATAAACGATGTAAATGATACTTTGAATAACCAAAGTGCAATGCAATACAATCAAGATTTAAATTCTCATCATAAAGATGATCTTCAATAAAATTCAAAATCTCTTCTATCAATTCTTTATTTGTAGATTTATTCATCCTACCAACCTCCCTATTCCATTATATAACGTCTTTCTTATTTATTTGACATCAAATTTGCTATAGTGGAGAAAGAATGATACCAAATATGTTTTATCCATGATAAAATATAAAAAATCAAGGAGGAATATATAATGAAAAAAATAGCATTTATAGGTGTAGGTGTTATGGGGAAATCTATGGTTCGCAATTTAAATAAAGCTGGATATCATACCACAATTTTTACACGTACAAAATCAAAAGTTGATAATCTCATAAATGAAGGTATATACTGGTCTAACACAATTAAAGAATGTGTTCAAAATAAAGACATTATTATGACAATGGTAGGTTATCCAAAAGATGTTGAAGAGATTTATTATGGAAATCATGGAATCCTAGAAAATGCCAAGGAAAATGCAATTTGTATTGATTTTACAACATCTGCTCCAGCTTTAGCACAAAAAATCTACACTGATGCAAAAATGAGAAATATAAAAAGTTTAGATGCTCCTGTTTCTGGTGGTGATATAGGCGCTAAAAATGGAACACTTTCAATTATGGTTGGAGGTGACTGGGATGTTTTTGAAGATGTTTATCCACTTTTTCAAATTCTTGGTCAAACAATCAATTATGTTGGTCAGGCAGGACTTGGTCAACATACTAAAATGACAAATCAGATTGTGATAGCTGGAACAATTGCAGGTGTTGTAGAAGCTATTCATTATGCTCACCAGACCAATCTTGACACAGACACAATGATGAAGTGTATTAGCAAGGGCGCTGCTGGAAGTTGGCAATTAGAACATAATGTACAAGCCATTTTAGATAACAATCTTCAGCCAGGATTCTATATCAAACACTTTATCAAAGATATGAAAATCGCTCAGGAAGAAATGAGCGATCGTGATATCGAATTAGAAATATTGAATAAAGTTTTAGAAATGTATACAAACTTAAATAAAGATGAACTAGGCACACAAGCGCTTATTCATCATTATGAGAAAGAGAATTAGTTCTCTTTTCTTTTTGTCCATTCATCATATAAATCGCAATTGCCAAAATCACAAATCCTATAAAGTGAATAATATCAAACTCCTCATTCAAAAACAGCAGTGACTCAATATAAGTAATAATAGGATTTAAACTTAGAAAAAAACTTGTTTTTAAAGCCCCAATAACACCAATCGAACGCATATAAGTCACTTGTATAAATGCAAATCCAATGCCTGATATAATCAAAAATAATAACCAATGAAACAAAGAAATTTCAAATAATGGTTGTAATTGAAATTGTCCTTGAACAAAACAATGAATAGCTAAAAAGAAAAAACCAAACAATAATTCATAAAATGAAAGGATCAAGGAATTATGTAACTTCCATTTTTGAATGCATACATTTGCCAGCATATATAAAACCATCCCTAGAAACAAATACCAGAAACCTATTTTAATTGAAAATATTTGAAAACGTATGGATAACAAAAAAGCAAAAACTGTCATGCCAATTGCAATATATTCTTTCATATTGCCCTTTTGTTTTAACAACAACAAAGAAAATACAAAAGTAAGGATTGGTGCCAAAGCATTCATAAAAGCATTGTCTATCCCTTTGACCTGATTCATTCCTAAAAAAGTAAAAAAGAAATTCAAATAAATTGCTAAAATTCCAATAGCTAATGCTTTGTTCTTATAATTATATTCAAAAGAAATATTTTTCCATTTTAAATAAATCCCTAAAAAAATAAGAGATAAAAAAACACGCATTGTCGCTAATAATAAAAATGGTATTTCATCCAGAAGAAGTTTCATAACAATAACATTACTTCCCCAAAAAAAACTTGCCAATAAAAGTTGTATATATATAGACATAGAATCACCAAGATAAGTATGCACAATTATTTATAATTTAACAAAAAATAAGCAGAAAATCTGCTTATTGATTGTTCACAATAGATAAAAAACGATCTATATACTCCTGATCCATTTGTATATACTCAAAATTTTTATCACTTGAAATCTTATGTGGTTTATATTGCATAATTAGACGATCCATTTCTACAAGTTCACTATATGTATGCTTTTCATATAACGGAAGAGTATAACAGTCACCTATTGAGATTGTTTTTCCATTTTTAAATTTGATTTGATAATAGAAGTCTCCTTTATCATATAAAAATAGCAAACGTGAACCATAAAAACCAGTTTCAACCTCTTGAATTTGTTCTAATGCATATTTTTCTCCAAAAGGATGCAATGGTGAGTAATCAATCATTTGACTTGGAGAAATCGTAGTTAAATTAACAAATGATATTGACAATATTCTTGATGTGTAAATTTTTTGACCAATAAAAGACCCTTGAATCAAAACTATCTCCAATCCTAAAATAATCAAATTACAAACGAGAGAAACAGCAAAATCAATCCTAAAAAATGCTTAATTCCTCCCCAAAATGATTCCTTTTGAAATTTATGATTAACTATAAGCACATTTTATAGATATTTAGACAATCTTCTCTTGTAAGTACACGATAGGCTAAAGGTAAAGATTCTTTGCCATAACAAGCCTTAATACTCATATCTTCAAAATGTCTATCATCAATACCTAATTCACTTAAAGTGACAGGTAATCCTAATTCATCTTTAATGAATGATTGCAATGCTTCAATAGCTTTATAAGCGACTTCAACCTTATCTTCATCATCTCCAATCCCCATAACATTGACTCCAAATCTTGCAAAATCTGGTGCGGTTGTTGGATCTTTATCTAAAACATATTTCATCCATTTTGGTGTAATGATAGCCAATCCTAGACCATGAGTTAAATCAAATGTTGATGAGAGTTGTTCTAATGCATGTAATTGTGCATTTGTTTTATATCCTGATGTACAGAAACTATTTAATGCCCAACTAGCAGCCCAAAGCATAGTTGCTCTTGCTTCATAATTTGTTGGTTCTTTAATTGCGACAGGAAGCTGTTCTCTAACTATTCTAAGTAATGTTTCTACGACATTAAATTGTAATGGATATTTTTCACTATTAACAAAATAGTTCATATCAAATAAGTGAGCCATAATATCATATCCGCCACAAGCTGTTTGTCTTGCAGGGACACTAAATGTATTTGTAGGATCTAGAAAAGCTGCTTTCGGTCTAATTAGTTCACCATTGATCCCACTTTTAATACCTAAATCAACATTCGCAATCACGCAAGATTTATCCATTTCACTACCAGTAGAAGCGATTGTTGGCATTGCAATAACCGCTAATGCGTTGTTCCATTTCACTTTACCTTCTACTAAATCCCAGATGTTGTCTGATTCACTCATAGATGTCGCAGCAATCGCTTTACAACAATCTATTGTTGAACCACCACCAATCGCAAGAACAGTTTGAATACCATTTTTTTTACACATAGCCACACCTTTATTAACTGTCGTATGCCTTGGATTAGGTTCGACTGCCCCTAATTCAAAAACTTGAATATTGTTGCTTTCTAATTCATTGACAACTTTGCTGTATAGTGGAGAATTTTTTATAAATTCACCGCCATGTGCAATCAATATCTTATTACCATACTTCAATACTTCATTATGTAAGTTTTTTAATTGATTTTTACAATCACTTACGCCTAAATCATACATTTGTTGAATGACTTCTTTATCTTTTTCAAGACGACCAATAGGAATAAGTTATACTCTCCTTTATTTATCAAATATTTTTGAAATTTCTTTTAAATATTTTGTAACAGTTAAATGTTGAGGACATATTTTTTCACATTGTTTACATCCAGTACAGTCACTTGCTTTTCCATATGCTTTTGTATGCACATCATAATAATAATCACTATTCCAATCATTGAATTGAACTTTTGCATTATAACAAGCAAATAAATCAGGTATTAATATTTTTTTAGGACATCCGTCCACACAATAACAACAAGCAGTACAATCAATGCCTCCTAAACTATCCAAAATATTTTTAACTTTATCAATGGCTTCATATTCTTTTTTGTTTAATGGTTGAAAATCTTTCATATAACTTATATTATCTTTTAACTGTTCCATATTACTCATACCTGATAAAACTTTATAAACACCATCTAAACTTGCTGCAAAGCGAATAGCATAGTTTGCATAACTACCTCCATGAAGTTCATCAAAGACAGCTTTTGCCTGATTAGGCAAATTCACTAAACCTCCACCTTTGACTGGTTCCATAATTAAGACTGGCTTATTGTATTTTCTACACACTTCATAAACAGCTCTACTTTGTACACTGGCATCTTCATAATCTTTGTAATTCAATTGAATTTGGACAATTTCTATTTCAGGATGTTCTTTTAAAATCACATTTAAAACATCTGCTTTATCATGAAATGAAATGCCCATATGTTTGATTTTTCCTTCTTTTTTTAATTCTTGAACAATTTTATATGCATTACATTCTTGAAAATATTGATAGATTGCTTTATCTTGAGCATGCATGAGATAATAGTCAAAATATTCAACACCACAAACTTTTAACTGTTGTTCAAACAAAGGTCTGATTTGTTCTTCTTTGTTAAAAAAATGTACACTGAGTTTATTTGTAAGTATATAACTATTTCTATCATACTTTGAGGTTAAACAATTTTTTAAAGCAAGTTCACTTTTTTGTTTGACGTAACCATGTGCTGTATCAAAATAGTTAAAACCATATTTCATTGAATAATCGACCATTTTTTGAAATTCTTCTAAATCGACTTCGTCACCTATCATAGGTAACCTCATACAGCCAAAACCTAATTTTTTCTCCATATTTTAAATTTCCTTTCCCAATTGATATTCTTTTTTCAGTGTATCCATTTTTTCTATATCATCTTCTTAAATACAGTAACCACCATTATCTTGACAAACACAACAACCTAAACATGGCTTAAATGACAGTAATGAAGATTCATTTTTTCAACACGATGACCACTTCCCCTTGCTCATATTTCAAAAGATTTAACAAGTTTATTGGTATTTCCATTTTTTCTAGCACTACTCATTAAAATGAATACTTTATTCATTTATAGCATCTCCTTTTCTATATTTATTGTAAAAAAAATAAGAAATTGAAACAATTTCAATTTCTTATCATAATTATAAGTTTTACTTATTTAAAAGATTTCTAAACATTTGAGCAAATTCTTCTATATAATAATTTGCTCTTTCTTTATGCCAACAAGCAAAATAATTTCTTTGTAGAGATTGCCCATTTCTTTTTAACGGTATTCTTTTAATCCCAGAAATAGTTTCAGGTAATTGACCAATTTGATCTATTGGTAAAAAACCACGATTACTTAAAACCATTAAACGTGCTTGATCTAAAGATTCAGCATATAAGAAACGATGTGATATACCTAAACTTTTCTCATAAAATTCTCTTTCAGAATCTTCTTTACCTTTAGAAACAACTAATATACAAGACATGTTCCTTAAACCTTCTACTGATACTTCTTTTTTATGAGCCAGAGGATGTTTTGATGATATTTCTATGAAACAGTCGCTATATTTTAATTCAAAATTATAGTAATCATCATGAAAAGTTCTCCTTTGTTCACTGATTTTCATATCTACTTGCTGATTCAATAAATATTCAAATAATTCTTCATGAGTACCACTCATAATAGAAACATTGACTTCAGGGTATATATTTGTAAATTCGACAATAGTTTGATGGAGTTCTAAAGAACTAAAGTTTTTAGGATAACCAATCGTTAAACTTAATTCTCTATCTTTCCCACGTCTAATTGTTTCTTCTTTAAAATCCTCAATTTCATCTAACAAGACTTTTCCATGACGATAAAAATATTCACCCGCTGGTGTTAATGTAAACTGTCTATTTTCTCTTACTAACAATTCTACACCTAATTCTTTTTCTAACGATTTGATTTGTTGCGATATGGCTGATTGCGAGATAAAACATTGTTCAGCAGCTTCAGTAAAACTATTACAATCTATCACAGTCATAAAATACTTCATTTGCTTAAATAGCATCAAATTCACCTCTTTATAGCATTATAACATTAATTATTAAGGTTTTAAAGGTCCGTAATAATATGAAGCCGTAGCACCTCCATCAATTATAAAATCACTTCCTGTAAAAAATGAACCTTTATCACTCATCAGTAATTCGGCAACATTAGCAATTTCATCAGCCGTCCTAGGTCTTTTGACTGGACACTTTTTGAACATATTTTTATAAAAATCTCCTCTATGTCCATTGAATTCATCAACAGCAAAAGTTGTCACAACAATATTAGGAAATATAGAATTAGTTCTCGCTCCTTTTTGTCCCCATTTTACAGCCTCGTACATCACTCTTTTTTCATTACAACGTTTCGCATGTCGATAAGTATGTAATGTATCTTTAATATTTTGCTGTTGTAATATTTCTAAATCTAGTAGTTCTTCTGTTGGAGTTGTTGCAAGTTGTTCATCAATAATTGCATCTAATTGTTCCATTCTATGTCCTAATTGACTTGAAATGGTAAAACATCCTGAATAACTTTTCCAACTTCTTCTAATAAAACAGCGGTTTCATATAAATCAACTTTTAAGGTAGATTGTCTTGATGATAAATTGATACAAAATGGAACAACATCAAATCCTACTTCATTCATAAGTAAATATTTAAAATACAATGAGTGTATCAATACTTTCTATAATATTTTACTTTCTAAAATATAGATAAAAAAAGATGCATGATGCATCTTAATAGGCTCTATAATTTAACTGGAGGATTTAAATAAATCTTTCAGTTTTATTTTA
>ERZ836939.3027-NODE-3027-length-15057-cov-7.695041_pt1 | contig 15057 bp, 10 predicted proteins | sample MGYA00519912_ERZ836939 | MGnify/ENA primary metagenome ERZ836939 (study PRJEB31850, sample SAMEA3708810) | human gut metagenome | biome: human gut; feature: human-associated habitat; material: faeces | place: China | collected 2014 ... | reverse complement strand
ACCCGCCCATGACGCTGACCTGGCGCGCCGCCCATCTGGTGTACCAGCTGTTTGCGGACTACTTCCTCGGCTGCGGCGTCGCGGCGGGGCGGTTCGTGTTCGGTGACCATATCGACGCTAAGCCGAACTTTTCCGTGGCCTGCAACGCCGTGGATGCCGGGCGCTTTCACCCGGATGCCGCCGCCCGTGCCGCGACCCGCGCCGCCTGGGGCATTACCGACACGGACCGGCTGGCCGGGTTCGTCGGGCGGCTGAACCACCAGAAAAATCCGCTTTTCCTGATGGAGGTCTTTGCCGCGATGGCCGCGCAGGACCCGCATTGGAAGCTGCTGCTCGTCGGCACCGGCGAGATGGAGCCTGAAATGCGCACCGCAGCGGCCCGCAGCGGCCTGACAGACCGCGTCATCTTTGCGGGCGTGCAGAGCGATGTCCCCGCCTTCATGAACGCCTTTGACCTGTTTCTGCTGCCCAGCAACTTTGAGGGCAGCCCCGTCACCCTGGTGGAGGCGCAGGGCTGCGGCGTGCCGTGTCTGGCGTCCACCAACGTGCCCGACGACGGCTCGGTGACAGACCTTGTGCATTTTCTGCCGCTGGCCGCGCCGCTGACCGACTGGGCCGCCAAAGCCGAGGCCATCGCCGCCCACGGCGACCACGACGACCACTGGGCCGCGCTCTCCGCCGCCGGGTACGAGCTGAAAACCGCTGCCCGCCGCATGGAGCAGCTGTACGACAAACTGGGAGGACACGCATGATCTACGCCGAACTGGCCGGGGGCCTCGGCAACCAGATGTTCATCTACGCCTTCGCGCGGGCGCTGGGTCTGCGCTGCGGCGAGCCCGTCACCCTGCTGGACCGGCAGGACTGGCGCGACGGTGCCCCGGCGCACACGGTCTGCGCGCTGGACGCACTGAACATCTCGCCGGACGTCAAAATCATTGCCGACGCGGGCTTTGCCAAGGCACACCTGCCGCGCCGGAACGCCGCCAAGGCGCTGATGATCAGGTACGAGCAGCGCCGCGGCCTGATGGCCCGCGACTGGCACAGCTTTGAGGCTGCCGCTGCCCCGCTGCTGAACGCCGTCGGCCTGCACTTTGCCACCGACGGCTACACCCCCGCCCGCCGCGGCCACGCCCGCGATTTCCTCGCGTGGGGGTACTTCCAGAGTGAGCGCTACTTTGCGGATTTTGCCCCTATTATAAAGGAAGAGCTGCGTGCAAAAGCCGCCCCCGCCGGGCCCTATGCGGCGCAGATCACCGCCGCCGCGTACCCTGTCTGCGTCCATCTGCGCCGCGGCGACTACCAGAAACCCGAGAACGCGATCTTACAGGTCTGCACGCCGGACTATTACGCCCGCGCTGTCGCAGCGGTCAGGGACGAACACCCCGACGCCGCGCTGTTTGTCTTTTCCGACGACATCGACTGGGCGCGGGAGCATCTGGACACCGCGGGTCTGCCCGCCGTGTTCCTGCCCCGCGGCGAGGCCGTCGCCGACCTGGCCTTCATGCAGCTCTGCCGCGGCTTTGTCCTGAGCAACTCCACCTACAGCTGGTGGGCGCAGTACCTTGCTCCCGCCCCCGATAAACAAACCTGGGCGCCGGATAAGTGGTATGCGCACACAAAGAAAACGGCCTTGTATCAGGACGGATGGCAGCTTATAAAGACTTCCCCCTCGGGGCAAGCTGTCACCGCAGGCGACTGATGAGGGCAAACCTCGCCATCATCACCCGCTAACAGCTTGCAGCGCACACTCTCCCCTCATCCGGCCCTTCGGGCCACCTCCCCCCCTTGGGGGAAGGCTTTATAGCAAGGAGACACTTATGCCTCTCTTTTCCATCATCATCCCCGTCTACAACGTGCAAAACTACCTGTCCGCCTGCGTCAAAAGCGTGGTCGAGCAGCCCGGCCCGCGCGACTGGGAGTGCATCCTTGTGGACGACGGCTCCACCGACCAAAGCGGCGCGATGTGCGACGCCCTCGCCGCCGAGCTGCCCGGCCTGCAGGTCATTCACCGGGAAAACGGCGGCCTTGCCGCGGCGCGCAACACCGGCCTCAAGGCCGCCACAGGTGACTGGCTGCTGTTTCTCGACAGTGACGACGCCATGGCCCCCGGCCTGCTGGCGCAGCTGCGCGGTGCGCTGGCCGCCCACCCGGACTGCGACTGGTTCATCGGCAGGCATCTCGAATGGCAGCCCGACGGCACGCTGACCCCGCACGACGGTCTGCATCTGGTGCCCGGCCCGTTTGCCAGCAGCGACTACGCCGCGCGGCTGAAGGCCCTGTACACTGCCGGGCACTGGTCGGTCTGGAAATACTGCATCCGGCGGTCCTTTTTGGAGCAGGCCCGCGTCCGCTTCCTGCCGGACTGCGTCTGGGCCGAGGACTGGCCCTTTGACCTTGAGCTGCTGCTGCACTGCGACAGGCTCTACTTTCTGGACACGGTTTTCACCCACTACCGCGTCGGACGGCAGGGCAGTCTTTTGACAGATGCCAAAAATCTGCCCAAACGCTTTCGGGGCCTTGCCGCCGCACAGCGCCGCCTGGCCAGGCTCTCCGCCAACGGCACGGCGGACGCCGCGGCCTACGCCGCCATGCAGGATGCCGCTGCAGACGTTTTCTGGCCGCAGGCCCGCACGGCAGCGGTCAGGGACGCCGCCATCCGCAAGGCCTGCCTGCCTTATATCGAGCAGCTGCGCCCGCTCTACCCCCACGGCACCGAGGTCCGCACCCGCCGCGACTGGCGGCTGTTCCAGTGGATGATGCAGACCTTCGGGCCAAAATTTACCCTGTGGGCGGCGAGCCGCCGCTAAAGGCTTCCCCCAAGGGGCTGCGCCCGCAGGCGCGTGTCGAAGCGTAACCGCCGTAGGCGGCTCTTGACGTGGAGACTGAAGCTGTCGCCGTAGGCGACTGATGAGGGCTAACCTCGCCATCACCGCCCATGAACGGCTTACAACTCATACACTCCCCTCCTCCGGCCCTCCGGGCCGCCTTCCCCCTCGGGGGAAGGCTTTTGTGAAAGGAACTGCCTTGCGTACCAAACGTACCTTACTGAATATGGCCTACGCCCTCGGGTCCAGTCTGCTGCTTCTGCTGCTGGGCCTCGTCACGCGGCGTCTGCTCGTCGATAACTTCGGCCCGCAGATCACCACGGCATCGCAGGTCGTCAGCCAGCTTTTCAACTTTTTCTCCATCGCCGAGTTCGGCGTTGGCAGCGTCATAAGTTATCGTCTCTACGAGCAAATCGCCGCTAAAAACGAGGAAAAGATCAGCAAGTACATGTCGATGTACAAGTGGGCCTACCGCGTCGTCGGCCTGGTCATTGCGGGGCTGGCGCTCATCGGCGCGGCGGCCCTGCGGTGGATCATGCCCGACGTGCCCGCCGCCACGGCATACACGGTCTACGGCCTGAACGTCGTTTCAACGCTGTGCAGTTATTTTCTGATAACCCGCCGCCTGATGTACACCTGCACCCAGCAGGGCTACCGCTGCACCCAGATCGACTTCTGCTGCAACGTGTTGACGAGCCTTGCCAAAATTGCCGTGTCACTGTGGTTCCCCAACTACGTGCTCTATTTCAGCGTGACGATCTTCTTCAACGTCACGGCCAACCTGCTGATTGCCCGCCGCTTCCGGAAGGATTTTCCCTACGTACACGACGTTAAGGTCACGGTCAGCGACTTTAAAGACCTCGGCATTTTCCACGATCTGCGGTACTTTCTGGTGCACCGCCTGTCCAACACCATCTACGGCTCGTCCGACACCATCGTGACCTCCCGCCTGGGCGGCTCGACCCAGACGACGTTTTTAGGCAACTACAATACGATTTCCACCTCCGCCACAGACCTCGGCAACAAGGTCATGGACAGCTTCGCCGCGGCCATCGGCAGCATCGTCTACGACAAGTCCGCCGCCGCCAACGACCACGACAAGCAGGTGTTCTGGGGCATGGACCTGTTCAGCTACCTGTTTGCCAGCTTCGTAGCTACGGCGTATTTCTGCCTGTTCCAGCCGTTCATGGCGTCCTGGATGGGCGAAAAATGGCTGCTGCCGCTGGGCTTCGTGCTTGTGTTCTGCTTAAATGAGTACGTCGGCTGGAACCACCGGATGCTGGGCAGTTACCGCGCCGTCCTCGGCCATTTTGAGGACGACCAGTGGTTCATGGTCGCGTCGGCCACGGTCAATCTGGCGCTCAGCTTTATCCTGTTCCCGCTGTTCGACATCACCGGCGCACTGATTGCCACCGTCGTCGCCCACTGCATCATGTGGGCCGGGCGTATCCGGGTCGTGTTCCGCCAGTATATGCGCGGCGGGCTCGGGCATTATCTCGGCGTGCAGGCGCTGCATCTGGTCACGCTGGCCGTCTGCATGGGCGGCAGCTACGCGCTCTGCGCCCGGATGCCCGGCGGCTGGCTCGGCCTTGTGCCGCGGATTCTCGTCGTCCTCGTCGTGCCCAACGCCCTGAACCTCGCCGTCTACGGCTGGGGCAAAGATGCCGCCTACCTGCGCCAGTACGCGGGCAAGGTGGCCAAAAAGCTGCTGAAAAAGTGACTCCCCTTCTTGGCCCCCTCTGGGAGGGGGCTCCGCCCGCAGGCGGTGGGGGAGAGAGCCTTCCCACAGCCGGGTGTTTCGTCTCGGCAAGGCTCTCTCCTTCACAGAGCAAATCAAATACAACGGTGATCTTATGAAAACTCTCGCCATCCTGTATATCTGCACCGGCCCCTACGCGGTGTTCTGGCATGATTTTTACCCCAACTTCAAGGCAAATTTCCTGCCTGACTGTGACCGCACCTTCTACGTTTTTACCGATGCAGCGCATATTGACTATGAGGACGCCCCCGACGTGCGCCGCATTTATCAGAAGGCCCTGCCCTGGCCGCAGAGCACGATGCTGCGCTTTGACGCCTTCCTCGGCCAGGCCGACGCGCTGCAGGGCTATGACTACCTGTTCTTTGCCAACGCCAACCTGCACTGCACCCGCGTCATCCGCGCCGACGAGCTGCTGCCCGACCCCGCCGCCGGGCAGAGCCTGACCGCGGTCTGCCACCTGCCCTACTATGGCAAAAATCCGATTTTCCACCCCTATGACCGCAGCGGCAAAAGCCGGGCGTCCATCCCGTACAGCTGCGGGCAGTATTACGTGGCGGGCGGGCTGAACGGCGGCACGGCGGCGGCCTATCTGGCCCTGTGCCGGGAGCTGAAAAAACGCACGGACGAGGATCTGCAAAACAACGTCATTGCGCGCTTTCACGATGAAAGCCAGCTCAACCGCCTGGTCGCCGAGATGCCCGGAAAATTCCGCATCCTGCCGCCCGACTACTGCACGCCGGAGGAAACGCCCACCGGGCATGAGGCCATTCTTGTGCTGCAAAAAAGCCGCTGCATCAACGTGGAAAGCGTCAAGGGCGCTGCCAAGCCGCAGAATTTTATCCAGCGCAAGTGGGAGGCGTTCCGCCTGAACTGGCTGCCCTATCTCTGGCTGGCGCGCGACACGCTGCTGCGCCGCCGCATTGATTTTAAAAACGATCTATGAGCCATACCAAAAAACCGACAATTGAAAAAATCATCCTTGCCCTGCTGGGTCTGCTGGCGCTGGCCGCGCTCGTCCGCACAATGTTCCTGGGGCTGGAGATCGACGAGGAGTACGCCCTGTCCCTCGGCTTCCGCCTTGTGCGCGGTGACCGGCTCTTTTACTCGATGTGGGAGCCGCACCAGCTGGCCGCCCTGCCGCCCGCTTTGCTCATCGGCCTGTTTACCGCCGTCGCGGGCACGACCACCGGCGTGCTGCTGTTTGTGCGCGGCGCTGTGCTGGCTGTCAAGCTCGCGCTGGCCGTCTGGTTTTACCGCAGTCTGCGCGTGGCCCTCGGGGGGCGCTGCGCCTATCTGCTGGCGCTGGCCGTGCTGGCCTTCACGCCCAAGTGGTTTTTGGGGCCGGACTACGTCAGCCAGCAGTTCCACTTTACGCTGGCGGCGTTCCTGTTTTTGTACGGCTACTACGCGCCCGGCCCGCGGCAGTACCACGGTCTGTGGCGGGTCGCGGCGGGCGGCGTCTGCGCCTGTCTGAGCTTCCTCGCCTACCCGCAGACCCTCGCTGCCGCGCCGGTGCTGATGCTGGCGCTGCTCCTGCTGGGCCGCGGCAGTGCCGACAAATGCCGCGGTCTCTGGGTATTTGTGCTGACCTGTGCCGTCTGCGGCGGTGCGTTTGTCGTGTATGTTTTGCAGGGCATGGGCTTTGATTTTGCCGCCCTGCTCGCACGCGCCGACCTGATTTTACACGACCCACAGTATGATTTTACCACAGCGGACCGTCTTGCCATGCTCCGCTCCCAGATTTCCGCCGTCATCGGCAACTGCTGGCTGTCGGCCCTGGCCGGTGTGGCGCTGGCCGCCGCCGGGATGCTCTTTGGCGAGCGCCGCGGCTTTGCCCGCAGCCTTGAAAAGGCGCTTTGGTACACAGCGTTCTTCCTCTCTCTCTGGTGCACGGCCTACTGCCTGCGCGCGCAGGAGCTGGATTTCCGCTACATGTGCCCGGCGTTCGCGCTGGCCGGCGGCTGGACGTTCTGGTGTGACCGGCGCGAGGCCGACCACCGCCCCCTGCGCCGTCTGCTGTTCTGGCTGGGCTGGCTGCCCGGCATAGCGGCGTACCTGTTTATCCTGCGCTCCACGCTGATCGCGCTGCCAACGACCTTTATGTACCTGTTCTGGCCCGCGGTCTGCGGAACGGCAGCGCTGCTGCTCAAGCCCCGTCCGACCCGGCGGCACCGCGCCGCGGCGGCATCGCTGGCAGCCGGGCTCCTGCTGGCCTGTGCCGTGCCGAAGTTCTGCCTTGTGCTGGAGACCGGCTGGCACTGTGAGCCGATCACGGCCATCCAGCCCGAAAGGATCACCCGCGGCCCCGCCGCCGGGACCTGGGCCGACACCAAGGCCGCCGACATGCAGGAATGCCTGTATGAAGCCCTCGCCCCCTATGCGGGTAAGAGCGTGCTCCAGGCCATCGGTGAGCAGCACGGCCTCGGCTTTCTGATGGCAGACGGCACGCTGACCGTCGCGCAGGCGTCCGTCATCTCGGGCACCGACAGCGACCCGCGTTTTGAACAGTACTATGCGCTTTTGTCGGAGAAGCAGCCCGACGTCATCCTCTACGATGATGCCGAGGTCCGCGACATGGCCGAATTCCACGCCTGGATCGAGCAGCACTTTACCATCACAGACCGCTACACCGTGCAGCACGGCACGGCCAGTCTGCAGGTGCTCGTCGTCGGGTAATTTTGCGGAATTTTACAACCGGGAACGGTTGTCATCCTGCTTTCGGATGTGGTATACTGTTATCAAATCGTCATACTTTGCAAGGAGGCGCCCCCATGGGCCTGATTACCGCCATCCAGAACAAAACCGAACAAGCCCGCGCAAAGGAACGCATCCGCCCGCTGCTGGAGAGCCGCATGATGCGCGACATCCTGCTGGAGATCGGCCAGCGCGGCACCGAAAAGCTCGACCCCCAGAGCGTGCCGCTGGATCAGCGCCCACTTGCATCGAAGCGCGCCGCCGAGTGCGGCACCGCGGGATTGCAGCAGAGCGTCATCCGGGAGATCGTCCTGGACGAGGCCGCCATCACGCTGTTTGCCGGCAGTGACGAGGTGCCGTTCCTCTACGGCGACTACAATTACGAGACCATCGACGACACCGATTGTCTGCCCGCCGTAGCGCAATATCTGGTGCAGCACCTACTGGGGTACTACAACATCACCCGGACATTCTACTCTGTCCCCAAGCACAACGGACGCAGCGTGACCGAAAAGACCCGCCAGGTCTTTATCAAGCGCCACCACGAGGACACCCCCTTCGACCCCCAGCCCACCAAAAAGCAAAAGCTGTTTTAAACCCAAAACACGCTCCGCAGTTCATTTTGAACCGCGGGGCGTGTTTTACATTCTGTAGGGGCGAGCATTGCTCGCCCGCAGGAGGTGTGCGTCAGCGGAAGCCCTCCGGATCGATGACGAGCATCGCCCCCTACAGCCGTAGGGGCGGATTCCATATCCGCCCGGGCGCTGTTCCACTGCCGCAAACGGCGCGGGCGGGCAGTGCCCGCCCCTACAGGGTTCCCTCCTGTTTACCCTGCTCTCCCCATCGCCAGCACCGCCACCGTTATGTCATCCTGCTTGGCCCCGGCGCGGCGGGCGGCGGCGTCAGCCACGGTTTCGGCGGCCTGCTTCGGCGTATGGCCCAATTTGGCGCAGAGCTGCAATTGCTGCATCAGCCAGTCGCTCCCGTCGGTCAGCGCACCGTCGCTGACCAGCACGACCCAGTCCCCGGCGTCCAGCGCAAACGTCGTGCTCCGTCCCACCAGACTGTCCAGCACACCCATGGGCAGGCTTGCACCGTCCAGCATCCGCGGCACGCCGCCGCGCACCAGAAAGCTCGGTGCGGCGCCCGCTTTGAACAGCCCGGCCCGCCCGGTGTACAGGTCCACCGTCAGCAGGTCCAACGTCGCCCCGGCCTCCTGCTCGGCTCCCTTCAGGCCGAGCGCCACGTTCACCAGCCGGGCAGCGCTCTCCGCTGCGAACCCGGCGCGCAGCAGCTGTGCCGTCAGCTTGGCCGCCATCTGACCGTCCACGGCGGCGGCGCGGCCCGTGCCCATACCGTCGCACAAAAGCATCTGCGCCCGCCCGCTCGTGTCGCAGAACTGGTCCAGCGCGTCGCCGCTGACGCTCTGCCCGCCGGCTGCGTGCGCCGCCGCGCCGAATTCAACGGTAAACAGCGGTTTTTCACCAAAGCACAGCATCGTGACCGTGCGGCAGTGGGTGATTTCGGGCGTATCCATGTCGCGGCGGCAGATGCGGGTCATCTCGTCGGTCAGGCCCGCAACCTCGTCGGGGGTGAACCGCGTGCGGCAGATCGTCACATTCGCGGTCAGCCGCCCGGCCAAATCAGCGGTCACACTGCATTCCAGCGCGTCCAGCCCCAGCTCGGCAAACAGCTGCGCCACGCGGGCCTCGCGCCGCGGGTCGGGCAGACCGGCCTGGCCCAGCTTGCCCGCCAGCTGGGCCAGCGCCCCGGCCAGTGCGCTGTACTGCTCGGTCAGGGCGGCGCGCAGCGTCACAGCCCGGGCACGGGTCTGGCGGCGGCTGCGCCACAGCCGGTAGCCGTGGTTGGCCGCTGTACAGAGGTCTGCCGGGTGGATGCACCCCGCCAGCTGCCCCGGCAGGTCCTCGACCTCCACGCGGCCCTTGCTCTCGAGCGTCGGCTTCAAATGGTACAGCCCGTCCATGGCCGTGGCGTAGCCGCGCACCCAGCACCGGCTGCGGCGGGTGCAGCTCTGGCAGGTCGTGCGGGCGACCTGCTCCACCACAAAATCAAAGGTCTCGCCCTTGGGCGGCAGCTGCCGCTGGCAGACCGCGTTGACCGTGTCGGCAATGTCGCTCAGCGTGTCCGCCACGGCGGAAAGCTTGCGCGCCGCCCCGCCCAGGCCCTGCGTCTGCACGGGCGGCGCGGGCGGCGGGAAAATTTTGTGCAGCACGCTCCCCGGCACAGCCAGCGCAGCCACAACGCCCACCCCGGCACTGACCGCCAGCGGCAGCACACTGACAGCGTCGGGCGCGGCCAGTGCCCCCGCGGTGCAGCCCGCCGCAAACACCCCGGCGCAGCGGCCCCGCTCCCCCGGGCAGAGGCAGGACGCCGCCAGACTGCCCAGCGCCACAGCCAGCGCGGCGTAGGCCAGTGTCGGCCCCGACGCCGTGATGGCCGCCGCCAGCGCAATGCTCAGCACGGCGGTCTGCTCCAGCGTGCCGCCGATGGCCGCGCACAGCCCGGCCCCCGCGGCCAGCGCCAGGCCCGGAGCCAAGGGCCCGACGGCACAGCGCTGCAGGCATGCCGTAGCCACAGCCAGCCACAGGCAGACGCCGCGCGGCTCCCGCGCCGGAAAATGCGCGAACGCCCAGCCAAAAACCGCGGCCAGCAGCGCCGTACACCCCACCGTGACGGTCTGCCCCGGGTTGAAAAGTCCCCCCGCCAGCACGATTTGCAGCACCTGCGCCGCCGTCAGCGTCAGGCAGCCCGCCAGCGCCCCGGCCCCGGGGCGGCCATCGATGAGCCGCCGCACCGCCGCGGCAGCCACGGCAGCCACGGCCAGCTTGACACCCAGCAGCATCGGCTGGAACGCCAGCCCCGCCGCCAGCGTACCCAGCGCCGCGGCCAGGCAGTAGGACGGCGGGCAGCCGATGACCAGCGCCAGCCCAAACGGCGCAGCCCCGCCGTAGACCTGCCCGGCCCCCAGTGCCGCGCCGCCCAGCACTGCCGCGCCCTGCCACAGCAGCGCCGCACTGCGCGCCCCGGGCAGCAGCCTTTCCATTGTGTCGTGCATACGTTCCCCGTTCAGTACAGCCATCGTGCAAGCCCTCCGTAAATGTACAGTATATGTCTCGGACGCTTTGCACTATACCACCCCCGCACGCTGTTTTTTGCCGCAGAGCGTGGAAAACCGAAAAGAGCGTATAAACAAACAAAAAAGAGCACCGCCACCCATAAAAAGGGGCGATGCTCGCAAAAGGCTTCCCCCGAGGGGGAAGCCTCCCTTAGTGTCTCCAGCTCCACCACAAAAACTTGGTGTTCGTCACGAAATAGCGTTTGAAAAGCCGCTTCGGGTCCTGCATCAGGCGGTACAGCCATTCCAGATTGCAGCGCTGCATCCAGGCCGGGGCGCGGCGGATGTTGCCGGCCTCGTAGTCAAAGGCCGCACCCACGCCCAGCATCAGCGCCTGCACGCGGTTTTCATGGGCGGCCATCCAGCGCTCCTGCTTGGGGGCACCCAGGCCGACCCAGACGAAATCCGGCTTTGTCTCGTTGATGCGGCGGATGACGGCGGCCACGTGGGCGTCCCGGATCACCAGCAGTTGTTTGCGGTAGGTGTCGATGGCGCTCTGCTCCAGCGCCATGTTGTCCCGTATGGCCATGGCGGGGGTGCGGTTGTAGGTCACCATGCCGCCGGTCCACAGCGCGGGCCGGTTCTGCACCGCCTGGTATTTGGGGTTGCCGCCTAGCTTTTCGATCAGGACGCCCAGCATATCCAGATGGTGCATCTCCACCTGGGCGATCTGACGGAGGGTGGGCGCGGCGTTGTCGAAATCCGGCAGGGTCCAGCTATGATAGAGGTATTGGGTGATGGAGGTCATCTCGCCTCTTCCGCCCGCCATATCGATTCCCAGCAGGCGGGCGTACTGGGGATTGGGACCCTCCACCTCCAGCGGCGGATAGGGTTCGGGAGCCGCCGCTTCGACTTTGCCGTTCTCCTTAAAGGGTGTGTAATCCTTCATGATCCCTCGTTTGCCTCCTGTCATTTGGTTGAGCCGTCAAACGGGCCTGCCTTTTTATATATGCGGCGAAAAGGGCGGGTATGAATGGCGCCCCTCCCTTTCTTCGTCTTTTTGGGCGTATGTTTGGAGGCAAGCGTGGCACACTATGCGGGTAAAGGGGGGAACAGCATGAAGCAAAACGTCAAATATGCCGTCACTGGCGCGCTGGCGGGAGCGGCCAACGGCTTCTTCGGCTCGGGCGGGGGACTGTTTCTGGTGCCGATGTTCACCAAATGGCTGGGGCTGGAGCAGAAACGGGCTTTCGCCACCTCGGTCGCGGTGATTCTGCCCTTGTCCGCCGTCTCCCTGGTGATATACTTTTTCCGCGGCGGGGTGGATTTCCTGTATGCGCTGCCCTTTCTCCTGGGCGGATTGGCCGGAGGGGTTATTTCGGGCAGGATCTTCAAAAAAATGCCGGTGACCCTGCTGCGGCGGGCTTTCGGGCTGCTGATTCTCTACGGCGGTATCCGGGCGGTGCTGCTGCTGTGATGCTTCTCCATTTCCTCATCGGCCTGCTGACCGGGGTGCTCAGCGGCTTCGGCATCGGCGGCGGCTCCCTGCTGATTCTGTATATGACCAGCTTCACCGAGGTCAACCAGTACGCGGCCGGCGGCATCAATCTGCTGTATTTCCTCTTCTGTGCCCCGGCGGCGCTGGTTTCCCACATCAAGAACAAACTGGTGGAAAAAAAGGCGGTGCTGATCTGCACCCTGGCCGGGATTCCCTCCTCCCTGCTGGCGGCGTGGGGGGCAGCGGTGATCGACATCAGCCTACTGCGGCGAGCCTTCGGGGTGTTTTTGCTGTATATCGGGGTGAAGGAGCTGTTCTGCAAAAAGCCGGAGCCGGAAAAGCAGGTGCAAACGACGCCTGACCCGCAAAAGCCGCCGGAGAAAATGTAGATGTCCATAAAACAGCATCAGTCCCGGCAGTAATGTCTGCCGGGATTGTTCTTGCCGTACATTGAAGCCATATGATATGATTAAACAGACTGATAAACTTGAGTTTATTTGATTAAGGAGAATTGAAAATAATGTTGGAATTAAAAAGATTGTCAGTTGATGATGGCTTAGATATTTACACAATGCTGCAAGAGATCCCTGCTGAAGAAAATGGATTAATTAACAAAGCCAACGGATTAATATTTGATGAGTATAAAGAATGGCTGATTGTAAAACAGAGGGATTCTGAGCAAGAAGGGATTGTAGATGGTTGGAAAGTGCCTTCTACAACTTTTTGGCTATATGCTGATGGTATTCCGGTTGGATTTGGTTCTGTCAGACATTTTTTGACTGAGGCACTGAGAAAAGCAGGAGGAAATATCGGGTACGGAATTGCACCAGCGTTTCGTGGAAAAGGATATGGAAAAGAACTGCTGAGATTATTGCTTAATGAAGCGAAAGAAATGGGAATAGATAAAGTGTTAGTAACCATTCTTTTAGATAACATAGCATCTCAAGCTGTGGCAATAGCAAACGGAGGTGTTGTTACTGAAAGAACTGACGAGAGAGTTTTCATTTGGATTGATACTAAGAAATAAAAAGGAAAATCAATTCCAATTTGTCAAACAGTAAGGGCGCACTTCTATACACCATTCGGTGTAGTGCGGTAATGTGCGATTTTGCACCGCATCCAAGCCTCCCGCGTCAGAGGGAGCCATGGATATTCCAGCCCTAACATAAAAAAAGAATCCGACCTTTGATTGCAGCCATAGGTCGGATTCACTTTTTTATGAGCAACCAGCTAACCTCCGGCGGCTCTTTTCGTTTTCCCGGGTTATTCCTTGTCCTCGAGATAGCTGCGCACCAGCTCCTGCAGCAGCTCATCGCGGTCGATGCGGCAGATGAGCGAGCGGGCGTTGTTGTAGTTGGTGATATACGTGGGGTCCTCGGAGAGGATGTACCCCACGAGCTGATTGATGGGGTTGTAGCCCTTGAGCATCAGCGAGTCGTATACCGAGGAGAGGATCTCCCGAATCTGTGCGCGATTGGATACCGTGGCGAACGGCTTGGTGGCGTCACCCATGTCCGCAACCCCCTTCAGTCAAAAATTTCTTTCTGTTATTACCATACCACAGCGGCGGGCGAGTTTCAAGGAAAATCTTACCGGATGACAGCGCCGAAGTTCTCGCGCAGCGCGTCGAGCACCGCGCGGACGGCTTCCTCGGCGTGATCGTCGGTGAGCGTACCGTCGTCCGAGCGGAGCGTCAGTGAGAAGGCGATGCTCTTCTTCCCTTCCGGGATACCGACGCCGGTATAGACGTCGAAGAGCTTCACGCCGCGCAGGACGTTCTTTTCCGCCTTGCGGATGCACTCGGTCAGCTCGCCGACGGGGACGGCGGCGTCGCACACGACGGCGATGTCGCGCGTGATGGCCGGGAAGCGCGGCAGCGGCGTATAGACCGGCTCCGCACCCTCGAGATCGTGCAGCAGCACGACGTCGATCTCGGCGCAGTACGTCGCGCCGTCGAGCCCGTAGGCAGCGCACACGTCGGGGTGGATCTGGCCGAGCGTGCCGAGGCGCGTATCGCCCGACCACACCGCGGCGCAGCGGCCGGGGTGGAACGCGGCGGTCTCCGTGTCGGCAGTGAAGCGCACGTCCGGCGTGCGGGCGGCGCACAGTAGCGCCTCCACCGCGCCCTTGAGCGCGAAGAAGTCCACATCGCCGCCGTAAGCGCCGAGCGTGAGCACGGTGCGCTCGTCGGCCAGCATCTTGCCGGGCTGCTTCTTGTAGACGGTCGCCATTTCATAGAGCTTTGCTTCCATGTTGCGGCGGTTGAGGTTCGTGGACAGCACGCCGAGCATGGAGGGCAGCGCCGTCGTGCGCATGACGCTCGTATCCTCGCCGAGCGGGTTGAGGATGCGGTAGTTATCGCGCAGCGGGGAGTCGGCGGGTACCTTGATCTTATCGAGGCTCGACGGGCTGACGAACGAATACGTCATGACCTCGGTATAGCCTATGGCGCGGCAGGCCGTGCCGAGCTTCCGGACAAAGAGCGTCTTTTCGCTGTAGCCGCCCTGCGTGGCTGCGCCGCGGATGTCGGTGGCCTCGATCTTATTGTAGCCCCAGAAGCGGGCGCACTCCTCGGCGATGTCGGCGAGCATGGTGCAGTCGCCGCGCCAGGAGGGGACGGTGAGCGTATTGCCGTTGAGCTCAAAGCCGAGCGAGGTGAGCGTATCGGCCATGAACTCGCGCGGGATATCGGTGCCGAGCAGGGCGTTGATACGCTTGTCGTCCAGCTCGATGAACGTTGTCTCCGGCTCTTTGGCGAGCACGTCGATCGTACCGTCGAACACCTCGCCCGCGCCGAGCATTTCTACGAGCTCACACGCGCGGTCGACCGCCGGGACGGTGGCGAACAGGTCGAGGCCCTTTTCAAACCGGCCGGAGGCGTCCGTGCGCATGCCGAGGGCGATGGCCGTTTTGCGGATGGAGTGGCCGAGGAAGTTGGCGCTCTCGAAAACGATGGTCGTCGTTTCGTCGGTGATCTCGCTGTTCGCGCCGCCCATCACGCCCGCGAGCGCGACGGGGCCCTCGGGGTCGGCAATGACGAGCATGCCGGGCGTGAGAGCGTGGTCGTTGCCGTCGAGCGTCCGGAGGGATTCGCCCTCTTCGGCGCGGCGGACGATGATCTTGCCGTCGTGCAGGCAGGCGTAGTCGAACGCGTGCATCGGCTGGCCGTACTCGAGCATGACGTAGTTCGTGATATCGACGATGT
>ERZ836939.3020-NODE-3020-length-15091-cov-2.139066_pt1 | contig 15091 bp, 14 predicted proteins | sample MGYA00519912_ERZ836939 | MGnify/ENA primary metagenome ERZ836939 (study PRJEB31850, sample SAMEA3708810) | human gut metagenome | biome: human gut; feature: human-associated habitat; material: faeces | place: China | collected 2014 ... | reverse complement strand
GGCGATATAGGTGCTTAAGTAACCGTTTCCGCCGACAAATTCGGTTGCGGCATAGGCAATGATTGCAACTGCCACCATGAATATGGCATCAAATCCGGGTGTGGGAAAAGTAAATTTTTTAAAGAACAGCAGAAAATAAATCATGATATATTTATCCCGTGCAGAGTGTTAAGGCGTCACCTTTCCTGCTCCAGAGATATCGTAAAGTATTCCAGTTTCGACAGGAATGTTTTATTCGTAAATTTTCTGGATATGTTACCAGTATTCTCTAGTCAACTGTTCCTGACCGTGTAAGCGGCAAGAGCAGCCTGATGCAGTGTTTCCGGTGAGTCAGTTATTTTGTGGCCCATTTTTATTATAACAGATTAGCCTGTATATAAAAGCTTTTATGAGTTTTTATGAAAGTATGTCTTCCTCCATACATGTGATACAGATATAGAAGTTTGGAAACTGGAACGATAATGCGTAGTTATCTTGTTTCCATACCTTCTTTCTTCCACTTGTATCACTACTTTTTGAATCAATCCATAGTAAGCGCTCAATAAAATAATGGCTATCTTTTTGTAAAGCATCCAGCTATAGTTAAAACAAACTGTTCCAACTTCAACTTTTTGATTTAATCCGGCATCTCTGCTGTATCATTTTTGACCAGGGCATCAGCTCTTCTATACCTTCGGGCTCATCTTTGTAGCCTGGCATATAGAGCAGTACGGTCTCCAGATACGCGTAGATGTTCAGATTGTTAAGTTTTGCAGTCTCCGCCAGGATGTAGATGATGGAATTGGCCTGAGCACCCTTTACGGTATCATGGAACAGGAAATTTTTTCGTCCTACCGCATAGGGACGGGCGATGTTTTCTGCGATGTTATTCGATATGGAGCACCTTCCGTCCAATAGGCAGTTCTCCATGTATGGCTTCTTTGCATAGGACACCGCTTGGGCAAGACGGCTTCCTCCCACTGGGTTGACGGTTTCAAGCCATGACCAATAAGCCTTCCATATGGGAGGCTCGGTCTCTAGCCGCTTCGCTTTCCGGGTCTCCGTATCAAGGTCCGCATACTCTTTTTCCAGTTCGGATAACTGGCTGCAGTAATCAAAGCCAATCTCTGCAGGAGTCTTATCTGGGGTCTTCTTCGATTCCCCAGGAAGTGCGTCATGCCAGTATCGCCTCATGTGGGCAAGACAGCCGCACCGGATGACATCTTTCAGTTTATTGCAGCCGCCGTAGCCGTCACAGGTAAGGTATCCGGAAAATCCTTTCAGGAACTCATCCACATGGTATCCGCCCCGGCTGGGCTGATAATCGTACAAGCGGATCGGCGGCAGCCCGTCGTTCCCAGACCCATACAGCCACATATAAGACTTGGACTGTGCCGTTTTCCCGTTCTCCTTTAACACCTGGCAGGGCGTTTCATCCGCATGGATGATGTCCCTCTCCGGCAGATGGTGGAGGAGCTGCTCATATACCGGCCCCATATAGTCCATGTCGCACCGAATGCCCCAGTTTGCCAGCGTTGCCTTCAGAATCTTTACGCCCAGCTGTTTCCAGTCTGCCTCCTGACGGCAGAGCGGGATACTGTTCACATACTTCTGGTACATCACATAGGTGACAGTGGATGGAGAAGCAAGGCTGTGCTTGAGCAAGGGACTCGGTGTTTCGGCTCCAACGATAACAGAAGCGCCGTCTTTCTTACATTCCGGGCAGCCAAGAACTTCCTGGGCATATTGGATCCGTTCCACTTTTGTCGGGATGATACGCAGTTCTTCACGGACGGCTTTTTTACCGATGACTTCCATAGGGGTATTGCAGTGTGGGCAGTTCCTATCCTCATCCGGCACCGTGCAGGGAACCTCCACTACAGGGAGTCCCGCCAGAATCTCTTCCCTGGTGGCTTTCGCTTTCTTTGTCTGGCTTTTATACCCGCTGACAGCCTCCTCCAGCGTTGGTTCCGGAACGGAAGGGGCCGCCTCTGCTTCCGCTTCATTGAACAGATCCATCTGTCCGGGGAACACATCCGTTTTCGTCCTTTCGCTGGAAGACGCAAACAGCTTTTTCTTCAGATACTTAATCGTTTCGTTGAGGTTTGCAGTCGTCTGGTTCAGCTGAGCGGTCTGTTCCTCATGGCTTTTCGTCAGCTGTCCGATGGTAAGCCGCTGGCTGTCCACCAGCTGGTGCAGGGATTCAATTGTCTCTTTCTGAAGCTTGATGAGCACTTCCATTTCTGACTGTGGCATCGGGTACCACCTTTCTTTTCCTGGTTCCCATTATACCAGAGATCCCGCAGGGAAGCGAATTTCCCACCACACGGTCTCCGTCATTCTGACGAAGCGAAAAAGTGGAAAACCGCTGTCTTCAACAGAACCTATTCCATGAAAAACAGCATGTTTTCCACATAAAGACAGCGAGTCCGGAAAAACAGAGACGGTTATCCTCCAATCGCCGCAGCGGCTCTGTCGACATGTGGATAAGTTCCCCATGGAGCTGTTCCAGATGCATAAGGGCAGAAAAAATTTTCTCCCTTTTGCACAAAAATCAGAAGTCCTTCTTTTTTACGGGACGGATTTCCTTGGGCTGGTCGATAGAAAGCCCTTCCAGGAGCCAGCGGTATTCCTGCCGGGTAAGGTTCCTTACTTGGGAGGAATTCCTTGGCCACTGGAAATGGCCGTTATCCAGTCTTTTATACAGAAGGCAGAAGCCATCTTTTTCAAAATGCAGTGCCTTGATTCGGTCACAGCGTCTCCCACAAAAAAGGAACAGGGCATTGCTGTAGGGGCCCATTTCATAGGTATCCCGGATGATGGCCATCAATCCATCAATACTTTTTCTCATGCCGGTGTGTCCGCATTATCCTATTGTTAGGGAAATATCTTCCATACTTTGTGTTTATTATGTATACAATCAACCGAGGCACAAATTTTACACAGGCGCTTTTTATGAACTGTAATCACAGCCTGCTGACCTATTCCTTCTACAAACAGCCCGGGGCGATCCTGAAGCTGTTTCGCATTCGTCTGCGGGAGATCATGAAGATCAATCTGCTGCCGGCTCTGGTTATCGGCTGTGGCATGGCATTGCTGCTGTTTACCTCGGGAGGGACGGATGACTGGCTGAATTATGTGGTTATTCTGGTAACCATCCCGGTGCAGAGCATGTTTTTCTCGGTGCACTATCTGGTGCTCTACTATCTGCTGCAGCCTTACAACGCGGGCACGGAGATCAAGAGCGGAACCTATCAGCTGGCTATGTGGGCCACTTATTTCTTCTGCTATCTGCTGATCAGGCTGGAGATGTCTACGCTGATGTTCGGTATTGTCTGCATCGCGCTCTGTGTGGCATACAGCGCGGCAGCCTGCGCCCTGGTGTACCATGTGGCGCCAAGGACCTTCCGCATCAGAAATTAGCGGATATCAGGAATGGGTGCGAAGGGGCGGCAGACTTCGGATGCCGCCCTCCACAAAGGTGGCCAGATAGTCCAGGGACTCCTTGGAAAGATCGGAACCCTCGTCGCTTTTCAGTCCCAGCAGGCCGTTGATGAGGAAGGCAATCAGTACGCCGACATCCTCATAATCCTCTACCTGAATGCCCTGCTGCTGTACACGCTTTACGATGGCGGATCCAAGATGCCGGGAAAAACTGTGGCTGGCCGGAAAATGTTTCATCTGATTTTTGTCACATACCTTGAAGATGTCATAGAGATTGTAGACAAAGGTTCTCGGATCGTCGAACAGCAGACGGAACTCATCCAGATTTTCCAGAACCGTGTCGATGGCCTCCTGTTCCAGTGTTCCCAGAAGATCATAGATCGTCTCATAATGAGCGTAGAAGGTGGTCTTGTTGATCTCCGCCCGCTCCGCCAGCTCTTTTACTGTAATTTTCGGTATGGGTTTCTCCAGCATCAATTCATAGAAAGCCTTTCGAATGGCCCGCTCTGTCTTTTTTACTCTCAAATCCATCGTCAATATTCCTTTCCAAAGTTGAATAACCTACGGCTGCCGGAAAAATGGTTGGATAACCTACTTCCCGGTCAGAATTTGCAGGTTGTATATCTGCGATTTTTCTCTTATTATACCAACAGCAAGAAGGAAAAACAACTATTTTTGGATAACAGTCAATAGTCGGGAAAAATTTGCAGATGCGAAAGGAGAAGAGATGGAACTGGAAAACGAAAAGTATTTTAAAGATGCGCCGGTATGGAAATCTATTTTCGTGATGGCGGTACCCTCGGTCATGATCATTCTGGTTATGATTCTGTATAACCTGGCAGATATGTTCTTCATCGCCATGTTAAACGACACGGCCCAGGTGGCCGCAGTGTCTCTGGTGGGACCGCTGTTTTCCGTGATGGCCGCTGTGGCGACCATGGTGGGAAACGGAGGGTGTACAGCGATTGCGGGAGCGATCGGCGGCGGGAATGTCAGACAGGCGAGGGTCTACGCCAGCGTGAGTATCTGGTTTACGATAATCTGCGGATTGATCTGCACGCTGGTCTTTTTGCCGCTGGAGAATCCGATGCTGAAATTTCTCGGAACGACGCCGGAGGCATGGGAACCGGCAAAGGCTTATTACCGCGTGCTGGTTATCGGCTTTGCGTTTATGCTTCTCGCGAACACGCTGGCCATGCTGGTTCGGGCGGAGGGAGCCATCAAGGAGAGCCTGCTGGGCAATGTTCTGGGCACTGTCATCGCCTGTGTCATCAATATTGTGCTGGATCCGATTTTTATTCTGGTTCTTGGTATGGGCGCTGGAGGGGCCGCTCTGGCGACAGTGATCGGAAACGGTGCGGTAACGGTGTATCTGCTGTTGTTTATAAAAAGGAAAGCGAAAGTCATGTGCCTGGATCCGCGGTTGGCACGCCATGGTGGAAAGGAGTTGGGGAAGGTGCTGGCCATCGGTCTTCCCAACGGCGTCGGAAGCATTTTGTCCGGGTTCGCGTCCACTTTCAGCAATCAGCTTCTGGCAGGTTATGGAACCGGAGCTATCGCTGCCATGGCGGCAGCCGGCCGGGGGACCATGATTGTGGATTATCTGGTCATGGCTGTCTGTATGGGATGTCAGTCTATCATTGCTTACAGTTACGGCGCCCGCAATATGGAGAGACTGCGTGAGATCATGCGGAAACTGCTGATTCTGGTGGCTGGACTGGGCTTTGCAGTGCTGGCGCTGTGCCTGATATTCCGGGAGGGGCTTATCTGTCTGTTCCTGAAAGAGGAGGCCGCCGGACTTGTGGGACAGCAGATGCTCTGCATCCTGATGCTCAGCGCGCCGCTGATCGGTGTCGGTTATCTGATTACCAGCTATTTCCAGGCGAGAAACTGCCCTGTCAAGGCCCTTGTGATTTCCGTGCTGCGCCAGGGGGCTCTGCTGATCCCCTGCCTTTATCTGCTGAACTGTTTCTGGAAACTCTGGGGTGTGGTGTGGGCCAATACAGCTGCCTGTATCCTCGCTGCGCTGATCGCGGTAGGATTTTATCTGGTTCAGAAAAAAATCGATGGAAAAAAGGAGATTTTTTACAGAAATGCGTAAAAAAAGATAGGTTTTCCATATTGCGTTATGTTATCATTATCATATATTCATCCGGCTGTGTCCGGAAGAGAAGGAGGAGAAGAAAAAATGGTACGTATTACGGACAGTAATGTACAGGACTTTGAAAAGAAGCACATTGCCGCGGTGCGGGATATGGCTGCGGAGTGCGCGGTGCTGCTGAAGAGCAACGGGGATTTTCCGCTGGCATCCGCCGGAAAGATCGCGCTCTTCGGAAACGGGGCGAGAAACACTATTAAGGGAGGAACCGGATCCGGCGATGTGAACGTACGTCACTTTGTCTCGGTGGAGGAAGGATTGGAGAACGCCGGCTTTGAGATTACCAGTAAGGCATGGCTGGACGCCTACACTTCCATGCTGGCAGAGGAGAAGGCAAAGTTCCTTCAGGGACTGAAGGCCGAGGCGAAGGCCGCCGGGGTCAACGCCATCTGGTACTGCATGGGCAAGGTTATGCCGGAGCCGGCTTACAATATTCCGCTGGAGGGCGAGGCTGAGACGGCCGTCTATGTGCTGGCGAGAAATTCCGGCGAGGGAGCTGACCGCACGCCGGTGGCCGGAGATATCAACCTGACAGAGACCGAGCAGAGAGATATTCTGGCACTGAATGAGAAGTACGACAAATTTATCCTGGTGCTGAATGTGGGAGGCATGGTGGATCTCTCCCCGGTCAGCGCGGTTAAGAATATTCTGCTTCTGAGCCAGCTGGGAACACCTACCGGAGATGTGCTGGCAGATATCCTGCTCGGCAAGAGCTATCCCTCCGGAAAGTTGACCACCACCTGGGCGCCCATCGCGAGCTATCCCTCCACGGAAGGATTCGGAGACCCCAACGATACCTACTACAAAGAGGGAATCTACGTGGGATACCGCTATTTTGACACGGTAAATGAGACGCCGGTATATCCCTTCGGATACGGCCTCGGCTACACAACCTTTGAGGTAAAGGGAAAGAGCGTGGCGGCGGATGAGAAACAGGTAACCGTGACCGCTTCCGTAAAGAATACCGGCAATTTCGCCGGCAAGGAGGTTGTGCAGGTGTACGTGTCCGCTCCGGCCGGCAAGCTGGATAAGCCCTATCAGGAATTGAAGGGATTTGCCAAGACGAAGGAACTGGCACCGGGAGAGGAGACCGAGGTAACCGTTACCTTTGACACCGCCTCCATGGCATCCTTCTCCGAGGAGGCTTCCGCCTATGTCCTTGAGGCCGGAAAATATATCATCCGTGTGGGCAACTGCTCCAGAGATACCCATGTGTGCGGTATTGTATCCCTGGATCAGGATGCGGTAACCGAGAAGGTAAAACATATCTGTCCGGGCTGGGAATTCGAGGATATGAAGCCGGAGGGAGCAACCTACAGCTATGAGGGAGAGGCGGAGGAGATCGCCGCTGCGCTGATCATCGAGCTGGATGCTTCCAGAATTGAGACGAGAGTGGCTCTCTACTCCGAGGTTATGCCCGAGAGAGAGAAGACGGAGCCCTTTGATTTCGCGAAGGTGGTCTCCAGGGACAAGACGTTGGATGAGTTTGTGGCTGGTCTGACAGATGAGCAGCTGGCTTATCTGTGCATCGGTCATTACAAGGAGTCTGACGGCGATCCCTTATCGGCTATCGGCGCCGCGGCATACCAGGTGGCGGGGGCTGCCGGCGAGACCAGCAGCCGTCTGAAAGATCTGGGCGTGCCCGGACTGGTCATGGCGGACGGCCCTGCGGGACTGCGCTTAAGCCCCATGTACAAGTGGGTAAACGGCGAGGCGAAGAGTTCCGGAGGATTCGACAACTTTATCGAGCTGATGGACGAGAATGAACTGAAGATGATGGCATCTATGATGCCTCAGCCCTCCGAGGAGGAGCAGAAGGCTCCCTACAACTATCAGTACTGTATCGCGATCCCCATCGGCACGGCTCTGGCTCAGGCGTGGAATCCCGAGGCCTGCCAGACCTGCGGAGATATCGTGGGCGAGGAGATGGAGATGTTCGGCGTACATATGTGGCTGGCTCCCGCTATGAACATTCATCGTTCCCCTCTCTGCGGACGTGACTTCGAGTATTATTCCGAGGATCCGCTGGTAAGCGGCTGCGCGGCTGCGGCCATCACGAAGGGGGTACAGGCTCACAAGGGCTGCGCGACCACCATCAAGCACTTCTGCTGCAACAATCAGGAGACCAACCGTTTCCTGTCCAACAGCGTGGTCAGCGAGAGAGCAATGCGTGAGATTTACCTGAAGGGATTTGAGATCTGCGTGAAGACTTCTCAGCCCCATGCGCTGATGAGCTCCTACAACCTGGTAAATGGAGAGCATACCTGCAACACGAAGGATATCCAGACCTGCGCGCTGAGAGACGAGTGGGGATATGAGGGCGTGGTCATGACGGACTGGCTGGTAACGAGATCCATGGGAGATTCCATGAGCGGAACCGAGAACACGAACAAGTATAGCAAGGCTTCCGCGGCAGGATGTGTGAAGGCCGGAAATGATATCACGATGCCGGGCGGAGAGGAAGACTTCGCGGATATCATGGATGCCCTGTCCAACCCGCAGCATCCTTACGCCCTGACCAGAGCGGAGCTGCAGACCTGTGCCAAGAGAGTGCTGGGCAGCGTCCTGAAACTGGCTTAGGAGAGATTCACGTCAGTAAACGGCGGCAAATTTCCGACAGATTTCAGAATTTGCCGGTAGATTTCCCCCGGAGGGAATGGTATAATGAAGAAAGTAACCCGACGGTTTGAAAAACAGGAAAGAATGAGGTAACAAGTATGGCAAAGTACAATCTTGACACACCGGTAAAGGATCTGATCGCGACCCCGGAGACCAATGAAGTGCTGAAGGAAGTGCTTCCGGATCTGATGAATGGTCCGATGGTTGGAATGGTAAAGGATCTGCCCATGTCCTTCAAGCAGATTTTGAAGTTTGCCAACGGACAGATTCCTGACGAGAAAGTGCAGGAGCTGGAGCAGAAACTGGCCGAGTTGGGCTGACAGGCTGGAAGACAGAGAAGAAGAGATGCGGCGGTACGGCGGTCAGTGGCTGTGCCGCTGCTTTTGCTGTGCCCGGGATTTCGGCAGCGGTTTGATATCCCGGAAATTTGAGATCCCGTCTTCAGGGATAGGAGGAAAAGGCGTTGATAAAATATATTCTGTTTGATCTGGATGATACCCTGTTTGATTTTCAGAAGGCGGAGCGGCTGGCGTTGTCCCGTACATTGAAAGAGCTGGGGATTGAGCCTGAAGATCCTGAGACGCTACAATGAGTTGAACCTTGCCCAGTGGAAACGGCTGGAGCGGGGCGAGCTTACCCTGGATCAGGTAAAGACCGAGCGCTACCGTCTGCTGTTCGGGGAGCTGGGGATTGAGGAATCTCCGAAGAAAGCCACGGCGATCTATGAGAAGTTTTTGAGCACGGGGCATTTTTTCATAGAGGGAGCGCCGGAACTGCTGGAGACGCTGGCGCCCCGCTATCATCTCTACCTAGTGTCCAACGGGACGCCTCATGTGCAGCACGGACGTCTGGCCAGTTCGGGGATTGAACACTATTTTGACGGCATCTTTATCTCTCAGGAGATCGGGTACAAGAAACCGGACCGGGAATTTTTTGACTGGTGTTTCGCCAGAATTCCAGGGTTTTCCAGGGATGCGGCAGTCATTGTGGGGGACAGCCTGACCTCTGATATCCAGGGCGGGAAAAATGCGGGTATCCGTACCGTCTGGTTTCATCCCCTTTGGAATGGCGTATCCCGGCAGACATCCGGGGAGGGAGAACTGGCGCGGATTCAGCCGGATGAGACCATCGAGCGGCTCGCCGATCTGCCGGCTCTGCTGAGAGCCATGGATAGCGGCGGTCCCCGAGGCAGCCTCAAAAGATGAACAGCTAAAAGACGGAGGAGAGAAAGAGAGATGAAGATACTGATGATGATTCTGCTGATACTGTTGGTATCGGCGGCAGTGCTCGCGGTTTTGTATCTGCTGGCGGTTATGCCCAGAATGACCAACCGGGCGGATATCCGTCCTTTTCTCGGGAGGCTCTACGCCCACCGGGGACTTCACGACAATGCTTCCGACGCCCCGGAAAATTCGCTGGCGGCTTTTCGAAAAGCGGTGGAAAAGGGATTCGGCATCGAGCTGGACGTGCAGCTTACAAAGGATCTGGTGCCGGTGGTCTTTCACGATTTTACTCTGAAGCGGGTCTGCGGTGTGGACAAGAAGGTCAGGGAGCTGACCTTTGATCAGCTTCAGGAACTGCGGCTGTGCGGATCCGATCAGAGGATTCCCTCCTTTGACCAGGTGCTTCGGCTGGTAAAAGGGCGTGTGCCGCTGATCATCGAGTATAAGATCGAGGCGTTGGATACCCGGGTGTGCGAGCTGGGGGACCGGCTGCTCTCGGATTATCCCGGAGCATACTGCATGGAATCCTTCAATCCGCTGGGAGTATGGTGGTATAAGCGTCATCGGAAGGAGGTTTTTCGGGGGATTCTCTCGGATAACTATGTGAAGAACGGAGATCGGGCGTTCCCGGCGATTTTCTATGAGATTCTCCACAATATGCTGTTTAATTTTCTGGCAAAGCCGGATTTTATCGCTTACAACTGCAGACATTATAAGGACACCGCCCGGCTGATCTGCCGTAACCTCTACCGGGCTCCGGCGGTGGCCTGGACCATCAAGAGTCAGCGGGAACTGGAGGAGCGAAGAGCGGACTTTGATCTGTTTATCTTTGACAGTTTTGTGCCGGAGATCTGAGGAAAAAGACGGCGGGGCAGACCCCGGCAGGTTTCTTACGTTTTTCTGACAAATACTCCGCTGTGGTTGCCGGGAAGGGAGGAGTGGTGTACACTGGTGCTGACGGGGAGGAGAAAAGGACGTTATGGGCGAGAAGATACTGGTTGTGGATGATGAGAAGGAGATCGCGGATCTGGTGGAGCTGTACCTGAAAAATGAGGGCTTTACGGTCTGCAAATTTTATAACGGCACGGAGGCGCTGGAGTGCGTAGATCATGAGGAGATCAGCCTGGCGATTCTGGATGTGATGCTGCCGGATATGGATGGGTTTACCATATGCCGGAAGATCCGGGAAAAATATTTTTTCCCGGTCATCATGCTGACAGCCAAGGTGGAGAGCCAGGACAAGATTACCGGGCTGACCCTGGGGGCGGACGACTATGTGACGAAGCCCTTTCATCCGCTGGAGCTGGTGGCCCGGGTCAAGACGCAGCTGCGGCGCTACCGCCGCTACAACCGGGAGGACATCGCCAGGCAGCAGAAGGATGCAAAGCCGCAGGAAGTTCAGGAATATGACATCCGGGGCCTGTGGATCTCCCAGGAGACTCACGAGTGTACCTTAAACGGTCAGGAGATCGCGCTGACGCCCATAGAGTTCCGCATCCTCTGGTATCTGTGCTGCCATCAGGGCAAAGTGGTCCCCTCGGAGGAGCTCTACGAGCAGGTGTGGGGAGAAAAGTACCTGGATTCCAACAATACCGTCATGGCCCATATCGCCAGGCTGCGGGAGAAACTGTCCGAGCCGGCGAGGAAACCGAACTATATCAAGACCGTGTGGGGAGTGGGATACAAGATTGAACCTTAGAGAGATGAAACGGAAACATTTTGTGGAGACGCCGCTGAGCAAGCGGATCTTCCGGAATTACTGTATTGTGCTTGCGGCTTACGCCCTGGTGATGGTCGCCATGGCCTATCTGGCCTACAATGTCCTTCAGGGGCGGATCTGGTGGCCGACGGATCCCCTGTGGCCGATTCTGCACTGGCTGGACGACAATGTGATGCTGGTGGGAGTCATCGTCTGCCTGCTGGGATGGCTGGTTATTACACTCTGGTTTGAGGCTCTGACCCTGCGCTACCTGCACGAGACTGTGCGTGCTTCCCGGCAGCTGGCCAGCCGGCTGGAGGAGCCCATCGTACTGCCGGCTGCCATGAAGGAGATTCAGGATGAGCTCAACGGTGTGCGGGAGCGGACCCAGCGCAGCGCCTACCTGGCAAAGGAGGCGGAGCAGCGGAAAAACGATCTGATTGTGTATCTGGCCCACGACCTGAAGACGCCGCTGACCAGCGTGATCGGCTATCTGACGCTCTTGAGCGACGAGCCGGATCTGACGCCGGAAATGCGGGCAAAATATACGGGGATTGCCTTGGACAAGGCCCAGCGGCTGGAAACCCTGATCAATGAATTTTTTGAGATTGCCCGGTTCAACCTTACCACCATGCAGCTGGAGGTAACCCGGATTGATCTTACCATGCTGCTGGAGCAGCTGGCCAGCGAGTTCCTGCCGATCTTAAAAGAGAAAAATCTCACGTTGAAGAGCGCCATAGAACCCGGTGTTTCCCTGGTGTGTGATCCGGACAAGCTGGAGCGGGTGTTTGACAATCTGCTTCGGAACGCCATCAATTACAGTTATCCGGACAGCGAGATCACATTGTCCATGAACAGATCCGGGAGCGGGCAGGAGATCGTGATCCGCCTGAAAAATCACGGGCGGACCATCGCGAAGGAGAAGCTGTCCCACATTTTTGAACAGTTTTACCGGCTGGATTCCTCCCGTTCCACCGCCACCGGCGGCGCCGGGCTGGGACTGGCCATCGCCAAAGAGATCGTGGAACTTCACGGCGGCACCATCACGGCGGCAAGCGAGCAGGAGACGATCCTGTTTACCGTGACGCTGCCTCTGGAAAACGTCAGAAATTCGTAAGTTCTTTACAAGAGAAAACGGAAGAACAGAACATCCCTTTCTGATAGCATAGGATCAGGAAGGGATTTTTTGTGTGCAATAATCCCAAAACCACAGACAGGAGGAGTGAAGGAGAGATGGCACAGACAAAGATTGTGAGAAAGGGACAGGGGAGAAGAAAAAGAAGGAGAAGGGCGAGAATGAAAAAAATGCTTCTGGTAATGGTATTGCTGGCGCTGCTGGTGACAGGGATCCGTCTCGCGGGAAATCTCGCGGCGGGATTCGGTAATTCCGGAAATGGCGGAGAGGTTTCGGCGCCGGAGAAACTGGAGGACAGCGAAGTGCGGCAGCGTCTGCAGCAGTTGGCCGAGCAGTATGAGGATTACCGGGAGATCTATGAACATATGGATGAGTACCCCATCAAACTGCTGGCGGCGCTCTGCAACAATGAGGAGATGCTGGATTTCGTGAAGGGATATCTGGATTCCGACGGGAGTGTGACCGGTGGATTCAGCCTTCTGGAGCTGGCGGAGGAGCACCCTGTGATTCTTCAGTGGGACAAGCGCTGGGGTTACGCGCCCTACGGGGACAGCGATATCGGCATGGCGGGCTGTGCGCCCACCTGCCTCTCAATGGTCATTCTTCAACTGACGAAGGACAGCAGTGCGACGCCGGATAAGGTGGCGGATTACGCCATGGAAAACGGTTACTATCTGGAGGGAACCGGAACAGCCTGGAGCCTGATGACGGAGGGCGGGATCGCTTTTCAGGTGGAGGGGGAGGAGATCCCTCTGGATGAGGGGCGGATTGACCAGGCCCTCTCCCAGGGACATCCGGTGGTATTGAGCCTTCGGCCGGGAGATTTTACCACGGAAGGTCATTTTATTGTGTTGGTGGAAAAGCAGGATGGCGGCTATGTGGTGCGGGATCCCAACAGCAGAGTAAGAAGTCAGAAACTGTGGGATTACGGGACCCTGGAACCCCAGATCAAGAATCTGTGGGAATTTCAGCGGATTTCCTGAGCAATTTCCGTAAAATTTGCATAATTTTCCTGAAAAGCGCCCATCCTTTTTTCTGAAAACATCTTTTTGAATTTTTGTGATGGAAGGAGAAAGACAGATGGCAGTGGATTTTCGAAACAGTGAGACAAAGGACAATCTGATGCGGGCTTTTGCCGGGGAGAGCCAGGCGAGGAACCGTTATACTTTCGGCGCGGGCCAGGCGAAGAGGGAGAAGCAGGAGGTCATCTCCCGGGGGTTTCTCTACACGGCGGAGCAGGAGAAGGAGCACGCGGAAATTTTCTACAAGCATCTGAAGGAGCTGGCTGGGGAGACGATCCATGTGGACGGGGGTTACCCGGTGGATCTGACGGAGAATCTGGCAGAACTTTTGCGGATGGCTCAGCACAATGAATACGAGGAACACGACGATGTATATAAGAAATTTGGCGATAAGGCAAAGGAGGAGGGATTTGACGATGTGGCCCGGTCCTTCTACAACATCGCGGAGATCGAGAAATTTCACGGGGACCGTTTCGGGAGATTCGCGGAATATCTGGAGCAGAACCGCCTCTATGTCTCCGATGTGAAGTGCGGGTGGATCTGCTTAAACTGCGGTTATATCTGCGAGTCGGACCAGGCGCCGAAGCGGTGCCCGGTCTGCGACCACGATCAGGGATATTTCATCCGCCTGGAGTTTTCGCCCTTCGCGGACAGCACGGGAAAATGAGAAGGCCGGTGGCAACGCCGGTCAGTCTCTCTCCCGGTACTGTCCCGGCGTGATGCCGATGTGCCGTTTGAAGACGTTCTGGAAATACCCCTGAGAGGAGAATCCCAGAAGGTTGACAATCTCGATGATTGGCTTGTCGGTGTTCCGCAGATATTCCATGGATTTTTTCAATTTGGTATCGATCACATAGGAGGAGAGCGAACGGCCGGTCTCCTTCTTGAATTTTGTGGAGAGATAGCTGCGGTTCATGTGCATGGCCTCGGCGATCTGATCCACAGTCAGGCGCTCATCCAGGTGCTCCCGGATGTAGGAGGTAATGGTGCGCAGGAAGTAATTGTACTCGCCGCCCACCGCCAGCTGGGCCACTAGGGTGGCGTAGTCCATGATCATGTGGTACTGGAGATTCAGAATCTGCTCCGGGTGCTCAAACTTCTCGCTGTGCTGGATGTAGCGATCGGAAAGGGACAGGGCTTCCTCGGCGGGAAGGCCGCCCTCGATGGCCGCCCGGGAACAGAGGGTAACCGTGGCGATGAAGATGTTCTGGAGCTGCCGCAGGTAGCTGGAGGACGTCTTGCCGGGCTGGCCCGCGGGATGAGAATCCATGTAATTTTTCAGTCCCTCGGGATCGCCATTTCGGATAAAGGTCAGCATTTGCTGCTCGAAACCGATGGTAGTGTGCTGTATATCGTTGCCGAAAGTAACGGGATCCAACGGCGCGGGCGGATCGGATTCCTGGGCCTCGTAGCGTTTGACCAGCTGATTCTGTTCCAGGATGTTGCTGGTGGCGTCGTACAGCGTGAAATCTGACAGGAACAGTTTTTCCTCGCTGATAAAGTAATAGATCAGACAGAGCTCATGGAGGAACAGCTCCAGAGGCATGGGTGTGACGCCGGCCAGAAGTTCCTGATAGGAGAAAAAATAGTCCCGCTTGACGCCCAGCTGAAACATGAATTCCCGGATCTTTTTTCTGGAGGGAGGCATATGAAAGGTAGGTCCGAGAATAATGCGGATGGAATCGTAGCAGAGAATACCGTAAAACTGATCATAGGGGGTGATGAAATAGCTGGCCTTCTGATCGATCTGAAACAGCTGCCGCAGGTAAGGGGTAGCCGGATCCATGGGAAACTGGATGGGGTCTTCGATGG
>ERZ836939.3019-NODE-3019-length-15095-cov-9.964029_pt1 | contig 15095 bp, 17 predicted proteins | sample MGYA00519912_ERZ836939 | MGnify/ENA primary metagenome ERZ836939 (study PRJEB31850, sample SAMEA3708810) | human gut metagenome | biome: human gut; feature: human-associated habitat; material: faeces | place: China | collected 2014 ... | reverse complement strand
GCCGGAGGAAATCCAGGCAAGTGCAACCGGCGAATATGAAGAAGTGGGCGGCATGATGATCGACACCGGCACGGGCAAGGACAAGTACCAGACCGACCCCGTGCCGGAGGGCAAGCCAATTCCAGTCGAGCCGGAGGACGTGGAAATTGGCGATGCGGAATACACCTGCACCCTCTCCATCTCCTGCGCGACAATCCTTGACAATATGGACCTTTGTAATAAGGAAAAGCGTGAGCTGGTGCCGGAGGACGGCTGGATTCTGAAACCGATGACCGTCACATTTTATGAGGGTGAGAGCGTTTTTAACATCTTACAGCGCACCTGCAAGCAACAGAAGATCCACATGGAATTTGAGAACACGCCGGTCTACAATTCCGCCTATATCTCATAGCATTTTGGTTTTTCTCCAAGTGCGGCACAGCCTACCGCATGGCGGCGGGAGCCAACCTCGGAGAAAAGCTGTTCGGTATGGTTAAGACCATCGGCCCGGTATTTCAGAGCTATGCACCGGGGCTGGGCCTCCTTGACCTTGCCGTAGGTGTAGCTGGGGCCGTGATACTGTATTTCGTGGTACAGTCCAAAATCAAAAAGGCCCGGAAATTTCGCCGGGATATGGAATATGGCTCGGCCCGCTGGGGTACAGAGGCCGATAAGGGAAATATGGAAGTACATATTTCTTGATTTTCTTACTTATCGTTCCTCCTTCACCGCCTCTCTGACCTGTTCTTTCTGCTTTGGCCTTGCCGCAATCTGCTCTACGAATTGCCGAAGCTGGCCGAGGATAGATGGCCTGTCCTGACTGCGGCCCATGACCTTTTCCGTATATTTGCCGAAAGCCGCTTGAATGGTGTCGGCCTGATCTGCCTTGAAGAACAGCAGGTAGTGGCCGGGACTGGTCTTGTGAAAAGCGTAGTCCACATGGAACTCCTTGGCAATACGGTCAAAGTCCTTGGGGGCTCCCACCAGCGTCATGGCGCTTTTGGTGCCGTAGTGATTCATCAGCTTTTTACGCTCTGCCTGCCGTGGGGCCGTTTTGCCGCCTCATGGTGCTTTTTCATTTCTGCCAGGACTTTTTTGCAGGCCGCCGCCAGCGCCCGCCCCGAGAGTTTGCCCGCTTTGACGGATATGGCAACTGTCCGTTCTTCTACATATTCCTGCATACTGCCTCCTTTCCTCCGGGGAATTTAGGGAAATCGGGAGGGCCCCGGGGAGCCGCCCGGATAGTGGAACCTCGGGCCAACTTGGCCCGAGGTCTACCGTTCCTCATGGGAAGGCTCCGTCTTGTCCTTGTGGGGAACAGGCGGATCCTCCTTGAACTGCTTGATTGTCTCCAAGATGGAGCGTGTTTCCTCCTTCTCGTCCCGGGCTTGGACATGGGAAATGCAGTATTCCTCGGGAATATCGTCCAGCCCGGTATAGTGCTCGATGAATTTACTCTGATTGTCGAACACATAGCCGCCGGGGGCAAAATGCCCACCTTCGTTGATACGCACATCCCGCCCGTATGCCTCGTAGTCGATGTAGTCGATCAGGTGCTCCGGCACCGTGAGAGCTTCAAACTCCAAGATATACATACGGCCCAATTCTTCCTCGTCCTTCACTCCGGGATAAAACTCGAAGCAGTCAAGGTTTTGGGTCAGGTTGATTAAATCCTTGACGCTGCCTGTGTACTCCCCGGCGTCCATGACTGCTTCCAGCTTTTCCAGCTCGTCTGGGGTCATTTCTTCCAGAAGGTGCGCCAAGAAATTTAACTCGTCAAGGCTTTCGTATTCTCCGAGGTGGTCATACAGTCCCAGCACATCACTCTGATAATCGGTGATGAAGTATTCCTCATAGCGTTTTCCGTCTATGCCAATCCGGGAGAACAGGGCCTGCACTTCCTCAATGGTAGTGGGAAATCTCAGGTATTCTCCGACTTCAACGCCCCGTTCCGGGTACATCCCCAGATTGGTCACATAGGCTTCAAACATCATGGCGGCCCTGCTGGTTGACGGTCAGGATACCGTCAAGGGTGGTGGCCGTGATATTGAGCCGCTTGGCAACGGCAATATCATTTTTCACATCCTCGTCCACCTCGCCGCCGCAGACCACAAGCACATGGGAGCGGCGCAGCATATCCCGGCGCATATCAATCCCGTTTTTGTGTTCCTCCGGGATAGCGTCGTTGATGAACAGTGGCAGATAAAGAATAGGGCAAATAGGAGAAAAGCCCGCCTCGTATGCCATGCGGCAATAGCGGGCGGCCAGCTCCATATCGGTATCAGGATCGCCGCACCATGCGGCGGTAATATACGCTAAAGGTCTTTTCATGGTTTTGTACCTCCGTTTCTACATATTAAAAAGAGCCAGACAGAGGAGCCCAACCCCTCCGCCCCTTCCCGTGGGAAGGGGAACGGCTCAAAGGAATATATATCCCCGTCGCTTGCCGCCTGAAAGCATAACCGGGAGAAATCCGTCAAGGGTGCCTTTGGCACCGCCCATGGCGGCTTTGGCCCTTGACTGATTTTCCCGGATATGCTACCTGAAAACCGGCGACGGGGAATATTTAATATCCTTTGAGCTTCGGGGTGCGGGGCAGAGCCCCCGCATACTGCCTCGGGCTAAGTTGACCCGAAGAAGCGTTACTTTTCCTGCTGGGCGGCCTTTTTCTCCGGCTTGGCCACTTCCTTCTGCTGGCCCTTCCAGTCATCCAACAGCTTGATAATCTGGTCTTTCATTTCCCTCGGAGTGGTTTCCTTCCCGAAGTATTTGCCCAGTTCTGCACCAGTTAAAATCACTTTGTCTACCTCCTTTTTATCCTCCATCATAATTCCGTCGATCACATCGCCATTCAGAACGCCCTTCTGGTCAAGCTCCCTCATGCGCTGGGCCTGCGAGAGCGAAGGGGCCGACTGCTGGCCTTCAATGGCAACGGCGATATACCTCTGATTTTTGGGCTTGATATAAGTCAGCTCCACCGCCGGGGTAAATTTGATTTGCCCGGCGTCCATCATTTTCTGCAAATCAGGAACAAGGTCATTGAGCTTGATATAGCGCTGTACCTGTTTGACCGTCATTTTGTTGCGCTCGGCTACGATCTCATTGGAGCGCCGCCCGGCGTCCTTCGGGTCAAGTTGGCCCGAAGTGGCCTCCTTGGCTCCTTGGTGCTTGATGGCCTCCAACTGCATTTTCAGGGCCTTGGCCCTTTCACTCGGCAGGATATTTTCACGCTGGTTGGTATTGTCCTCCACCATCTGCGTGATGGCCTGCTCGTCTGTCAGGTCACGGACGATACAAGGCATATCCACGAAGCCCGCAAGTTCGCTGGCCTTCTGGCGGCGGTGGCCCGATACGATTTCATACCCGCCGTCCTCACGGGGACGGACAATAGCAGGCTGGGTCACGCCCTTATCCCGGACGCTGGACACCATAGCCTTCATTTCTTCGTCATTACGGACTTGGAAGGGATGATTTTTGAAGGCGTGGAGCTCAGACAGCTTGATATAAACAATCTGTTCCTCCTTGCCCGGGCGTGGAGCCTCGGCAGGAGGCGCAGGCGTTTCAGCCTGAACGGGAACCTTTACCTCCGGCGCACCCTTAGCGGGACTGGGAGCCTTGGGGGCTTTCTCTGTCTTTCCGGAGGGAGCGGCCTTTTCCGTTTTTCCCGGCTGTGCAGATTTCTCTACTGCCTTATCCTTCTTGCCGGGCGCTTCCTTCTGTGCGGGAGCGGCAGCCTTGTCCTTGTCGGCCTTGGGCGGTCGGCCCCGGCGCTTCGGTGCCTGTTCCTGCTCTTTGGGCTTTTCCTGCTTCGGCCCGTCCTCCTTGGTCGGCGTAGGGGAAGTCCCTTTGTCCGGGGCCTTTGCCTCCTGCCTGGCGGCGGCTTTTTCCGCCGCTTTCTTCTCGGCCATGATTTCAGAGAAGTTAAAGACAGACACGCTGGCCGCCTTCTGCTCCTTGGGAGCGTCAGCGCCTTTCTCCGGCTGGGTGGGTGTTACCTGCTCGGGAGCCGGGGCCTTATCCGGGGAAACCACTTCGGGGGCAGGCTGTTCCTGCTTGGGTGCCGGAGTTCCGCCGCCCGCCTCGGGCTGTACCGGGGCAGGACCAGCATCCGGCCCGGTTGCGTCAGTCACAATTTTCGATTTTTCATCGGCCATTCGCATTACCTCCTTCTTATTTGATGGCATGAAAAAAGGGCCTGACCGTTTTCAGTCAAGCCCCATAGATAGGGATACCTCCTTTCCCTGCCCATGAAAAAACCGCCCTGTGTCTCGATAGGGCGGTAAATTCAGTAGGTTGGCAGTCCATTTTTAGTTGTTTTTATATGTATCCCTTTGTAAACCGACGCAATCATTCCTATATCAGCAATTTGCCGAACAATGTTAAATAGATTTCCGGGAACGAAGAACCATTCAGAACATAGCGAAAATATGAGCAGTAACAATGCAATTAAAGCTGCCAGAAATATGAGGCTTTTTTGCTCTGCAGCCAATGCTTTCTTGTGGTTTTTTTGCGTCATCAAATCATCACACTCCTTTGATTGCGCAAGTTCTTTATTGCGTTGATGCTTAAAGCGACGATGATGATAGAACCGGTCACGGTGTCAACCCAGTATTCAGACACCCGTGAAAGAATCAGGCCATTGGAGATTACGCCCAACAGCATAACGCCTAAAAACGTGCCGATTACGGTTCCTTTGCCACCATTGATACTCATCCCGCCGATCAGCGCAGACGCAAGGATCTGGAAGCCGAGCGAGGACCCAGTTGTAGAAGCGCTGATCGTTCCGACCATGGATGCATAAACGGTGCCGGCCAATCCGATCAGTTCTCCGCTGATCATGTAGGCGATCAGCTTTGTCCTAACAACATCCATTCCGGCCAATTCGGCTGCGTTAATATTGCCGCCTACCGCATATATTTTCCGGCCGATATTGAAATATTTCATCAGAATACCGCAGGAGGCTGTGATGATTGCAAATATCCAAAATGGGATCGGAATACCACAGATTCTGCCTTGGCCCAATGTATTGAAGTATTTTGGAAAGCCTGTGATCCAGTCGCCTTTCGTTACAACAATCGCGATGCCTCGAAAAATGTTCATGGAAGCCATTGTGGCAATGATCGGCGGAATTCTTAATCTTGCGACCAATGCACCATTGAACAGACCACATAGCACGCCGATAGCCATACTCATCAAAATGCAGAAAAATACAGGAATTCCCATGTTCACAAACATTCCTGAGCAGGAAGTGCATAAGGCCAAAATCGCACCAGACGATAGATCGATGCCGCCAAGGAATACGACCATACGAAGAACGCCCTGACCACAATCCTGAACGATACGAAGAATCAGCTTTCGAATACGGTGCAGGAGACGCGGAAGATAATCCGGACGTGCGCGTGGATCTCGATTACAGCGGTGATCTTGTGCGCGGCGCTGTGCGCCTTGGCCGTGCTGTGGAGCAGATGACGGATGATGCGCCGCAGCACGACGGAACGACTATGCCGCTGCAGATCGACAGTAAGCGCCAAAAGAAGCTCAGGCAAAAGAAAACCGCCCTCGGTCACGCTGAGGACGATCATGTGGATTGGACAATGGAACAGCACTTATAAAAACAGCCTCCAGTGGGAGGCAGAAAGGAAGCCTATGAAAAAGGACTGGGAGATTTATCGGGACACCGGTATTCTCGGCGGATACATACCGGAGCAGGCAAAGCTTCGGAGAACAGAGGGCGGTGAAGTTGCAACTGTTTTCCGGGACACAACAACACGTATAGAGGGAGACTGCATCGCAAAACAGCGCGAGATGTTGATCGGCAGCAAACGGTTCTGCATCACGTCTGTATTTCCGGCAGAGTCCTGCGCAACGCCGACGGAAAAACTGATTGCCTGCATCGACGCGGAACTGGAAAAGGAAGCGCACAGCGCATAATAATCTGATAGACTTGTGGCAGCCGCTGCGGTATACTTGCCGTACCGTACCGGCTTGCCCCACTGAAAAGGAGGTTATGATGGCAAGCCAGAAGCAACAATATACGATTCTCTACGGGCGGCTCAGTCAGGAGGACGAGCGTGCCGGGGAGTCAAACAGCATCCAGCATCAGCGGGATCTGTTAGAAAAATTCGCACGGGATAAAGGCTTTGAAAACACACTTTTTCTTGCGGATGACGGGTATTCCGGAACAAATTTTGAGCGGCCGAGTTGGAAAAAGATCGTGGAAATGATCGAAGCCGGGGAGGTCTCCACCCTGATTGTAAAGGATGCCTCCCGGCTGGGGCGTGAGTACTTGCAGGTCGGCTACTACATGGAGATCTATTTCCCGCAGAAAAATGTGCGGTTCATCGCAGTGAACGACGGCGTGGATTCTGCGGTCGAGAGCAGCAACGATTTTAACCCCATCCGCAACTGGGCAAACGAACTGCACGCAAAGGACACGAGCCGGAAGGTTCGCGCCGTGAAAAAGCTGCAGGCTGAACGCGGCGAATGGCTCGGAGGCCGTCCACCCTATGGGTACCGAAAATCCGAAACTACGGAAAACCATCTCGAGCCCGACCCGGAAGCGGCAGAGGTCGTGCGGCAGATTTTTACCCTCTGTGCTGCTGGGAAAGGTCCGAGCCAAATCGCGCGGATTCTGACGGAACGGAATATTCTGACACCTGCAAATTACTACTTTCAGAAGGCCGGAAAAACGCACAAGGGGTGCGATGCGCTGCATCCATGCACATGGTCTGGTACAACGGTCAGTGATATCCTCAAAAATGTCATGTATCTGGGACATACGGTTGGACTGCGGCGGACGACTATTTCTTACAAGAATAAAACGCGGATCGACCGGCCGGAAAGCGAACAGTGTCTGGTAAAAAACACGCACCAGCCGCTCATCACGCAGGAGCAGTGGGAGATCGTGCAGGAGGTGCGGCAGCACAAAAAGCGCACGGCAAAGCGCATGGATGAACCGAACATCTTTTCCGGATTGGTATTCTGTGCAGATTGCGGAAAGCCAATGGTGCTGCATCGTGCCACGACCATGAAAAAGCTGGAGTACAATTTCAAGTGCTATACCTACGGCAAGAAAGGAAAAACTGCCTGTAGCGCGCACCACATCCGGGAATGTGATCTCACGCAGATCGTTCTGGATGATCTCCGTCGGGTCACACATTTCGCCCGAATGAAGGAGCGACAGTTCGCGGCGTACATCAATCAGAAGAACAGTGCGGAGCTGCAGCAGGAGATGAACCGTGTCCTCCGTGAATTGGACGCAATGAAAAAGCGAAGCGCAGAGCTGTCCAAGCTGTTCAAACGGCTCTATGAGGACAATGTTCTTGGGCGCGTGACCGACGAGCAGTACCGGATGCTCTCCGGCGATTACACGGACGAGCAGCGTATGCTGGAGGAACAGATTCCGCAGAAAGAACAACGTCTGGCACAGCTTCAGGCTCGCGAAGCGAACGTGGATGCTTTCATTGAAAAGGCAAAGCAGTATACGACGATTGACACGTTGACGCCGGAACTGCTGCGGCTGTTCATCCAGCGTATTGAGATTGGAGAACGAGATGTGAAATACTCCCGCAATGCCAGCCAGGCTATCCGCATCATCTACCGGGATATCGGTCTGGTGGACAGCGCCATGCAGCCGGACGAGCAGCAACCGAAAATCCTTCCGCCACTGAGCGAGGTCATTCCGTTCCCGGCATAACGCAGAAAAAAGGAATAGAGGGAGTGGATCTCTCCACTCCCTCTCAACCGGGGTGACAGTTTGTGTCCCTATGAAGGGAAACAGAACGACTTCTGGGCTTTTTTGTGCCCATTTTTAGAAGCGTGACAAAAAGATGCCAAAATGGACTTTAGGTTCTATGTCAATAGTTGGGGTAGAGCCAAAAAGAAATAGTATTGGATCGTGTCGGAGCGAAAGCTCCGGCACGATTTCTATGTATTACAGAAGAGAATTCTTTTTCTGAAATTAGGGAAGCTACGCATACCGAAACAAACCCGCTTCAATACTTTTGTCTTGTTGTTGCAGCCCTCAATAAAACCATTTGACCAAGGTACATCCATAGAATTGAGGATCTCGTGAAACCAGTTGCGATATGCTTTTGTGCAGTCATAAAATTCAGACAGATCCATTATCTCAGCAGATTGTAACCAGTCTAACAGCTTCTGTTTTCTGTCAGCAGAGGACTTTGTGCGGATCACAGAAAGGAACTCGTTTTTGAGTCGGTAGGCGTCAGCGAGCCTGGGAGCGATCTCAAACATGAGGGAGAGCCTATTCATTTCTTCTTCGGTTAATTTCTCGATTGACTTTGAGAGCAGGGATCTGGACTTCTTGAAGTATTTCCGCAATCGTTTTGACAGTTTGGTTTGCTCTGTTTTTCTGACTCTCTCCATAGCCCAGTAAACCTGGCGAACAACGTGATATCTGTCAGCAACGATTACAGCGTTCTGGAAACAGATTTGCGCAACCCGCCGGAAATGAGGGTTCATGTCACAAACAAAGTATTTTACGCTTATTTTTTCCTACGTCATTCTTTGTTTTCGGGGAAGTCTTTCTTGTAAATCATTAAGCACAACCTTGACTTCCAAAAACCATCATCTTATCCATGGCCGCTCGACACATTGCACTTTCAGCTTGCAAGAGAATATCTGCGTAAACTTGACATTTCGATGTTCGAAGACAATCGGTACCGGCATGAACAATATCCGTATAAACATTAATTTTCGAAATACCACCAGAAATAGTATTACGGAAATCTTCATTGCTCAATCCAGAACCACCATGTAAAACAAGTGGACAAGAGACTTTATTTCTGATCTCTCTCAATAATGATAAATTTAAATTTGGTTCTGACTTGTAGGTACCATGAACAGTACCAATCGAAACTGCAAGAAAATCACAATCCGTCCTTTCTAAAAATTCTGCAGCAACCATAGGATCTGTATATTTAATTTCATCAACTGTACCGTCTTCTGCCTCAAGACCTCCAACGGATCCAAGCTCAAACTCAACATGCGCTCCCATTTGGTGTGCTATTTTCGAAACCCGTGAGGATATTTCTATATTCTCTTCATAACTTAAACGAGAACCGTCAAACATTACAGAACCAAATCCAAAATTCAATGCACTCATGATTGTTTCTTCAGAATAGGTGTGATCTAGATGGACTGCAACGGGTACAGAGGCGATATTCGCAGCCTGTAACAGCACCGGAGCAATCCATTCGAAACCTCCATACTGCTCTACAAGCCCTTGTGACGTACCAATAATCACAGGCGAACGTAAAGCCTCAGCTGCTTTAATGTACGCACGCACCATATGGTAATCAGTTGCGTTAAAATAGGCCACACCATAACCTTTTTTTTGAGCATCATCCAAAATCTCTTTCATTTTACAAAGCATATATATTCCTCCCGTTTAATTATGTTCAACTCTGAGCTGATGAGCCGACCACGCTTCAAATTTCTGTAATTCTACTGTAGAGAAATCCGCTGTGCAGGCGCCAAGCGTTGTTGTACTAATAGCTGCAATAGCATTTGCGAAGCATATACATTCTTTTAGACCAGCTCCTTCTGCCAATTTATGTAAAATACCAGCAACAAAATTATCTCCAGCACCAGTCGTGTCAATTGTTGATACAGGACATGCAGGCACATAAAACAATTCATTGCCCGTTGCAGCAATAACACCGTCGCTTCCGCACTTAACGACAATTGTCTTTACGCCTTGTTTCAAGAGTAATTTTACACCGTCAATAATATTGCTACAGCCTGTTATATCAATCAGTTCATCCCGGCTAGGTAAAAAATAATCGAGCTCACTTATTGCCCTAAACAACAGCTCTTTTGGCAGCATTTTTTTTCCGCTGGTCATATCTGCCACGGTCACAACACCTTTTTCTCTCGCATAGTGAAGAATCTCTATAACAGGGTTTCCATCCAACCCAGGGAGCCCCCGTAAGCTTCCTAACGATAATATATTTGCTTGTTCAACTGCATGATAGATATGTTTTCCCAAACAAAAATCATTATTTCCGCCAGGTTGGAATAAGAACGTACGCTTTCCTGTTTCCGTTATTAAAACTACAGAAAAATCTGTTTTGCAATTATCAGCAATTTCAAGAGCAGTTGTGTCAATCCCTAAGCTACAAATCTTTTTGTACAGTATTTCGCCAATTGCATCATGTCCGATTCTTCCAGCAATTGCCACTTGGCTCCCCAATTTTGCCAATGTCTGTGCTTGGTTATTGGCGTCTCCGCCTGATTGTAATGAAATTTCATTAACAAAATGTGTATCTATGTCAAAATCAAAAGGCGTAGGCACACCGCGAACCAAAATATCTGCAACAATCAACCCTAAGCACACTATTCTTTTGTTCTTTGGTTTATCCATAATTCCGCTCATATTTCATATATCCATCCTCATACTAATATAGAATTAGGGGGAGCATTAGCCCCCCCTAACGAGACTATACAATTACTTAGGATTGATAACAGCCTGGATTTCAGGATCATCAATATTTTCTGCAGTAACAATGGCGCTGCCAGTATCAATAATGGCATGATTCAGATCTTCACCATTAATAACCTGCTGGAGGCCATAAACTGCCATGTAGCCCATCTTATAGGGATCCTGTGTGGATGTTCCCTGAATTACACCTTGACGAAGATAGGCCTGAACATCAACAGAACAGTCAACACCGGTTACAATGATTTCTCCAGCAAGACCTCTTTCCTCGATTGCAGTTGCAATACCCATCACAGCGTTTTCATTCAGACCAACCATAGCGGTGATGTCATCATCACGTGCAGTGAGCAGATCTAGTGTCATGTTTGCAGCTACAGTCTTATCGTTGTCACAGTCCTGCCAATCATTGATGATTTCGACGTTTTCATACTGTGCAGCACACTCGCGGAAGCCCTTTTCACGAGCATCGCAAGACTGTACGCCGGCGACTGCATTCAACAGATAAATGGTGCCCTCGTAATTCATAAGTTCGACAGTGTATTCACAAAGATCCCAAGCGGCCTGATAGCAATCGGTCATGTACAGAGCATCATAGTGGTGCTCATTATCGCCAGCATCAGCACAAGTCAAAGGAATACCTGCTTCTTTAACAGCAGTCAGTGCACCGATCAGCGCATCGGAGCTAATACAGGACACGATCATTCCAACAGGGTCTGCTTCAATAGCACTTTCGACCATTGCAATCTGCTTATCGATTTCAGCCTCAGAAGCAGGATTCTGAATCACGATATCATAACCAAGTTCCTCGGCTGCCTTCTTTGCACCCTTACCCATATCGGCAAAGAACACAGATGAAGAATCTTTGAAGATGGCAAAAATTGTTCCACCTTCTTCAGCGGGGGCTTCTTCCTTTTCGGCAGGGGCTTCTTCCTTTTCGGCAGGGGCTTCTTCCTTAGCTGCGGGAGCTTCTTGCTTAGCGACGCAGGCAACCAGAGAGAATACCATAGCCAGAGCAAGGATCAGTGCTAACAGTTTTTTCATTTTTGTTTCCTCCGTTTAATTATTTTAACTACCAACATGGTAATTAATTACATATAGAGTTATTTGTTTTTCCGCCGTTGGAAAAGATCGAACGCAACAGCAAAGATCAAAATTGTACCGATGACAATCTGCTGCCAATACGAGTTAATGCCGTTCAGATTCAAACCATTACGAAGCATACCCATAATCAAAGCACCAATCAATGCACCTGCAATAGAACCTTCACCGCCCATAAGGCTGACACCGCCAATAACAGCAGCAGCAATGCCCTCCAATTCATAACCTGTACCAGCTGCAATTTGTCCAGACGACAGTCTTGCTGTAATAAGAACGCCACCTAATGCCGCCATAACGTCACACAACATGAAAGCGCATATTGTGGTTCTTCGTACATTAATACCAGAAAGACGCGCAGCTTCTTCATTACTGCCAGTAGCAAAAACATTTCTACCCAAAACTGTTTTTGTAAGAAGAATCGAAAGAACTACTGCCAATACCAAAAAAACAATTGCTGCTATTGGAAAACCACCAATTCTGCCACTGCCTAACGTTTTTAAAAATTCTGCTGCTTCTGGGTTTGTACTACTGCGGATCGTAACAGGCTGTCCATCTCCTATCAATTGACAAAAACCACGGAAAATCCAGCTTGTTCCCAATGTTGCGATAAAAGGCATAATTTTTAAATAAGTCACACAGATACCATTAATAAAACCGCATAGAAGACCGGTGGCCAGACCAGCCAGGATTGCAACGATGGGTGAAACATTATAATCTCGAAGGAGCAAAGCAGTCACAATACCGGCGAGGCCCACAACAGAACCAGCTGAAAGATCGGTAGCGCCAACAATCAAAACGAATGTTACACCATAAGCAATGACTGCATAGACAGCAACTTGAAGGAGTATAGTTGATAAATTGCTTGCTTTAATAAAATTGTGGGTTGTGAACGCGAGAATGATAAAAAGAATAAGCAAAACAGACAAGCGAGAAAGTGCTTTGAAAATTGGGGTTCCTTTTATTTTATCAAGATTAATATGGGTATTCATTCGTTTTAACTCTCCTCTTCACTATTTTGAACACCGGTTGCTAAACGTAAAATACGTTCTTGTGTCATTTCGTCCCGCGTAAGCATGCCACTTATCTTTCCCTTGCAAAAAACATAAACTCTATCACACATGCCTAGAATCTCCGGAAGATCAGAAGAAATCATAATGATCCCCTTTTTCTTTTCGCTCATTTCATTCATTAACTTATAAATCTCATATTTCGCACCAACGTCAATGCCACGAGTTGGCTCGTCAAAAATCAAGATTTTAGTATCTTTACTCAACCATTTAGACAAAACAACTTTCTGTTGATTACCGCCACTAAGATTTTGTGTCAGCTGTCGAATTGAAGGTGTTTTGATGTTGACGCTCTTTACATATTTTTCCGCATTTTCATCTGCCAATTTCTGACTATAGAGACCAAATTTTTTGAACATCGAATATCCTGTCATATTGATGTTTTTCTCTATATCCAAACGCAAGGCAAGACCACTATTCTTTCTATCATCAGTAAGGTATCCGATTCCGAAATTAATCGCACTCTTGGGATCTCTAATCGAGATATCTTCCCCGTTAATTTTAAGTTTCAGTTCACTTGATTTATCTGCACCGAAAATTGCTCTTGCTGTCTCGGTTCGACCCGCACCCGCCAATCCAGCGAATCCAACAATTTCGCCCTCGCGGACCTCGATTCCTTCAATATTCAATAAACCAGGAACCTTCACACTCTCTATCTCGAATATTACATCTCCTATAGTCCGCACATCAGAAGGATACTGATTGTTGAGTTCTCGACCAACCATCATACGAATCATGTCATCCTTCGTGATATCCTTATAATTACAAGTATGTATATGCTTGCCGTCTCGCAAGATTGTAATGCGATCAGCGATTCGATCCAATTCTTCCATTCGATGAGAAATGTAAAAAATACCGCGACCCTCTTTTTTCAACATTTTAATAATTTCAAAAAGACGCTCAATTTCTCTATCGGTCAATGCGGAGGTAGGTTCATCAAACACAATTATTTTGGAGTCTGTTGAAATGGCCTTTGCGATTTCCACAAGCTGCTTTTCTGCCACACTCAAACTACCGACAATTGCATTTGGATTAATGGAGAGCTTCATATACTCCATGATCTTCATTGTTTCGTCAAACAACCACTTATCGTCGACTAGTCCAAAGGCATTTTTCTTGTGTCGCCCAATAAAAATATTGTTTGCAACGCTAATTGCATTACAAAGATTAAATTCCTGAAATACAATGCTGATGCCTAGTTGCTGTGCAATTTTAGTTGAAGTAATTTGTTGTTTTTCGCCATTTACGAAAATATTGCCCTTATCCGGTTGATAAACACCGTTCAAGATTTTCATTAATGTGGACTTGCCTGCACCGTTTTCACCAACTACACAAAGATAGTCGCCTGCGTGAATCTCAAAGTTCAGATGATCCAGAATGGCCTTTCCCTCATAGCCAACGAGAAGGTTCTTACAAATGAGCTGAGACATGACGGTTCCTTCCTTTAGTTCAGAGCCTGTTTCAGCACATCCAGATTGCTTTCCATCACGGAAAGGTAGGTCGTGCCGTTTGCCGCATCTTTGGAAGTGGTGGACTGCATGGAATCCAGCGTCAGGATGGACTGATTCTTTTCTGCCGTGTTCTGCACGATGGTCTCGGCGATCTTGTGCTTTGCGCCCTCGATGGTCAGGACGCAGGGCAACTTCAGCTCATCCACCTTCTGTGCAAGGAAGGAGATGGTCTCAAAGCTGGCTTCCGTTTCCGCAGAGCAGCCTGCAAACGCGGCATAATAGCTCAGACCGTAATCGTCCACCAGATAGCGGAACGGGAAACGGTCGCCGAACAGCACAGTTTTCCGGGCGGCATTGTCCACCACCGTCTGATATTCGCCATCCAGAGCGGCCAGCTTTTCCAGATAGGATGCAGCGTTAGTAGCGTAGGCATCTTTGTTAGCCGGGTCGATCTCTTCCAGTGCATCGGTGATTGCATTGCAGAGAGTTTCAGCGTTCTTCAGCGACAGCCATACATGCTCGTCATATTCTTTTTCCGCGTGTTCCAGCATATCCTCCTTGATTTCATCACCGCTCATATCCATCGGATAGTAAGTCGGCCAATTCTCCATTTCCTGAGAGAGCGCATCGAAGCCTTCATTCCCGAAATAAATGTGAAAATGTTCCGCTTTGCCCGGAGCAATGCCATGATCACTGAACTGCACATACTTAGGCGCATCAGCATCACCATCGGTTGCCTCGAAGAAATATCGTACTCCTCTGCTGCCAGATTCATAGTCATAAATCTGGTAGCCCTTATATTGATAGGCAGCCGTTGCTTCAACACCGTTTTTCACAAAACACATCGTGTTATTTTCGGCATTGATTGTAATTTTGGAAACATCCGTTTTATAACCCGTTTCGTAATAGGCACGATATTCCTCCGCCGTTTTGTTCCCATTTTCTGCTTTACGTTCCATCACTTCGTCCAGAATACCCTCTTGAAGATAAGGATAAACAGACTGCCACTCGCCATCCCAATCGGACAGGCTTCTATCCTGC
>ERZ836939.3014-NODE-3014-length-15114-cov-3.666977_pt1 | contig 15114 bp, 13 predicted proteins | sample MGYA00519912_ERZ836939 | MGnify/ENA primary metagenome ERZ836939 (study PRJEB31850, sample SAMEA3708810) | human gut metagenome | biome: human gut; feature: human-associated habitat; material: faeces | place: China | collected 2014 ... | reverse complement strand
TACCGGTGGTAAAGCCCACGAGCCGAAAGGCATGATTCGGTGTGATTCCGAAGCCGACAGTACAGTCTGGATGGAAGAAGATTGGTTTATATGCGGATGCTAGTATTTATGCGCGGAGAATCATTGCTCTGGAATGTTTATACATTTCAGAGCTTTTTTGTTTTCCCGGCATAGCGCGCATCCTCCCTATCCTCTATTTCCTGTCCCGGCGGTCTTGCCCGGGACTTTTTGCTTTGTCGGAAGGAGGATGGAAATGACAGCGCACGAAAATGATGAAGCCTTTATGAGGCTGGCCCTCAGCCTGGCAGAAAAAGGGATGGGCCGCACTTCCCCCAATCCCATGGTAGGCGCGGTGATCGTAAAGGACGGCCGGATAATCGGCCAGGGATATCACGAAGCGTACGGCGGACTCCATGCGGAGCGCAATGCCCTGCTCTCCTGCTCGGAATCCCCCGAAGGGGCCGACCTGTACGTAACCCTTGAGCCCTGCTGTCACTACGGGAAACAGCCGCCCTGCACCCAGGCGATTTTGGCGGCAGGCATCCGCCGCGTGGCAGTGGGGTGCACCGACCCCAATCCCCTGGTGGCCGGCAAAGGCATCGCCCTTCTCTCCAGCCGCGGCATCCAGGTGACCGAACCTGTTTTAGAAGAAGAGTGCCGAAAGCTCAACCGCATATTTTTTCACTATATCCGAACCAAGCGGCCCTTTGTCGTCCTCAAGTCCGCCATGACTCTGGACGGAAAAATCGCCTGTGCCACCGGAGATTCCAGATGGGTGACCGGAGAGACGGCCAGAGCGCAGGTGCATCGGATGAGGGGACGCTACCGGGGCATCATGGTAGGAATCGGAACGGTGTTGGCAGATGATCCGATGTTGAACTGCCGCGTGGAAGGCGGTGTGGATCCGGTGAGAATCATTTGCGATTCCAACCTTCACATTCCACTGGCAAGTCAGATCGTAAAAACTGCATCAGAAATTTGGAAAAAGCGCTTGACAAAACGAATTTGCCGGGGGTAAGATAGATGGCAAGTAATTATCGGAGTATCGGATGATTACGGGGATATGAGTGACATATCGATTTTCAAAAGGAGGATACTATTATGAAAAAGGCATTAAGCTTACTTCTGGCTGGTTCCATGGTTTTTTCCCTCGCGGCATGCGGCGGATCCAAGGACACCGCAAGCACAACCACAGACAGTGCAGCCGCTTCTTCTGACGCAGCAGGAAGCGACACATTCAAGATCGGTGCTACCGGCCCGATTACCGGCGGCGCTGCTATCTACGGAAATGCTGTAAAGAACGGTATTCAGATCGCAGTTGACGAGATCAACGAGGCAGGCGGAATCAACGGATATCAGGTAGAGTTCAAATTTGAAGATGATGAAAACGATGCTGAGAAAACCCTGAACGCTTACAACGCATTAAAAGACTGGGGAATGAACATCCTGGTTGGTACAGTTACTTCCACACCTTGTGTAGCTGTAGCAAATGAAACAGCAGCAGACAATATGTTCCAGCTTACTCCATCCGGATCTGCAACAGAGTGTGTTGCTAATCCGAACGTATTCCGTGTATGCTTCTCTGACCCGAACCAGGGTACTGCAGCAGCTCAGTACATTGGAGAGCATAAACTTGCTACAAAAGTAGCTATTATCTACGATAGCTCTGATGTATATTCATCAGGTATCACACAGAACTTCACAGCAGAAGCAGCTAATCAGGGTATTGAAATCGTATCTTCCGAAGCATTCACTGCTGATAACAATAAAGACTTCTCCGTACAGCTTCAGAAAGCAAAAGACGGTGGTGCTGAATTAGTATTCCTTCCGATTTATTATACAGAAGCTTCCCTGATCCTTGCACAGGCAGACAGCATGGGATTTGAAACTAAATTCTTCGGATGCGACGGTATGGACGGTATCCTTGGTGTAGAAAACTTTGATACATCTCTTGCAGAGGGGCTGATGCTTCTTACACCATTTGCAGCAGATTCTACAGATGAGAAAACCCAGAACTTTGTAAAAGCATACAAAGATGCTTACAAAGACACACCAAACCAGTTCGCAGCAGATGCTTATGATGCAGTATACGCAGTCAAAGCAGCAGCAGAAAAAGAAGATGTAAAAGCAGACATGGATGTTGCAGATATCTGTGCAGCACTTGAAAAAGGCATGACCGAGATCACACTTGAAGGTGTTACAGGTGACGAGATCACATGGACAGAAGACGGTGAGCCGAACAAAGCTCCGAAAGCTGTAGAAATCAAAGATGGTGCTTACGCAGCAATGGAATAATGAAATTGAAATAACTGAAAAGATTTCATAAGAAATAAAATGCGATTGTTCCTGGAGTGGACAATGGTTGTATGCCAACGGGGCTGTCTGAATTATGCAGACAGCCCTGTTGCCTAATACGTTATTACATTAATGCGTTAATGACAGATTTGCTTTTGGCAAAATAAACAAGACAGATTTCGCTAAAGGCAAATCTGCCAGTTTTACACACAATAAAATTATTTAAATATAAGAAAGGAAAGACTTCTATGAGTAGTTTTATATCATATCTTATCAGTGGTATCAGCCTCGGAAGTGTATATGCGATCATCGCCCTTGGTTATACCATGGTATACGGAATCGCTAAAATGCTGAACTTCGCTCATGGAGATGTTATCATGGTCGGCTCTTATGTAGTTTATGTCGCAGTCAGCGGCATGGGATTAAATCCGATTTTAGCCATCCTGCTGTCCATTATCATCTGTACACTCATGGGCGTTGTGATCGAAGGCGTTGCGTATCGACCACTGCGTAATGCAGCTTCACCTCTGGCTGTTCTGATCACAGCAATTGGTGTCAGCTACCTGCTTCAGAACGTGGCCCTTCTGATCTGGGGAGCAGATACCAAATCATTCAGTAACGTGATCAGTCTTCCATCCCTGAAACTTGCAGGTGGTTCTATCGTGATCACTGGTGTAACCATCGTAACCATTATCGGTGGTATCCTGATCATGGCAGGTCTGATGCTCTTTATCAGCAAGACAAAAACAGGACAGGCAATGCTTGCCGTATCTGAGGATAAAGGCGCTGCCCAGTTAATGGGTATTAACGTAAACAAAACAATCTCCATTACTTTTGCGATCGGTTCCGGACTTGCAGCAATCGCAGGTGTGCTTCTCTGCTCTGCATACCCGTCTTTGACACCATATACAGGTGCTATGCCTGGTATCAAAGCATTCGTTGCAGCTGTATTTGGCGGTATCGGATCTATCCCGGGAGCCTTTATCGGAGGTGTTGTTCTGGGTATCCTGGAGATTTTTGGTAAGGCATATATCTCTTCACAGATGGCAGATGCCATTGTATTCGGTGTTCTGATCGTGGTTCTGGTTGTGAAACCTACCGGTATTCTTGGTAAGAACATTCAGGAGAAAGTGTGAGGTGGCAGACATGGAAAAGAAGAAATTAAACAAAACAACAAAAAGCAATCTCATTACATACGGAATGGTTCTTGCAGCATATCTGATCGTACAGGGAATGATCGCAGGGAATCTGCTTTCCAACCTGATGCAGGGTCTTCTGGTGCCTCTTTGTGTATATATTATCCTGGCTCTTTCCCTGAACCTGACGGTTGGTATTCTGGGTGAGTTAAGTCTTGGACATGCCGGATTTATGTGTATCGGTGCTTTCACCAGTGCAGCATTTACAAAGGCAACTATGGATACATTTACAAATGCAGGACTTCGTTTCTTCGTTGCTCTGATCATCGGAGCTGTATGTGCAGGTATCTTTGGATTCCTGATCGGTATTCCTGTACTTCGTTTGAAAGGTGACTACCTTGCTATCGTAACACTGGCATTTGGTGAGATCATTAAGAATATCATCAATGTGCTTTATGTAGGAATTGACAGCAACGGAATCCATTTTTCCATGAAAGACCAGATGTCTCTTGGAATGGAGCCTGGTGGAAAAATGATCATCAGTGGTGCCATGGGTATCACAGGTACACCGAGACAGTCAACCTTTACTATAGGTGTGATTCTGATCCTGGTTACTTTATTCGTAGTTCTGAACCTGATCAATTCCAGAGACGGACGTGCGATCATGGCAATCCGTGATAACCGTATTGCAGCGGAATCAATTGGTATTGATATCACAAAGTATAAACTGAAAGCATTTGCAATCTCAGCAGCATTAGCCGGTATCGGCGGTGTGCTTTATGCTCATAATCTTGCAACTTTAACAGCACTTCCGAAGAACTTCGGTTATAACATGTCTATCATGTTCCTGGTATTCGTAGTTCTCGGTGGAATTGGAAATATGCGTGGTTCTATTATTGCGGCAGTGATTCTGAACCTTCTTCCTGAGCTTCTGCGTGGACTCAGTGATTACCGTATGCTGTTCTATGCAATCGTGCTGATCGTAATGATGCTGATCAACTGGGCACCTAAGGCAATCGAGATGAGAGAGCGTCTTTTCAGTAAATTTAAGAAAAAGGAGGCATAAGCTATGGCATTGCTGGAAGTAAATCATTTAAATATTTCATTCGGCGGTCTTCATGCAGTGGATGATTTCCATGTCTCCATCGAGAAAGGACAGCTTTATGGTCTGATCGGTCCGAATGGTGCCGGTAAGACTACAATCTTTAACCTTCTTACAGGTGTGTATAAGCCGGACGAGGGAATCATCAATCTGGACGGACAGGATATCACCGGAAAGAGTACCATTGATATCAACAAGGCAGGAATCGCCAGAACATTCCAGAATATCCGTCTGTTCCATCAGATGAGTGTGCTGGACAATGTAAAGGCAGGACTTCACAATCATGATAAATACAGCCTTTTTACAGGTATTGTACATACTCCGAAATACTTTAAGGTTGAGAAAACCATGAATGAGGAAGCAATGAAGCTTCTTAAAGTGTTTGATCTGGACAAAGAGGCAGATATCCTTGCATCCAACCTTCCTTATGGTAAACAGAGAAAGCTGGAGATTGCCAGAGCACTGGCAACAAAGCCGAAGCTTCTTCTTCTGGATGAGCCGGCTGCAGGTATGAACCCCAATGAAACTGAGGAACTGATGGATACCATTCGTTTTGTTCGTGATAACTTTGATATGACCATTCTTCTGATCGAGCATGATATGAAGCTGGTTTCAGGTATCTGTGAGGAGCTGACTGTACTGAACTTCGGTCATGTTCTGAGACAGGGCAAGACTTCAGATGTGCTCCATGATCCGGAAGTTATCAAGGCATATCTTGGAGAATAGGAGGAGAGACAGATGGCATTACTGGAAGTACAGGACATACAGGTTTATTATGGAATGATTCAGGCATTGAAGGGTGTTTCTTTCTCTGTAAATGAAGGTGAAGTTATTGCTCTGATCGGTGCAAACGGTGCAGGTAAAACAACTACCCTGCATACAGTGACAGGGCTTCTCCGGGCAAAATCAGGACATATTATTTATGACGGACAGGATATCACAAAGGTTCCGCCTCACAAGATCGTAACAATGGGGATGGCACATGTTCCGGAAGGAAGACGTGTGTTTGCAAATATGACTGTTCTTCAGAATCTGAAGATGGGTGCTTTTACAAGATCTGACAAAAATGAGATTGATGCGACCATTGAGAAAGTATATAAACGTTTTCCGCGTCTGAAGGAACGTCAGAATCAGACTGCAGGTACCTTAAGTGGTGGTGAGCAGCAGATGCTCGCCATGGGACGTGCGCTGATGAGCCAGCCGAAGATCATTCTGATGGACGAGCCGTCCATGGGCCTTTCACCGATCTTTGTAAATGAGATCTTTGATATCATTAAAGAGGTAAGTGAGAGTGGAACAACGGTTCTTCTGGTTGAGCAGAATGCGAAGAAGGCTCTTTCTATTGCTGACAGAGCTTATGTCCTTGAGACCGGAAGGATTACACTGGAAGGTAAGGCAAGTGATCTTCTTCATGATGAATCTGTTCAGAAAGCTTATCTTGGAGAGTAAACAGGAGGGATTTTATGGAGAATTTTGTAATTACCATTGCGAGACAGTATGGAAGCGGTGGACGTACCGTCGGTAAGATGCTGGCAGAGAAACTGGGAGTTTCTTTCTATGACAAGCAGATCATTCAGATGGCTTCTGATGAGAGCGGGATTGATGTGAAGCTTTTTGGACAGGTGGAAGAAGGCTCCAGTGTGAAGGCATCTCTGTTTAATAAGACAGGGTTATATAAAGGAGATCTGATCGCACCGGATCAGAAGGGGTTTGTTTCTGATGAGAATATTTTTAATTATCAGGCGAAGATTGCAACGGATCTGGCAGAGAAGGAATCCTGTGTGATCGTTGGGCGTTGTGTGAATTATGTGTTTAAGGACAGACCGAATACTTTGAGAGTGTTTGTTCATGCACCCTGGGAGTTTCGTGTGGAGAAGTCCAGAGAGAAGATCAGCGGCAGTGATGAGGAGATTGAGAAGTTTCTTCGCAGGGATGATAAGAGAAAGCAGGATTATTATCGCAAATTTGCCGGTGGGGACTGGAGTGATGCGACGAATTATGATCTGTGTCTGAATGCAGGAAAGCTTGGATTTGAGAAATGTGTGGATGCGATTTTGGCGCAGATGAACGTTATGGGAATTAAATGATGAAAAGGGCAGTCTCTCTTTGGAGGCTGCCCTTTTTTGGATTAAGACTGGGATTTGATTTTGTTCTGGTATTCTTTTAAGGTTTTCTCGTAGCCCATTTCTGAGAGTTCATAGAAGTGTTCTCCCTGGATTTCGGTGGGGAGGTATTGTTGGTGTACGTAGTGGTTTGGGTAGTCGTGGGCGTATTTGTAGCCGATGCCGTGGCCCAGTTTTTCGTGGCCGCCGTAGTGGGCGTCCTGGAGGTGTGGCGGGACTGTGGTTTTTGTGCGTTTGACGGAGTCCATGGCAGCGAAGATGGCGTTGACTGCGGAGTTGCTTTTGGGGGCGCAGGCCATGTAGGTGACTGCCTGGGAGAGGATGATCTGGGACTCGGGCATTCCTACGCGTTCTACTGCCTGGGCTGCGGCGACTGCTACGCAGAGGGCCTGTGGATCGGCGTTTCCGATGTCTTCGGAGGCGAGGATCATGATTCTTCGGGCTATGAATTTGACGTCTTCTCCGGCGTAGAGCATTTTTGCAAGGTAGTAGACTGCTGCGTCAGGGTCTGAGCCACGCATGCTTTTGATGAAGGCGGAGATGATGTCGTAGTGGTTGTCTCCGTTTTTGTCGTAGCGGACGACGCGTTTCTGGATGCACTGAGATGCCACATCCAGGGTGATGTGGATGAGACCGTCTTCGCTACGGGGGGTAGTGAGGATGCCCAGTTCGATGGCATTGAGGGCATTTCTGGCGTCGCCGCCTGCCATGTCTGCAAGGAAGTCGAGGGCGTCTTCATCTATCCGGGCTTTATAGTTTCCCATTCCTTTTGTTTTGTCGTTGACTGCGCGAAGGATGAGTTCTTTGACTTCGGAGATCTCCAGGGATTTCAGTTCGAAGATGATGGAACGTGAGATTAAAGCAGCGTTGACTTCGAAGTATGGATTCTCTGTTGTGGCACCGATGAGGATGATGGTTCCGTCTTCTACGAATGGGAGGAGATAGTCCTGCTGGCCTTTGTTGAAGCGGTGGATCTCGTCTATGAAGAGGATTGTTTTTTTGCCGTACATACCCAGGTTTTGCTGGGCTTCTTTTACAACTGCTTCCATATCTTTTTTGCCTGCTACAGTGGCGTTGATCTGGGTGAATTCTGCACTGGTAGTGTTGGCGATTACTTTTGCCAGGGTGGTCTTGCCGGTTCCGGGAGGGCCGTAGAAGATGACGGAGGTCAGTTTGTCAGCTTTGATAGCCCTGTATAATAAGGTGTTTTTTCCGATGATGTGTTGCTGTCCTACAACTTCATCCAGAGTTGTGGGGCGTAGTCTGGATGCCAGAGGGGATTCCTGGTCCAGGGTTTTTGATTTGGCGTATTCAAATAAATCCATAGTTTTTTCTCCATAGAATATGATGATAAAACAGTCACATTTCATTTCGTGTTTATAGTAACATAAAACATTTGTGACAAATTATAGCAAGTCTCTTAATCAATATACATTATTTACGAGGAGTGCTATAGAACGTATATTTGTTTTAGTATAACGTATCCCTGTTTTTTTGTAAAGATTAGGAAATAAAAAGGAAGAGCATTATAAGAGCTCTTCCATTATTTTACCGTATATTTCCTGGTAATGTGTGGACCATTTTTTACAGATCGACTGTGCTGCCTCAAGGTTAGGAGCTGCGATGTTCAGGTCGATGAGGGAGTTGCCCTTTTCGATGAGCTGGCATCTTACAGAATAGGTTCCCTGTTTGGTGATGTAATAATCAGCAGGAGTGACGATTCGCTCCTGAGCTTTGAAGCCGGTAGATTTCAGGTATTCCCTGACTTCCTGTTTGATCTCAGGAGAGAGATCTTTCTGGAAAAAGGAGAGAGTCTTTATGCCATCTTCGGTAATCCGGTAATGGGAGACATTGGAACGGGTGTCCATGGTGATCAGTTCTGCTTCTACCAGTTCTGAGATTGCCTGCTGGAGATGGAAATAGTTTGTATATTCCCGGTCCAGGATAAATTCCGAAATCTGCGAATTTGTCAGGGTATTTTCGGTATTCTGAAGCATGTATAACACGATTAATTTGTAAACTGTGAATGGTGTTGCCATTTTATCCCTCCCTTTGCATAGAGTAGCAGAGAATCTTTTAGTGTGAAAACAGTCTTCCCTGGTAGCTTTGTTCTTCTTTCATCCTGTGATGCAGCATATTTAATACCTCACGTTTACGGCTTGCCCACAGTGGTGCGATCAGCAGATCTTTGGGGCCGTCGCCTGTGATGCGGTGTATAACCATATCCGGTCTGAGATGTTCCAGACAGTTTATAAGGAGAGAGATGTATTCATCCCGTTCGTAAGTCTGAAACAGTCCTTTCTCGTAATCTGCTGCCAGATCAGTGCCGCGAAGCACATGAAGTAACTGCAGTTTGATTCCCTGAATATCCATATGGTTGAGGTATTCCATAGTTTCCAGAATATCTGCTGTGTTTTCACCGGGCAATCCGAGGATTGTATGCACGATTACTTCGATATTTTCTTTTCGCAGGCGTTTTACGGCATCATCAAAAACGCAGAGAGGATATCCCCTTCGGATATACCTGGCAGTGGACTCATGGATCGTCTGAAGTCCAAGTTCAATCCAGACAGGTTTCTGTTTATTTAACCGGGACAAAAGTGCCACGATTTCAGGACTGAGGCAGTCTGGTCTGGTGCCGATGGAAAGAGCAACTATCTTTGGATGAGAGATTGCTTCTGTAAAAATTTTCTCCAGATATTCCACAGGTGCGTAGGTATTTGTGTACGCCTGGAAATAGGCAATATATTTATGAATCGGACGTTTCTGTGAAAGGATACTGATCTGGCTTTCTATCTGGTCAGTGATGGAAAGTGCGGCATCTGCAGCGAAATCTCCGCTTCCTCCTGCGCTGCAGAAGATGCAGCCGCGGGTTCCAATCTTACCGTCCCTGTTGGGACAGGACATGCCGCCATTTAGCGTGACCTTATAAACCTTTTCTCCAAACCGCTCTCTCAGCATATAGTCCAGAGAGTGGTATGGTTTCTCTCCCCATTTGGTCATACTGTGTGATCATTTTCTGTTGATGAAGTTTCAGCAGAGTTTCCGTTCTGAAGGTCTGTATCCTGGGTATCTGCATCAGCCGGAATATAATTATCAAAAATCTTTACCAGAAAATGTCCGTTGATAAATGCTTCCAGTGCAAATCCAAACATGCACAGAAGCATGATGGCCATGGACTGTATGCGGAAACTTTTGATAAAAAACACGCCTGCAGGTAACAGAGTGATGACTGCCATCAGGACTGTATACGGAAGATGACGGATAGCCATCAGGAATGCATTGCGGAAGGTGTTTTTGATGGAGTTGTAGAATTTGGCAAGCACCGGATAAATATACAGAAATACCATCATATAAAGGATACCAAATGCAAAGAAAACGATATACAATACCTGAGACATTGTTCCGCCGATATTACCTACAATACGCAGATCCATGTAAAGGATAGCTGCAACTGCAAGCATGATAAGATTGATGACAGTTGCCTGTTTGAAGTTCTGCTTAAAGGATTTGAAGAAGCTTCTGATAATATAAGATTCTTCGTTACGTGTCATTTTCAGTGTGACATAGTGGAGTGCAGTCAGTGACGCACCAATAGTCACGATCGGCAGACAACAGATCAGAAAGACCACATTAAGCATAATAAGATCAGCCACGCGTCCCATGACGGTGAAGAATTTGTTGTCCATGTTAAATAGTCTGTCCATTCGTTTAATTACTCCTTTTGTATATAATGATGTACAGCATACTCTGCGGATAATCCTGCTACAGAGAAATCTGTACAAGCTTTGTATAACAGTATAACGAATCAGGCAGGAAAAAGCAAATCTTTTATGTGAGCAGGAGCTGGTCTGCAGTGACAAAAACATAGCCTTTTTCAGTAAAAAGATCAGCGATTTTCAGGGCTGCATCCACAGATGTCTGATAGCTGTCATGCATCAGGATGATAGAACCGTCATGCACCTGTTTCTGGGCGATAGACAGGATAGAATCGATGTTTTTGCTTTTCCAGTCCAGGGTGTCTACATCCCAGAATACGGGAAGCATGGTGACAGAAAGTTCCATATCCTTGATCCATGCGCCGAAAGGCGGTCGTACATAAGAAGGGTAAATTCCGGAAGCTTCATAGATTCTGTTATTTGTTTTTTCAATTTCCAGTCTGGCTTTCTCCGCCGGTATCTTGTCAAGCTGTACATGATCCCAGGTGTGATTTCCGATAAGATGTCCGTCTTTTCGCATTTGCAGGAGTATGTCTTCGTTTCCTTCAATGTTCTCGCCTATCAGAAAGAAAGATGCCCGGATGTTTCTTTTTTTTAATTCATCCAGAAGCATGGGGGTATACCGGGCATTAGGACCATCATCAAAGGTCAGTGCGATTCTGGGAGGTTCTTCGACGGGAAGCCCGGCGGTGGTGTCAGTTGAAAAATCCTCAAAAGCTGTAGCTTTTGCAGATGCCTGTTTTACAAGGGAAAGCATACCGGGACCTGCCAGTGAAGTAAGGAACTGTGTACGTTTGTCAGCAGAAGAAAAAAGCAGGAAAAAAATCATGCATAATATTCCAAAAAATATTAAAGTCCGCTTCATGCAAAGATACTCCTCATAAAAATATCTCTCTGATTCCGGAACACAGAGTATGAATATCTGTGTCAGAACGAAAGAAACAGCAGGTGGCAGATGTAATCATTACAGTATATGAAAAAAAGAAAGCAATTCATACCGATTTATTGTATAATAGATTCTGCAAAATATCGAAGAAAGAATTTACGGAGATTGAGATGAAAAAGAAACGGACAAAACTGCTGGTTTTCTTTGCACTGGCAGGAATTTTAGTGCTTTTTTATATGATAGGAGAGTCTTATTGTGAGGGACTGTCCGGGGGGAGTAGTCTGAAAGAGAAGAATGAAGTTATGTGTAGATATAAATACGATATGATCGTAGACAGTCCGAATTCTTCTTTCTGGCAAGCGGTTTATGATTGTGCACAGGAATGGGCGCAGAAGAATGATGCAATTCTTGAACTGAGAGGCAGTGGAAGAGAGAGCGATTACAGTAAGCTTGATTATATGAATATGAGTATTGCTTCAAATTCAGACGGGATCATCCTGCAATACAGTGGGGAGCAGGGACTGGAAGCGAAGATAAATGAGGCTGTTCAGAAAGGAATTCCGGTTGTTACTGTAATGGGAGATGCAGTTCACAGCAAGCGTCAGAGTTTCGTGGGTGTCAGTGATTATCAGCTTGGAAGTGTCTATGGCGAAAAGGTAGCGGAATATGTGACTGAGGATACGGAAAGTATTCTTATTCTGTTGAAGAAAAATATTGATGATATGAACCAGAGCCAGATATATACACAGATTAGCAACGCAGTCCAGGCAAAGGCGGGTCCTTCGCAAAATATCCAGATAACAGGAAAAAATCTTCGCTTAACAGGGACTTTTGAGACAGAAGAAGCGGTAACAGATATTTTTCAGCAGAGAGATAAAGTACCGGATATTCTTGTGTGCATGGATGAAGAGACTACAGAATGCGCACGTCAGGCAGTACTGGACTTTAATCTTGCAGGAAAGGTTACGATCATAGGATATTACAGCTCTGAAGATATTCTTACAGCAGTGGAAAAGGGAGTGATCTCTGTTACCTGTGATGTGGATACAGAGCAGCTTGGCAGATACAGTATAGAGGCTCTGACAGCATATCAGAAAGATGGAAGGACCAATTCTTATTATAATGTGGATATTAATTTTCTGGACAAGGATGTAGTACGGGAAATGAGAAGGAAGGGGGTGTCCGGATGAAGCAGCTGCGCTGGAAAGATTTTTCACTGGTCAGTAAAATCGTTATAGAGGTGGGTATGATCGCAGTCCTTCTTTTTGCCATGAATATGCTTTTTTATGTGCGGATCAATAATTCCATGCAAAAGATGGATAATGTTTATGCCAGTAATGCAGAGCTTACCGAACTTTCACAGGTATTTGAGAAAGTACAGGATAATATGTATAAGTATCTTAAGGTTAAGAGTTCTCAGACACTTCTTGATTATTATCAGAATGAGGCAAAATACAGAAATGAACTTGAGAAACTTAATGAAGATAATATTAATGATCCCGTAAAGCTTCTGGAACGGAATATCCGGAAAATGTCGGAAACATATCTGGACTGTACTGCGGAAACGGTAGCTGCCAAACGAGGAAGGAACGTTGAGCAGTATAAGCGTAAATATGATGATGCAACAAAGCTTTACAGATATATCCAGTCATCTATTGACGAACTGAATAACCTGATGTTTCAGGAGAACTCCAGTACTTATGCAGTACTTCGTGCAGTGATGAGATATCTGGAGATAAGCAATTCAGTTATTATGATCATAATTGTAGCCGGTGGAATGCTTCTGCTCATCCAGGCCACCAGAAATATGTTTGTTCCCCTTTCCAATATGGCAGAGACAGCACAACTGGTAGGTCAGGGAAATTTCCATGTAAAGATGCACGATACAGATGCACAGGATGAACTGGGAACAGTAACCAGAGCGTTTAATACAATGGTAGAGAATCTTGATCTGTATATGGCAAGGACGAAAGCAAGTATGGAGAAAGAGCAGCAGATGATGGAGAGGGAGCTTCTTATGGAAAATCATCTGAAAGAAGCACAGCTGAAATATCTTCAGTCACAGATCAATCCGCACTTTCTGTTTAATTCCCTGAATGCAGGAGCACAGCTTGCAATGATGGAGGATGCAGAGCAGACCGGGATTTTTGTAGAGAAAATGGCGGATTTTTTTCGCTATAATGTAAAAAAAGGACAGGAAGACGCCACATTGGGAGAAGAACTGGAGGCTGTTGATAACTATATTTATATTCTGAATGTCCGGTTCGCCGGAGATATCCATTTCAGCAAGGAGGTGGATGAATCACTGGAGAATGTGCGTATGCCAAGTATGATCTTGCAGCCGGTTGTGGAAAATGCAGTCAATCATGGAATACGTGACATTGAATGGGAAGGAAAAATACATCTCACAGTTACAGGAGATGCAGATTATATACGTATCAGCGTGAAAGATAATGGAAAGGGAATGACGCAGGAACAGATAGAGGGTGTTCTGTCAGGAAACAGAGAGCGCAGAAATGAAGAAGGTGATTCTACAGGAATCGGTATGAATAATGTGATCAGTCGTCTGGAACTTTATTATGAGGAATCAGGGCTTATGGAGATTAACAGTGAAGGTGAAGGAAAAGGCACAGAAGCAGTAATCTATATACCTGTGCATGAAAACTAAGAGAAGTATTATGGGAGTGAGAGAAGATGTATAGAATTTTGCTGGCAGATGATGAAGGTATCATGCTGGAATCATTAAAGAAAATTATTGAAACTGAATATGGAAATGAATGTGAAATCCACTGTGCAAAGTCAGGCAGAGTTGTGGTGGAGATGGCACAGGCATATCCGCCGGATATCTGTTTTATGGATATCCAGATGCCGGGAATAAGCGGAATCCAGGCAATCAGGGAAATTCAGAAATTTAACAGCTCAGCAGTTTTTGTGATCATAACTGCATATGATAAGTTTAATTATGCAAAAGAAGCAGTGAACCTGGGAGTTCAGGAGTTTCTCACAAAGCCTGTAAATAAGAAAGTAATTCTGGAAACCTGCGCGAAGATGATGACAAAGGTAGATCAGATACGGCAGAAGAGAAGCGATGATCTCCTGATCAGAGAGAAACTGGAGACAGTGGTACCTATGATTGAGAGTGGATATATCAATAATATTCTTCTGCAGGATGATTTTGTTACTTATCAGGATAATTATACACAGCTTCTTGATATCCGTCAGAAATACGGTTATATGATGGTCATAGAATTTGGAGATTCTATGGAAAATGGGGTGCTCAGTAATGCAGTAGGTGCAAGTGTAAAGGCAAACAAATTTTATTCTACTTTTCGTGAAATCGCACAGGGATTCTTTGAATGCCTTGTAGGTCCTATTATGGGAAACAGGATCGTACTGCTTGTTCCTTATGAAAATGCGAAAGAAGATTACGAAGACAGAGTTGCAATTGTCACAAGAGCCAGAAATATGGTACATAAATTTGAAAACCGGATCGACAGTATGTTCCGCTGTGGAATCGGAAGAGTCAAAGAACTTGGAAGCGTGAAGGAATCTTTTAAGGAAGCGGTGGTCGCACTGAGAGAGAGCATCAGTCATGTAGTGCATATCGAGGATGTACCGGCGGCACAGAAATATGACGGGGAATATCCAAGAGACCTGGAAATCAGATATCAGAAGAGGATCCTTGAGAAGGATGCTGCGGGAGCGATGAACTGCGCAGAGGGATTTTTTGAATGGATGCACAGTCAGCAGGCCGTCACAAGAGAAGACATTGAGATTAAAATCCTGGAGATGGTGATGAATGCGGAACGCAGGGCATTCTTTGCAGGAACTTTGAAATATAATGTTAACAGCA
>ERZ836939.3010-NODE-3010-length-15134-cov-3.255521_pt1 | contig 15134 bp, 12 predicted proteins | sample MGYA00519912_ERZ836939 | MGnify/ENA primary metagenome ERZ836939 (study PRJEB31850, sample SAMEA3708810) | human gut metagenome | biome: human gut; feature: human-associated habitat; material: faeces | place: China | collected 2014 ... | reverse complement strand
GCATTCTTGCGAACCAGGCCAGAAGAGCAAGCCCGCCCCATAGGGTAAGAGACAGAGCAAATACAACAGCCGCAATGGTCAGATACCGCTTTTTGTTCATGACCACGTAAGCGATGTATTCCCGCAAAAGCGCGTTGGGCAGATAATAGCCTGCCGTCCTGCCGCCCACACCGTCACAGGAAAAGCCGGCCCGTCCGGCGTACAGCCCCGCCCGCAGCAGATGGTAATCGCTTGTCGCATAGATACAGCAGTACGGCTTGCCCTCGCTGTGCGCCTCAGCCACGCGCTTGGAATATAAAAAATTTTCCTTCGTGTTCTTCGACTGTGTTTCCGCCAGCACAAGCTCCGCCGGATAACCTTTTTCCATTGCGTACTCCCGCATGGCTTCAGCCTCGGGACGCGGCTCATCCGCCCCCTGTCCTCCGGACATTATCAGGCAAGGCTCACGCCCCGTTTTTCTTTTTTGCCGCGCCGCATACCGCAGCGCCGCATCTACGCGCCCGGCCAGCAGCGGAGGCACCTTGCCGTCTATCAGCCCGCTGCCCAATACAACGATATAATCCACTCTTTTACGCGGCGGGAACCACTTTCCCACATAGAACGCCGTCAGAAACACCAGGCTGTGCAAAGCGAAAAAGACCGCCGTCCCCAGAAGCGCCATCCACAGCGGATACAGCCAGGGAAACAATCCGCTTTTGCCCAAAACCCACGGAAGCGCCATAAGCGCAAGGATCGCCAGAGCAAGGATCAGCGTCAGCATATGCTTGAGGCTCGGCCGTTCCCGCTTGAGCATCTGCACCGTATTCCAGAGCAAAAGCCCCAGCAGGATATAAACGCCGAACAACAGCAAAAACGCAAACACAAGCGCCGCACAGACAAGGAACAGGAACGACGCGGCGCTGTCGGGATATGCCAATGCCGCCAGCAGCGCGCACACGCCCAGCGTCACAAGAAACATGTCGAACCAGAAGCCGGCTGCCATACCCGTGTGTTTTTTTCGTTTTACCGCCCAAAACAAAGCAAACACTGCGGGCGGCAGCAGCGCTATCGTGAACAAATAATGCGTCATAGTCCTCTCCCCGCGCATTTTGACGACAGTGCGGCGCGCTCAAAAAAATGTCACCTGGCTGGATTTTGGCAAGTCTCCCAGCGCGCCGATGTCCGCCAACGTATCCATGATGGTATTGGAAACGATACCGTATTCCATATGCCCTTCGTTCTTGGCCGTAGCGCAAATAGCATTGCACGCACTTTGCAGATCCTCGGCGGAAATATACTGTTGGCCTTCCAGGGTAGCCTTTTCCAGCGTGTTCGCCGCCGCGTCTCCCAGCCCCTTCAGCGCCATAAAAGGCAGGCGGACCTTACCATCCTCCACCGTATAGGTCTTGGCGCGGCTTTTCCCGATGCGGATGGGCAGAAATTCGTAGCCGCGCTGCAGCATCTCGTTCACCATCTGAAGCGAAGCAAGGATGTCCTCGTCCTTGGCTTTCTTTTCTTCTTTCAGGCGGGCATTTACTTCTTTCAAATGCTGTTTCGCTACTTTTATACCGCCCACCGCGGCATCATAGTCGATATCGTCGCCGCGCACCGTGAAGTGTGTGGCGTAAAATTCCAGCGGATGATACACCTTGAACCACATCAGGCGGATAGCCGCGATCAGATACGCCACGGCATGCGCCTTCGGGAACATGTACTTGATTTTCTTGCAGCTGTCCAAATACCATTCAGGCACATCGTGGGCGCGCAGCATATCCTCCACGCCCTCCGGGAAACCGCCCTTCGCCACCTTGCCCTTTCGCGTCAGCTCCATGATGGTAAACGCCTGCTTCGGCTCCACACCCTTATGAAGCAGGTATGTCATGATACTGTCGCGGGTACCGATCACCTCGGAAATGGTACACACGCCGTCCTTGATCAGGTCCTGCGCGTTGCCGTTCCACACGTCGGTGCCGTGGGACAGGCCGGATATCTGAATCAGGTCGCCAAAGCTCTTGGGCTGTGCTTCGATGAGCATGTTGCGCACAAAATTCGTGCCAAGCTCCGGGATGCCGAAGGTTCCCGTCAGGCTGTCGATATCCTCCGGCTTCACACCCAGCGCTTCTGTGGAGACCAGCAACGAGATGACCTTAGGGTCATTCATGGGCACCGAATCCATCTTGATACCGGTCATATCCTCCAGGTGCTTGTACATCGTGGGCACATCGTGCCCCAGCTCGTCCAGCTTGAGTATGGTATCGTGCAGGTATTTGAACTCGAAATGCGTAGTGATCATGCCCTTTTCCTTGTCGTCTGCCGGATGCTGGATGGGGCAGAAATCAAACACGTCATAATTGCTGGGCACAACGACCATGCCGCCCGGATGCTGGCCGGTGGTGCGTTTGACGCCTACGCATCCCTGTACCAGCCGGTTCTCCTCCGCATGGTTTACGATGCGCCCGCGCTCCTCCAGGTACTTTTTCACATAGCCGTAGGCCGTTTTATCCTGCAGGCCGGAGATCGTGCCCGCCTTGAACACATGGTCGTGGCCGAACAGGTCCTCCGTATAGCGGTGAATCCGGCCCTGCACCTCGCCGGAAAAGTTCAGGTCGATATCCGGTTCCTTATCGCCGTCAAAGCCCAGGAAGGTCTCAAACGGGATGTCATGGCCGTCCACGATGAGCTTTTCGCCGCACTGGGGACAAACACGGTCCGGCAGGTCGAAGCCGTCTGCCACCGAGCCGTCGGTGTAAAACTCGCTCCATTTGCATTTGGGACACAGGTAGTGGGGCGGCAGGCTGTTCACCTCGGAGATGCCCGAAAAGTGCGCCACGGCCGAAGAACCGACGGAGCCGCGGGAGCCGACCAGATAACCGTACTCTTCGCTTTTCAGCACCAGCTTCTGGGCGATGACATACAGCACTGCGAAGCCGTGCTTGATGATGGAATCCAGCTCGCGCGTAAGACGCTTTTCCACAAGCTCGGGCAGTGGGTCGCCGTAGCGTTCCCGCGCGTTGCGCATGGTATCCTCCCGCAGGGATTCATCCGCGCCCTCGATGGTGGGCGTATACAGTCCTTTGGGGATGGCACGCACGTCGCCGTCCACCATATCCGCGATACGGTTTGGGTTCGTGATGACGATCTCCCGCGCCTTCTCCGGAGAAAGATAGCTGAACTGCTTGAGCATATCATCTGTGGTACGGAAGTACAGCGGAGCCTGATTATCGGCGTCCTTGAAGCCGTTGCCCGCCTGCAGCACCGCGCGGTAGATGGCGTCCTCCGGCTCCATAAAATGCACGTCGCCCGTGGCCACCACCATTTTGCCCAACGCTTCGCCCAGACGGATAACCGTCTTGTTGAATTCCTGAATCTGCTCGATGCTGTCCACCATGTGTTCCCGCAGCATGTATTCGTTGTTGCCCAGCGGCTGCACCTCAAGAAAATCGTAATAAGCGGCGATATTTTTCAGCTCATCAAAGCTTCGCCCCTCCACGATCGCCCTGTAAAGTTCTCCCGCTTCACAGGCGGAGCCGATGATAAGTCCCTCACGGTATTTGTTCAAAAGGCTGCGCGGCACACGCGGAACCTTGAAAAAATAATCCATATGCGCGGCCGAAATGATACGGTACAGACTTTTCAAACCCGCCGCATTGCGTACCAGAATGATGAGGTGAAAATTCTTCTTTGCCAGCTCACGCGTGCCGCCAAGACCTGTGTTCACATTCTCCAGCGCCGTTACGCCGCGCAAAGCAAGATCCTCAATCATCTTCACGTAGATCTGCGCCAGCGCCTTCGCGTCGTCACAGGCGCGATGGTGCTGAAACGGCGGGATCTCAAGATATTTACCGATGGTATCCAGCTTGTAATTGCGCAGTCCAAGATAGAGTGCCTGCGCCAGCGGCAATGTGTCGATGTAGGTGTTGCCGAACGGCACACCGTACCGCTCCGCACACGCCTTTAAGAAGCGAATGTCAAAGCCATGGGCATTGTGCGCGATGAGCACACGGCCGTCCACAAATTCCAGAAACGCCCGCAGCGCCTCCTCCTGCCCCGGTGCGTCGGCCACCATTTCGTCGGTGATGTTGGTGATCTTCGTTATTTCCTCGGGAATATGGCAGCCCGGATTTACAAAACTGTTGTAGCTTTCGGTGATCTCGCCGTTCTCGACCACCACTGCGCCGATTTCCGTGATGGCGCAGTCGGCCGGTGAAAGGCCCGTAGTCTCCAAATCGAACACTACGAAGGACTGGCTCATGGCGCCCGTGGCCGCACCATACACAACGGGCACCATGTCATCCACAAAATAAGCTTCCACGCCGTAGATAAGCTTAAAATCCGGGTCTTTCTTTCGGATATCGTCCGTGGCCAGCATCGCTTCAGGGAAGCCCTGCACCACGCCGTGATCTGTGACAGCGACCGCGCGGTGACCCATGCGGTGGGCCGTTTTTACGATGGTTTTAGGGTCACAGAAACCATCCATGCTGCTCATTTTCGTATGCAGATGCAGCTCCACACGCTTTTCCGGCGCAGGGTCCACACGCTTTTTCCGCGCCACCTTCAGCACGTCATAAGGGTAAATGACATAATCGCGCTCGTATTTGTCATAGGCACAGTCGCCCTTGATGATAAGCGTGTCCCCGGGGCCAAGCTCCTCCCACTTGTCGCAGTTTTCTCCCTCCTGCGGCCGTATTTTCAGATTGATGGAGCCTGTATAATCCGTGATGGAAATGGAATAGATCTTGCGCCAGTTCCCCTTGATCTCTGTAAAGAATACATCGCCCCAAACCGTAACTTTGCCGGCCTCTGCCCCAACATCGCGCAGCGCTGTCAGGCCCGTCGGCTGGAACATATGCCCATTCACCAGCTTGGCAGGCGCGTCCTCCAGGTCCAATCCCTGCACCTTTACGGCAGGCCCCTCGCTTTTGGCCTTGAACTGGCGGGCGGGCGGCGCCTTTTTCAAGATATGTTCTTCCACGGCCTCGGCCGAAATAGCCGTGTCGCACACCAGCGCCACCTGCGGCCGCACTCCGGTGCGCGCGGCGATCAGCTCCTCCAGTTTCACGGCAAATTCCATCTGCGTCAGCAGCAGCACACCATTCTGCACGCGCACGGTGATGTGCTCCCCCGCAATATCCACCTGAGCCCCCGACAAAAAGCCGTTAATGGGCAGGCCTGCGTCTTTCAATTCCTCTGCCAGCTCCAACACGGCACAGGACGTAAGGCAGGTATATGCAAACAGGCCCTGCACCTTGAGTGCAAAGCCCGGGAACTGCGGCTCTAAGGATGCGATCAGGCGTCCGCTGGTCTCAGCGGGCACCGGATTTGCCGTACGGTATACCACAGTGATGATTTTATTTTGCCTGTCCGCAACGACACGCTCCACGATGGCGCTGCCGTAGCTGTTCATAAACGCGGCGTCAGCCGTAAACTGCGGCCAGAGCTGCGTAAGCATGGGCTTCATTATTCCAACACCAACCGTTCGATCTCTTCACACAGCTCGTCCACGATATTACCCCGCAGCATACGCACCTGCTGTCCCCTGACGAACAGCATGGCGCAGTCCTTACCTCCGGCAATGCCGATATCCGCGCCCCTGGCCTCGCCAGGGCCATTGACCACGCAGCCCATGACAGCCACCTTGATCGGCTTATTGCAGCCGCGCAGACGCTCCTCGACCTCCGAGGCGATTTGGGCTACGTTGATATTTGTACGCCCGCAGGTAGGACAGCTGACGACCTCGGGGCCGGGCACAAAATGTCCCGCGGCGCGCAGGATGTCAAAACCTGCACGCACTTCTTTTTCCGGCTCGTCCGTCAACGACACGCGAATGGTGTCTCCAATCCCCTCCAACAACAAAGCCCCTATGCCCATAGCCGATTTAATAAGGCCCATACGGTATGTACCGGCCTCGGTAACGCCCACATGCAGAGGGTAATCGCACCGCAGGCTGAGCTGGCGGTATGCTTCCACCACCACGGGGACATTGGAGGATTTGATAGAGATGACAATATCGTTGAAATCGTGCCTTTCCAGCAGCGATACATGGTACATCGCGCTCTCCACCAGCGCTTCCGGCGTAACCTTTCCGTATTTTGCAAGGATCTCCTTTTCCAGGCTGCCGCCGTTCACGCCGATGCGGATGGGGATGCCCCTTGCGCGGCAGGCCGAAGCGACCTCGCCGACATGGGCGTCATCTCCGATGTTGCCCGGGTTGATGCGTATTTTATCCACGCCCGCTTCGGCGCAAGCCAAAGCGACCTTGTAATCAAAATGAATATCCGCCACAACAGGCATTTTTACAGCATTCTTTAATGCCTCTACCACGGGCACGTCCGCAACGGACGGAACCGTGACCCGTACGATCTGGCAGCCTTCTGCTTCCAGCCGTTTGGCCTGGGCCACATTTCCCGCGATATCATGAATGGGCACATTGAGCATGCTCTGCACTGCAACAGGATTTCCACCGCCCACTGTAACGCCGCCTATACGGACGGCTCGTGTATTCTTGCGCATTGTCTTCCCTCTTTTTATACGATCAGTTTGGTGATATCGTTGAATGTGGCAAAAATCATCAGCCCGATGAGCAGGATAAATCCCGCGGCGTTGATGGCGATCTCATATTTTTGGCTGATGGGTTTTCGGCGGATCGCCTCGATGATAAGGAATACCAGCCGTCCGCCGTCCAACGCAGGAATGGGCAGAAGGTTAAAAATGCCCAGATTGATGGTAATGAGCGCGAGCAGCATCAACAGTGAAGAAAGCCCCAGCGAAGACGCCTCACTGATGGCGGAAACAATGCCTACGGGACCGGACAAATTGTTGACCGCGATACGGCCCGTAATAAGATCCGTCAGGCTGAGCACGACCATACGCCCCAGCGAGAGCGTCCAGTTTCCCGCCTCTTTCAAAACGCTGCCCACCGTCTTTTTCTCGCCCAGCACTTTAAAATCAATGACAAGCTGGTTGACGCCGTTTTCTTCGTAGGTATCGAACACCACATTGTCCAGCTGCACGCGCTTTCCGTCACGCAATACGGTCAAGTCCGCCTGCCCCTGCTGGGTACGGGCGAACTCATAGATGATATCATTTGCGATAAAGCAGCGCCGTCCGTTTACCGCAACGATGGTGTCTCCTACCTGCAGGCCGGACTGCTGTGTGGACGAACCCTCGTAAAATTCCGCTACGGTGCGCGTGCTGATGAGCTGCTGCGAACACACCACGCAAACAAGGACCACAAAACCCAGAAGGAGGTTCATCACAGCGCCCGCCACGGTGACAAGGATTCGGTTTCCCACCGGGGCCTTTGTAAAGGAACCCGCCTCTTCGCTCTCCTCGTCCTCACCCTCCATACTGACAAAGCCGCCGATGGGAAACAGGCGCAAGCCGTATTTTGTTCCCCCGCGGGTGAAGCTGAACAGCGTAGGCCCCATGCCCAGCGCGAATTCGTTCACCTGGATGCCGCTGAACTTCGCAGTGAGGAAATGCCCCAGCTCATGAATGAAAATCACAATGCCGAATACGAATACCGACGCCAACACCGTAATGAGAAACGACCCCGCGCTGCTGAAAAATGATGCCATTCTGTGCCCTGCCTTTTATTTCATTTGTTCGGCCGCGCCGTGCGGACCGTATAACAGCCCGGCGCGCCGCCGCCCATTCTTTTAGGATACATGTGCTAAAACATATGCGCGCGCCGCCGCGTCGCATGCATACACGTCATCCAGAGTATATGGCCCGCCGAAGGCTTCGCTGTCCACAACGCCCTCCACCAGCTCACCGATTTTCAGGAACGGAATGCGTCCCTCCAGAAACAGACGCACCGCCTCTTCGTTTGCGCCATTTGCAGCACACGGTGCAAGGCCGCCCTTGCCGATTGCTTTTTTACATGCCGCGAGACAGCGGAAAGTAGCCTCATCCGCTGTGTCAAAAGTCAGCTCGTGCAGCTTTGTGAAGTCCAGCTCCGGCGCAGGGCCGGGCACACGCTCCGGCCAGGTAAGCGCGTACTGGATGGGAATGCGCATATCCGGCACCCCCAACTGTGCCAAAATGGAGTTGTCACTGAACTGCACCATCGAATGGATAATACTCTGGCGCTGTACCACCACCTGTACCTGCTCTGCCGGCAGGCCGAACAGCCAGACAGCCTCGATCAGCTCCAACCCTTTGTTCATCAGCGTGGCGGAATCAATGGTGATCTTGCTTCCCATACTCCAATTGGGATGGCGCAGCGCATCGTCCTTTGTAACATTCTGCAGCTCCTGCCGCGTGCGGCCGAAAAACGGCCCGCCGGAGGCCGTCAACAGTATCTTTTGCAGGCTTTTGGCCGAGTATTCGTCCTGTAAGCATTGGAAAATGGCCGAATGCTCACTGTCCACAGGCAGAAGCTTGACGTTATTCTCCCGGACGGCATCCGTCACGAGGGAACCTCCGGTGACAAGGCTCTCCTTGTTGGCCAGCGCCACATCCCGCCCGCTTTTGATGGCGGACAGCGTCGCGGCAAGCCCGGCAATGCCCACCACCGCGTTGAGCACGATGTCCGAGCCGTCCATAGCTGCCAATTCTTCAAGACCTTCTTTGCCTCGCAGAAGGACCGGCGCGCCCGGCATGCCGTGCAGCTCCCGGGCGGCGCGGTCCGCCGCCGCGTCATCCACAACAGCAATGCAATGAGGATGAAACTCCTGTACCTGTCGCAGCAGCAGCTCCACATTGGAATGCGCCGCCAGCCCAAACACGCTGTATTCCTGCGCGCGGATAACATCCAGGCTCTGCGTACCGATAGAACCTGTGGAGCCAAGGACCGTGACCTTTTTTGTCATAATATCACGCCTCGTTATTTCGTAAAATAGTAAAATACCGCCGTCACGACCATTGCGACAAACGGCGCGATGAAAAGCACGCTGTCGAAGCGGTCCATAATGCCTCCGTGCCCGGGAAAGATGGTGCCGTAATCCTTGATGCCGCACTGGCGCTTGATCACAGAGGCAAACAGATCGCCCACGATCCCCAGCAGAGAGCCGAACCCACCCAGCAGCACAACGACCACATAATACCGCCAGCCCAGCGTATCCAGAGGCACGCCGACAAGCTGCCCGTGCAGCGCTGTATAGCATGCCGTAACAACAACGCCCAGCAGCATGCTTCCCATCACGCCGCCCACGGCTCCCTCGATGGTCTTGTTGGGGCTGACGACCGGCGCCAGCTTATGCTTGCCGAACGCGCGTCCCGCAAAATATGCGGCGGAATCCCCGCCCCAGGCAAAGCCCAAAATCAGGAAAATAAAATACAGCGCATCGTAGCCGTATGTCGCTCGCGGCAGAAGCTGCTTGAGATAAATGAGGGAATAAAAGCAGAACATGATGATGCAGGAAAACAGCACCATGCCGCCCAGCTTTGCATAATTGATGGACTTTGAATTGCCGATGACACACAAAACGAGGTACAACGCAAAAATGTAGGACGCCGGAAGCATACAGATGCGAACCATATGGAAATCGCTGAACATCACCAGCAGCGTATACGGTACAAAGCCCCAATAAATATACGCAGCCTTTTCAAACCGGAACGCCTTGAACACCTCATGGATGGCGAGCAGGCAAATGGCCGCAATGACGACGTTGAACACGAAGGTGTCGAACAGCGCCATCACCGCGAACAGTACCACCAGGCCGACTGCGGAGGTAATCACTCTTGTTTTCATAGCCATGCCTCGCTTTGCTTTCAAATTCCGCCGAAGCGGCGGCTGCGGGTATTGTATTCTTCAATGGCCCGGTCCAGATCCGTCCGGGTAAAATCCGGCCATAACACGTCCATATCCACAAATTCCGCATAAGACGCCTGCCACAGCATAAAATTGGAGAGCCTGTGCTCTCCGCTGGGGCGCAGAATGAAATCCGGATCTTTCTGCCCGGCGGTATACATTACGCCCGATACCGTCTCAATGTCGATGTCCTCAGGCCGCAGCACCCCCTGCTGTACACGGCGTGCCAGGATCTGCATCCCCCGCACGATCTCCTGCCGGCCGCCATAGTTGACAGCCACGTTGAGCACCGTACCGGTGTTGCCGCGGGTTTTTTCCTCGATATCGTTCATCTGCGCCTGGTATTTGGCGGGCAGCGCCGTGCGGTCGCCCAAAAACACCACACGGTTGTTCTCCTTCTGGTAATCGTACGCCATAATAAGGTATTCGCCGAACAGCTTCATAATGCCGTTGACTTCCTCCATCGGACGCGACCAGTTCTCGGTGGAAAACGCATAAAACGTGACGCAGGCGACCTCCAGCTCGTTGCAGTAGCGGATGATATCCCGAAACACCTCTGCGCCCCTGGTGTGGCCCGCAGTGCGCGGCAGGCCGCGTTTTTTGGCCCAGCGGCCGTTCCCGTCCATGATGATTCCGATGCTCAAGCCTTTTGCAAAGCCGGGTTCATGTGCCATAATGCTCTTGACTCCTTTGTAAAAATGAATGCCGCGCGGGCTGCCGCGCGGCACACATCCAGCCGTGGAAACGCCGCGTGCGCGGGCTCCGTCAGATTTCCATGATCTCTTTGTTTTTGGCCTCGCAGGTCTTATCGATCTCCTTGACAAATTTGTCGGTGATCTTCTGCATCTCATTTTCGAGGTTTTTCAAATCGTCCTCTGTCAACTCGCCCGCCTTTTTCTTCGCTTTGAATTTGTCCAGCGCGTCACGGCGGACGTTGCGCACCGCGATTTTCGCTTCCTCACCCATGTGCATGGCTTCCTTGGTGAGCTGTTTGCGCCGTTCCTCCGTAGGAGCCGGGAAAACCAGACGCATCACACGGCCGTCGTTGGTGGGATTGATACCAATATCAGAGGTAAGGATCGCCTTTTCAATGGCGTGCATCAAAGAAGCGTCCCAAGGGCTGATGGTGAGCACGCGCGCCTCTGCCACAGAAACCGCGGCCACCTGATTGATGGGCGTGGGCGTGCCATAATAATCCACCGTCACCTTATCGAGGATGGCGGGGTTCGCACGGCCCGCGCGGATCGTCGCATGCTCCTTTACAAGATGGTTGATGACGCCGGTCATTTTGTCTTCATAGGTCTTTGTCTCTGCGCTCATAATCGTCTCTCCTCTTTTCCTTATTGCTCGACCACGAGCGTGCCGATGGGCTCACCCGCTACTGCTTTTGCAATATTTTCGGGGTGCAGGATATCAAATACCAGAATGGGCAGCGAATTATCGCGGCACATCGTCGCAGCGGTGCTGTCCATCACGGCAAGCTGGTCCGCCAGCACACGGCTGAACGTAAGCGTGTCGTATTTTTTTGCATCTGCATATTTTTTGGGGTCCTTGTCGTAAACGCCGTCCACCATCGTCGCCTTGAAGATGATATCCGCGTTGATCTCCGCAGCGCGCAGCGCCGAAGCTGTGTCCGTGGAAAAGAACGGGTTGCCCGTTCCGCAGGCCAGAATGATGACTCTCCCTTTTTCCAGATGGCGGATGGCCCGGTTGCGGATGTAAGGCTCGGCGATCTGCTGCATGGACAAAGCTGTCTGCACACGCACCTCTACGCCCAAATGCTCCAGGGCGTCAGCCACGGCCAGCGCATTCATGGCCGTGGCCAGCATACCGATCTGATCCGCACGGGTACGCTCCATCTCGCCGCTGGAGCGGCCGCGCCAAAAGTTGCCGCCGCCCACCACGATCGCGATCTCAGCACCCAAATCGTGGGCGTCTTTGATGCCTTTACAAATGGTCTGGATGGTATCCATGTCCAAGCCAAAGCCTTTGTCCCCGGACAGCGCCTCCCCGCTCAGTTTCAGCAACACGCGTTTGTATTTCACCGACATAGCAGCACCCCATCGAAGCAATTTCATTTTCTCATCTATTTTACATGATTTTACCTGTAAAGTAAAGCCGTCAAATATACTTTTGCGCAAGCGGCAGTTCTGCAAGCTCGATGCGAAGCATCGTTTCGCGGGAATCGCCGCTGTATGGCAGCGGCACACTGGAAAGCACATCTGTCTCCGCCCCAGGCAGACGTACCGGCAGCTCTACGATAAAACGCGCACCGCGCTCCGTCCGGTTTTCCGCATGAATTTCTCCCCCCTGCATCCGTGCAAACTGCTGCGCAATATACAGCCCCAGACCGGAGCCTCCCCGCTCCCCCTGCCCGCGCCAGAATTTTTCAAACAAGTGCGGCAGCGCCTGCTCGGGAATACCGCAGCCATCGTCCTCCACAACGATACGCGCATACAGCCCATCCCTCTCCAGCAGAACGAACACCGCGCCGCCCCCGGGTGTGTGCTTAAGCGCATTGGAAAGCAAGTTCAGCACGATCCTGTCCAGACGCTGCGTATCGCACAGCAGACCGCACGGACCTTTGGAGCGGTTTTCAAACCGCAGCGTAACGCCGCACGCCTGAGCGTAAGGTCGGGCGCCCTCCACTGTTTCCGCAAGCGTAGCGGCAAGGTCCGTGTACTCTTCCGTCTGAACGTTTTTTACGTCCGCGTATTGCGCATCCAGAATGTTTGCCGCCAGACGCAGCGTCTTATACAAGTTCTGCTCCGCATAATCCAGATACTTTTCCACTCCGTCCGCAATATCCTTGCCAGGCCGGCACAGCCTGCGCCGCAGCAGCTGCAGCGAGGACAGCACAACCGTCAGAGGTGTCTTGAATTCATGAGACAGCATGGCCGCCTGTTCCCATTCTGAAGCAGAAGCCCCGCTTATCCCGGCCGTCTCTTTCTCCCGGAACAGCTCCGGCAGACGCAGTGCAAGACTTCGCGTCAGGCGCTCGGCTCCGGCCAGAGCCGCATCCTCCGGGATTCCCAATACGCTGCACAAAGCAGCGCCGTGTACCGCGCCGTCCTCCGCCGGAAGCGGAAACAGCCAATTTCCCGCCTTGCCGCCGTTCTGCGCACAAACGCAAACAGGCTTGCCGGCGCAATGCGCCAGGCCAATATCATATCATCTTCGTTTTCCGTCCGGGCCCGTGCGATTTGCCCCGGGAACGTCAATTCCTTCAGCAAAGTACCGAGCCGGACCACAAATCGGACTTCCTCTGCTCCCAGCAGCGTCCTCAACGCCTCCGCTGCAGCCAGCAGGACTGCTTCCGCGCGCGTTTGCGGCGGAGCCGTCTGTTCAAAATATTGCAGCAACACCGCATTGACATCCATTCTCATGCGCCCGGCACGCCCCTCCTAGAGCAGATTGTGCAGCCGGATCCCCGCCGCCATCAGTGTAAGGAACCGGCCGTTGGACAAATGTAATGCATCTTCTTTATGTCCCAGCTTCAAGAGCGCATGCAGCGCTTCTGAATCCACCTCAAATATCTGCTGGATCACCTTTCGCAGCGCTTTTTCAACGCATTGCTCCGTAGTACCGTTCCGGGCCGCGATTTCCGCGTATACGTCCTTGCTCATCAGGCAGGTGCCCTGATGCGTAAGAAGAATCAGCAGTGCCTGTTCCAAATACAGAAATCCAACGGCGCTCGTCTGCACACCCAAGTCTATCACCGCTTTGGACACAATGTGCTCCAGTGTGCACTTCTTTTGGGAAGGGGCCTCGCCTGCAAGCGTACGGATGCGGCGCATCAGCAGCTCCAGCTGGTACGGCTTCAGCAGAAACCAATCTGCTCCCTGCGCCAACGCCGCCCGGGCAATATGTTCCTGCCCATACGCGCTGATCGCAATCACCTTCGGACGCTTCGGCGGCGGATTCTCCCGCAGCTCGTTGAGCAGATCCACACCGTCCATGTTGGGCATCACGATATCCAGGAGCAAAACGTCCGGCCGTTCCGTTTGGAGCTTGGCTAGCGCTTCAAGCCCATCACATGCTTGGCCGCAGCAGGCCATATCGGGCTCCAGCTCCAATGCATCCTTCAGCAGGTCATTCTGGATCGGATCGTCCTCGGCGATCAGCACTCGGATCTTCGCGTTTTCATTCATACAGCCCACTCACTCTTCCGCGCCGCACGGCAAAAGGCCCGCGCGCCGGATGTCCTCCACAATCCCCCGCACGGCGCACGGCTCCACCGCATTTTCCCACAGGAAAACAAGAAGACGGCAAGTCCCCTCCTGCGTATCGCAGATTGCCCGGCAGGATTGCGTGTCCCGGCCTCCGGCCTGCAGCACCGTAACGGAAACCCCATAGCGAAGCGCACATCCCGGGTCTGTTGTAAGGGCATACTGCAAAATATGCGCGGACTGCAGCGGCCCTAAGTCTGTAAAATTGCGTGTATAGAGCACTTCCGTCGTTTTCATTGCCATTCCTCCACTTTTAAAACCAATATTTATGCAATATTGCTTTATAAGTGTAAAGGAGCAAAGGCACACCGTGCAAGCGAAAATTATCGACCATTTTCGACAAACGGTATTTTTTACAGTATATCACATTTTCCGGCGGCCGCAAAGGCGTTTGCAAAGAACGTCTGCGCGGATACAGTATATCCGCACAGACGTTTTGGGAAGACAGCACTCAATAGTTTTCGGCGCGCAGTTCAAAATAAGCTTGGGAATGCTTGCAGATAGGACACACCTGCGGTGCGGAGCTTCCGCAATGGATATGGCCGCAATTGCGGCAAACCCAGATCATTTCCCCGCCCCGTTCGAACACAAGGCCTTCCTCAATATTCTGCACAAGGCGCAGATATCGCTCTTCATGCGTCTTTTCGATGTTTGCCACACCTTCGAACAGGAATGCAAGTTCATCAAAGCCTTCTTCCCGTGCTGTTTTGGCGAATTCCGCGTACATGTCGCTCCACTCATAATGCTCGCCCGTAGCTGCGTCTCTGAGATTTTCCAGCGTGTCCGCGATGCCGCCGTTGAGCGCCTTGAACCAAAGCTTTGCGTGCTCCCGCTCATTACCGGCCGTTTCCTCAAAAATCGCTCCGATTTGTCCGTAGCCTTCGCTCTTGGCTTTCGAGGCATAATAGGTATACTTATTTGTAGCCTGAGACTCCCCGGAAAAAGCCGTGATCAAATTGGCCTCTGTTTTCGATCCTCTGAGTTCCACTGCAGCGTCCTCCCACATGATAATTTTTTCAAAAAGCTCTTGACATTTTCTTTTGAATGTCTTATCCTATTATAGGTGACAGCACGGTGCTTCATTCACCGCCTGTCAAAAATAAGCGTGGGCCCGTAGCGCAGCTGGGAGCGCGTACGGTTCGCATCCGTAAGGTCGAGGGTTCGATCCCCTT
>ERZ836939.3005-NODE-3005-length-15154-cov-2.877939_pt1 | contig 15154 bp, 12 predicted proteins | sample MGYA00519912_ERZ836939 | MGnify/ENA primary metagenome ERZ836939 (study PRJEB31850, sample SAMEA3708810) | human gut metagenome | biome: human gut; feature: human-associated habitat; material: faeces | place: China | collected 2014 ... | reverse complement strand
CTCGTCAAAGCCGGCGTCCTCCCGATCAATTACCCCCTCCACTGCTTCTCCCTCACCGGATACAGCGGCGGCGGCAAATCCATGATCAAGGACTACGAAGAAAACATGAGAGAAGAACTCAAGGCTCCCCGCCAGTACGGACTCTCCCAGAAGCACAAGCACCTTCCGGAAATCATGAAAGTCTGCAAACTCTGCGAAGAACCGATCTTTTCACCAATCGTAGCCGACTATGTGGCCGGCATGCAGGTCACCATCGGCTTCCACACCCATTTCCTGCAGCTCCCCTGCGGACTTCCCGGATCCGTCGACATCGACGATTTCCATGAAATCTACAAACGCTGCTACAAAGGTTCCAATATCGTCAAAATTTCTGACCTTACCACCGACGAAACGAACGGCCTCTTCCTCAATGCGAACAAGGATGCCGGCAAAGACAGCCTCACCATCTACATCGCAGGAAGCGACGATCGCATTCTCGTCCTCGCCTCTTTTGACAACCTCGGCAAAGGCGCTTCCGGAGCTGCCATCGAATGCATGAACATCATGCTCGGCTTCCCGGCAGAGACCGACCTTGTCCTCTAAGCAAAAGCGGCTCCTTCCATAAGGAGGGAGCCCTCTTTATACCCCGAAAAGGAGACTTACCATGAACCAGGCAACTAATGCAGTACGCGCCGAGATCCTCACCCAGGCGATCCCGTACATCAAAGAATACGCAGGAAAATACGTCGTTGCCAAGTACGGCGGAAATGCAATGACCGATCCGGAACTGAAGAAATCCGTCATGCAGGACATCCTTCTCCTCCGCCTCGTCGGCGTCAATGTCATCCTCGTCCATGGAGGCGGCCCTGATATCAACTATATGCTGGATGCCCTCCACATCGAGTCCCACTTCGTGAACGGCCTCCGAGTCACGAACGAAGACACCATGGAAGTCGTGCAGATGGTCCTTGCCGGTAAGATCAATAAAGGCCTTGTCGCTGAACTCACCGCCCTTGGCGGAAAGGCAGCCGGCCTCTGCGGTATAGACGGCAACCTCATTCACGTCCACACCAAGGACCCGGCTCTCGGCCTTGTAGGAGAAATCGACGCCGTCAATAAAGGCATCATCGACAACCTCCTCGCAGGCGGCTACATCCCCGTCATTTCCTCCGTCGGCATCGACGACAAAGGACAGCCGCACAATATCAACGCCGACACAGCAGCCACTGAAATCGCAGCTGCCCTGAACGCCGAATGTCTCGTCTTCATGAGCAACATCGACGGCGTCCTCAAGGACAAGGACAACCCCTGCAGCCTCATCAAGTCCCTCACCGTCGAAGAGACGGAAGCCCTCAAGAAAGACGGCACTATCGCAGGCGGCATGATCCCCAAAGTCGACGGATGCACCGACGCCATCAAAGGCGGCGTCAAGAAAGTCTTCATCATCAATGGAGAGATCCCGCACGCTCTCCTCATCGAACTCTTAACCGACGAAGGACTCGGAACCATGTTCTCCTCCTGATCGAATACAGAAAAGGAGCCAGACCCATGAATACATTTGAAAAAGACAAGACCTACATCACCCACACTTACAACAGATACCCCGTATGCTTCGTCAAGGGAGAAGGATCCCACCTCTATGACGACAAAGGCAAAGAATACATCGACATGGGCACCGGCATCGGCGTCGACGTCCTCGGCATTTCCTATGAACCCTGGATCGAAGCCGTCACCAAGCAGCTCCATACCCTGAACCATGTATCCAACCTTTTCTACACCATGCCCCAGACAGACCTGGCACAGGCGCTCTGCGAAAAGACAGGCATGAAGGACGTATTCTTCTCCAACTCCGGCGCTGAAGCCAATGAATGCGCCATCAAGGGAGCCAGAAAATACTCCATCGACAAGTACGGCAAGGACAGAACCACCATCGTCACCCTGATCAACAGCTTCCACGGCCGTACCATCACCACCCTCGCTGCAACCGGCCAGGACGTATTCCATCAGAACTTCTTCCCCCTGACAGAAGGATTCCTCTACACACCGGCCAATGACCTCGATGCCTTCATCAAACTCTGCGAAGCCCATCCGGAAATCTGCGCCGTCATGGTAGAACCTATCCAGGGCGAAGGCGGCGTCCATCCCCTCGATAAAGACTTCTTCGAAGGCGTCGGCGCTTATGCCAAGGAACATGACATCCTCCTCGTCGTCGACGAAGTACAGACAGGAAATGGCCGTACAGGAAAACTCTACGGCTACATGAACTACGACGTCACCCCGGACATCATCTCCACTGCCAAAGGCCTGGGCGGCGGCCTTCCGATCGGAGCTACCCTCTTCGGCGAAAAGACAAAGGACGTCCTCTCCAGCGGCACCCACGGCTCCACCTTCGGCGGCAACCCGATCGTCTGCGCAGGCGCCCTCGCCATCCTTGATTACATCGATGACAAGCTCCTTGATTCCGTCGCTGAAAAAGGCAAATTCATCAAAGAAAGCTTCGAAGGTGCCAAAGGCGTCAAATCCGTAGCAGGCATGGGCCTCATGTGGGGCATCGAGCCAGAAAAAGACGTTTCCACTATCGTTCCCAAACTCCTTGAAAAAGGTGTCGTCGTACTGACAGCGAAAGAAAAAATCCGTCTCCTCCCTGCGCTCAACATTCCTGAAGAAGACCTTGAAAAAGCAGTCTCCATCATGAAAGAAGTTCTCGCAGAAGACTAAAGACAATAATGACAATAATAAAAAGACTGTGGCGAAATGATTGCACATTTCGCCGCAGCCTTTTTGCTTAGGGGAAAACAGGTTTACTTGTGTTCTGCTATGAACCTTCTCACCAGATGATTCAGGACTGCCGTCGGCGTCAGGTAAAGATCCAGGCATGCCTTCTTGAAATCACGCTTGAGCTCCTTATTCATGCGGAATGCTGCCATCGCCGAGCCTTCCCTGCCCATGGCGACGGGGCTGAATCCATCCGCATTTCCCTTCTTCACGAACGACGCCGCCAGATCATTCAGGACCTCCCGCTGCGACCTTCCCATCGCCTTGCAGATCCGCCCGAACTCCTCCTTGTCCCTTTCCAGAATGAAGAACGTCATCTGCGACGTATCCGAAGACGACGGATTCTTAGCGCTGTCCAGCTTTTTCATCATTTCCTGATGATCCTTCCCATACCACTCCACATAAAGCGCCATAAAAGCCGTCAGCACATTCGATACCGCAAATCCCGCCTGGCTGCACGTTTCCTTCAGAAGATCACGAGAAGACTCAGGCATCTCCATCCTTGCCGCGCAGTCCTTCACGATTTCAAAAGAAAGAGCCGGCAGACCAGACTCCACCATCTCCGGATGACGCCCGTACTCGTCGATGAAAGCAAGGATCGTCGAGCGCGCATCGCTCCCATTGGCCCGGGAAAGGTACATGAACTTCTTCTTCAGCGCATACGAAGTCTTGAAACTCGTGACTACACCCTTTTCCACTCCGCGGATTTCCTTCGTATCCTTCGAAAGAGTCTCCCCCTTCACCGCATACCAGCACATGAAAGCATTCAGCATCGCATTCACCGAGCATCCGTAATGCTCGCAGTTCTCTGCCAGACGATCCTTCACCGAAGCTGGCACACGCGCAATGAAACGCTCCGTCAAAAGCGAACCCGACGCCCCCTGCTGCTCCATCCTTTCCTTCACTCCTTCCACCAGTGACAAAAGCTCACGCGACCGGTCCCGCCCGGCCGCAAGATCCGACAAGTACTCCTCCGCCATCCTGTTCATGACAGCATTCCCTGTCATATGCGCCGCCTTGCACCGTTCAAAGAAACGCGCGCGAAGGACCGGAAACGCAGCGATATAAACCTCCTTCGCCGCATCCTTCCCCCGCCCCTTCCTGGCAGCCAGAGTAATCCTTCCCACCGAATCCATCATGCTCACTCCATTCCAGCAGACACATCTATGGGATGCCTTCCCGCATCCCAGACACCCACTCTCCCCTCTACTATCAGTATAATTTTTACAATGACAAATCCTGTCCACTTCAAGAGCCTAACAAAAGATTTTTCTGAAGAAACGTCAAAAAAGAAATAAAAAAAGAAAGATTCAGCAAAGTGAACCTTTCAAAGAGAAACATGAGCTGCCTGTGCGGCAGTGTTGTTTTTCTCGAGCGAAGCGAGGTTTAAGTGGTTTTGACCTTGCCCTTTAGGGAAGGTGGCGGCGGAGCCGTCGGATGAGTTGTAGTTCGTACAGCCGTCAGGCTGGTTTTATGGTTTTTCTGTTGTCTCGGCAATGATTGAATCGCACGTGGAGAAAAGGAAATCTCACGTTTTCTAAGCTGCCTATGCGGCAGTGATCGGCCGCATAACAAATATAGTCATTTTTCTTATTTTCTAAGCTGCCTATGCGGCAGTGATCCGCCGCTGCCGACAGCTGGGACATGATTCCAGCTTTCTAAGCTGCCTATGCGGCAGTGATCATCATCAAAGAAAGTCGTGAGCTTGCCAGTCGTTTCTAAGCTGCCTATGCGGCAGTGATCATCATGATGCTGGCATTTATCGCGGCATTTATTTTCTAAGCTGCCTATGCGGCAGTGATCGGCTACCTTCTCAACAGGGAGAGGGGAAACAATTTCTAAGCTGCCTATGCGGCAGTGATCCCGCCCCGCTAGTGACTTTTCTTCTGTCTGTTTTTCTAAGCTGCCTATGCGGCAGTGATCCATTGCAGACTACAACGGCGCCGCTGACAACTTTTCTAAGCTGCCTATGCGGCAGTGATCGTCCTCTCAATCTCTCTCACAATGGTCTGTGCTTTCTAAGCTGCCTATGCGGCAGTGATCGTTCTACAACTCGAAAGAGTGGAAGGACCTGATTTCTAAGCTGCCTATGCGGCAGTGATCACTTTATATTGCGCCTATCATCGTTATTATTGCTTTCTAAGCTGCCTATGCGGCAGTGATCGGAGCCTCCTCCTTTTGCCAATCATGGTAGTATTTCTAAGCTGCCTATGCGGCAGTGATCGGTGGCAGCTGGCTGGCAGCTGGCTGGCAGACTTTCTAAGCTGCCTATGCGGCAGTGATCTCGGACTGACTCATTTACGATGCAGGTATGGATTTCTAAGCTGCCTATGCGGCAGTGATCACAGGGGATGGATCAGATTGCTCAGAACGTCCATTTCTAAGCTGCCTATGCGGCAGTGATCGGAGTTGATGATTCTTTCATGTCCATTTTCGCTTTCTAAGCTGCCTATGCGGCAGTGATCATATCTATTCCCTTCCCAGTCGCTTATTCTAATTTCTAAGCTGCCTATGCGGCAGTGATCATACTTTAGTCCCATCAGCGGCTCCGGCTGTGTTTCTAAGCTGCCTATGCGGCAGTGATCAAAGGAAAAGCCCGCCAGGAAGCGGGCTTGCATTTCTAAGCTGCCTATGCGGCAGTGATCTTCAATGATAGCACCATCGTACAGATTAACAGTTTCTAAGCTGCCTATGCGGCAGTGATCATAAAAAGTCAGAAATATAAAGTGGTCCATAATTTCTAAGCTGCCTATGCGGCAGTGATCTTATGTGCTAAATGAGAACGGGAAACGTGTTCTTTCTAAGCTGCCTATGCGGCAGTGATCTTCCTATTCTGTATTGTTTAATCCCAAATTTATTTCTAAGCTGCCTATGCGGCAGTGATCTAATGATTTCTGCGTCTGTTCGTTCAAGCTCTTTTTCTAAGCTGCCTATGCGGCAGTGATCAAATTTACAACTGGGAAATCTCCCCATTTCCATTTCTAAGCTGCCTATGCGGCAGTGATCTTACGGCCGTTATGACGTTTGATTACGTCTCCTTTCTAAGCTGCCTATGCGGCAGTGATCACCTGAACGCTGGCAACCGGAACACGGGCGATTTTTCTAAGCTGCCTATGCGGCAGTGATCAAATCGTTGATACCGTTTTAGTCCCATGTTTATTTCTAAGCTGCCTATGCGGCAGTGATCAAAATGAACGGCGTAGCCCCGTTTATCTATCAGTTTCTAAGCTGCCTATGCGGCAGTGATCCATCATCTTTAAATGACTGAAGAGTAGCAGAATTTCTAAGCTGCCTATGCGGCAGTGATCGGATTCAGAATCGGAAGTTAGATAATCGTAGATTTCTAAGCTGCCTATGCGGCAGTGATCGATATAAGGGAAAAAAGTGGATGTTTCTTCGTTTTCTAAGCTGCCTATGCGGCAGTGATCGAACTGCCATAATTGTGGGAGCATGATCGTATTTTCTAAGCTGCCTATGCGGCAGTGATCTAGTTTCGTGCACCTGCACTACGCACTATTGATTTCTAAGCTGCCTATGCGGCAGTGATCTATGCATGTGCATAGAGATTTCTTAGATTCTATCATACCATCCGGAATTACGTGATGCAAAACCCTTTTAAAAGGGGGCTTCGAAAAAAGTTAGATTTTATCGCTCTTTTTCCGAAGCCTTTTTTATTTGGGTCAAAATTCGGGTACTGCTGCACCCTTGCTCAGCCCGTAAGTTGTAAATCCGCCCTGGCCTTCTTCTTTCTTTTCTTCTTTTTTGACGAAAAGATTGAAGGTTTGCCCTGTAGATAAGCTCTTTAACTGAATGAAGGGAAGGTCATACTTTTCTTCTCTTTGTTTCAGCATCTTGAAAGCTGCTTTCTCGGTAACTTCAGGATGCCTTTTTGCATATCTACGGGCTTTTCTGGCAATGGAGCTGTCCGGCTGGTATCTTGCGAATTTTACATACCCTTTGACTTTGGACTCCGGTACTTCACGAATGCTTGTGATATGAACGTAATCACTCAATCGTCTCAGTGCTTTTTTCAGATCCAGTTTTTTCAGATCTGCTTCTTCCGGTGCAAAAACTCTTGCCTTTTCTCCCATAGATTCATCAGCATATTCAGGAAATGAGACTCCATAGATTTGTTTATGATCTATATTTTCCCGGTCGGCGAATGCCAAATGGATCTGTGCATAGACTTTTGTCCAGAGGAAATCCGGCGGAATTTCAGCATCCGGAATCAATGTAATTTCTTGATAGTATTTCATCATAATAAATTACTCTTCATCGTTCTTGCCAAAGACACCGCCGCGTACCAGGACTGCCATGACATAGTTTTTGTCATCATCGGAATCAAGATCTACGCCATTTGAGTAATCATCAAAGAGCGTGTAGAAGTCTTTCTTTTCTTTCGGTGTTCTGTAAGCCATGCCCATGTTTGTTACGGCGCCGTATGGTTCAACAGCAATTGGTCCGGTTTCTACTTCATCAAAGCTCGGATACCAGGTATCGATAGCACGGATAGCGTTGCCAAGCTTCTGTGAATGCATAGCTGCGATATCATTTACCTGATAAAGGATTTTGCTCTTCTTTTCTCTGCCTTCCACTTTATCTTTGTTCAGGATCATTTCTTCGCTGGGGTATACTTCCTGTCCCTGTCCTTCGAAGGCAAATGCAGTGGAGATAGTTTCTTTCTCCGCAAAGTGCCTCAGCAATGAGACCTGCAAGTTCTTCTACATCGTCAGATGTGTCACCGAAATCTTTCAGAGAGAAATCGTATGCATCAAAGATCCATTCTTTTTCCACGCCATCTTCTTTCAGCGCGACAACATGGACTTCAATTTTTTCTGCGCCGACACGGTTTCTCCAAAGGAAACGGCCATTTGCAAGGTTCAGCGCATAGCGGCGAGACAGTTCTTTGAATCCATTTTCTGCAATGAAATCTTCTCCCATTTTTTTGATGCTTTCATAATGTTTTGGATCATTGCACGCCGAAGGATACTGAACGCCAGAGAGTACTTTGACAGTGAATTCAAGTTTCAATGTATCTTCATCCATCGTCAAAGAAGCGCTGTCGACAGTCTGCAGGTTTGCTTTCTGAATTTCTTCATTCAGTTTAGCCGGATCATTTTTTACAGCACCTTTCAGACGATTAGAAATTGTGCCGCGAACTGATTTTTCCTGAAGTCTGACTGGAACAGCTTTGCCGCTTCTGTCTTCCCATGTCGTTCCATACATATAGCCGTCAGATACAACCAGTTTCTTTTCGAATGCGAGTACTTCACCTTTTTTTGCCATTTTACATTCCTCCCTAATTAAATTTTCTGATTTCTGCAAAGATATAATTCCTGATTTTCATCATAAGCATACCGCCACATCATATCGTCAATTGAATCGAAATGATACGGCATACGGAATTCACCGAGTGTTACGACACTTTCAGCAAACCGATGCTGCGTTTCTTTATCACGCTGATTTCTGCAGATTCCCAGTGGTGACAATCCCTTAAAACCTACAGAGATCGGGATGATCCAGCCTGTGCCTTTTCTCGAAAGATTCCATCCCGTAATTTTCCCATTTTCATCTTTCCTTGCGCTCATATTGACTTCCGTATAATCAAGAAGCGCATCAAGACCGTTAGTGCCATTTTCCATTTCCTGCTTAAGGATATCCCGTCTTTCAATGATGACATATCCTGGCATGAGCATACCTCTTACTCTGCGGATTGTTGCTGGATCATCTACATCGGTATACTGTATGCTCATACTTTGTATCCTGTTGATATCACCGCCAGCGATTTTCATCCGCCAGATTTCGCTCTGTACTTTTTCAAGAATGGCATCTTTATCATCAGGATCCAGTCCATCGATCTCGATTAAGATGGAAGCCGAAAGGTCAATGTGCGGTTCCTCAATCGTAGGTGGCCTTTCCCAGTCAGCTCCCTTTTTAATTAATGGATTCGCCGTATTAACAACAGCATTCCCATACGCTCCTTTAAACACATGCAGCCTTGTTTTATGAAAGCTGACTGCGACACCTGTGAAATGGATCTCTGAAAAATCAGTATCTTCTCTCTTTTTCTGATTCAGACCGCGAACTTTTCTTTCTAAAGCATGGACAGCTCCCAGCCATGCTGTCATAGCCGGAACTCCGATCGTATATGTACTGCTCATTGCATTTGCGTTATGAATCTGCATTTTCCTAATCACAAGATATGTACTCATAATCCCAGTCTCACCTCCTCACGCAGCTGATCATAAATGGTGTTCCTGAAGTAATCCGTCTCTGCATCTCCGAGAGTTACCTTTTCGTCTCGTTCAATTTTTTCATATGTACGAATAATCCAGCGCGCGAAATCCTTGCTGACAGCTTCTACCCACGCGTCTCCTTCTCTTTCACTTTCGTATGCATTGTCGAGCCAGATTTTCTGAAAACGTGGAAGCCCATTGTACTTTTCATCATCACTCCAGCCAGAAGGATTCTCTTCACGGATTCTTCCGGCAGTCATCATGGCCGTATCAATGATTCCCCCAAGGATCCGATCTCTCTTCTCTCTAATACCTGCATTATTCCAATTGATTTTAAATAATGCATGCAAACGTGATACGAAAAATCTGTATTCGGAATACGGAACGGATTCTTTAAAGAAATTCCTCTTTGGAAGAATTAAATCCCGTTCATTCAAAACAGGCGGAAGTGATGAAACCAGATATCCTTCCCCATGATGCAGCATGTTAAGCCCACTAATGTTCTGCGGCTTTGTCCCGCCGAAGGTGATGACCGTCTTATCCCAGACATTGCTGCAGTCCTTCCCATAATTAGGATCTTTAGGATCCCTTGCAGCAGAGAATTCTCTTCTAATGATGTTCAGCTTATCAAACAATGTTCCCAATTCACTAGTGCTTGGCATTACTGTCAAAAGATGATATTCTCCTTCACTTATTGGGAAATAAACCTGCCTTAAATTCTTATCTGTAAATCCCCTGGTTCCTGTCTTAAGGTCCTTAAATTGCTGATACAATTTCTCCGAGTCAATTCCATAAAGCTTCAGTTCATCGGCTTTTCCATCCTGGTTCAGAATGTGTTCCAATATAGACTGTCCGTCTTCCATTTTATACAAGAGAAGCATAGCCGCTGTCATGATATTGGCATTCGTATACACGATATCCGTCTCACATTGTGTATTTTCCGTTGTCAAATATCCGTCAGGCCTCTCTTTGCTCTCTACATAGAGATGCACAGTACTGTCAGGATTAGCAAATTTTCCCACATGTGTTGCTAATGTGTATTTAGATATTTGCTTCTCTAAGAGATCGCGTACCCAGACGCCTATCTTAACACGCCTGGCTTCTTCATCTAGAAAACCGTCTGGTAGTTTCTTGCGGTCTTCGACAATTTTCTTAGCGACTGCTTTACTTTCAAGAAATTCCGCAATTTCTCCCAAATTTCTCCCTTCCCTTCCTTCTTAAACACTCGTTTTCGAGAATAATCCGAATTTGTCAGAATAAAACCATTCTTTTTCTAAATTGTCAGGTATGATAATTTCTCCATACTTCTCAGACTTTTCAAAAAGAATTTCTTCTTCCTGCCTGAAATCTGAATCATTTACATAACGTTTCAATGCTTCTTTATAATCCCTCTTCAGCCATAAGTTTTTCTCGATCCCCTCCTTAAATTCTGGAAACGCTTCAATGCTTCTTTTCCTTCCTACTGAAACAAATTCCCTATCTATATACTCAGAAAACTTGATCTTATTATCTTCAAACAATGCGGTCAGGCGTACATCTGGATACGTTTTTTCTCTGAATCGGTTCAAACGCTGCGGCAATGCTGTCATCCACCAATATTCCCGGATCCATCCATTGACCGCTTTGGCTCCGCTGCTTTCTTTATCGGTGAAATCTTCCATCGCTTTCTGCTCGAGATCAATTAAATTCGTTCTCCAGGTTAGCGGGTCCTCTTTTCTAATACGCGGAATGGAATCAATCCTCTTTAAAACATCCTCTTTCAAAATACCTTTAAGATCATGACTTTCCAGCTTATTCTTTCCACTTTCATAGCCTGGATATATAAAGGCAGGTGCCTTTCCATTTAATCCTCTTAGATTCCATCGCATGACGGCTATATTTTTCTTCTCAATATTTTCGCTCATGATTCTATGACGAAGGACTCGTCCGGCAAGCTGGATAATCGAGCGATACGACGAAGGCTCAATCACTGACCAATCGAGATCGTGATCCCGTCCTACTTCTTCTACAGGCGTTGAAACAATAATGAAAACGACATAATCTGTTGTTGCTTGATCAATATGTTTTCGGAGAACCGGATCCTTGATGTCAACAGGCTCTCCATACAGCGTTTTCCTCTTCAATACACTATCCAAATACTTTTCCTGCTCATGACGAAGCAGCAAAATCTGCCGGCTGTGATAGGTCATAATGCGCGGTGTTATATCATCTTTATCCCAATCCGTATTCTGCAGTAGGTACAAGCTGACTTTTACACATGGATCAATATTTGCCATACGAACAACACCGATAGATACTTTTTTGCCTGTCTTCTCGTCTACAACGAAATTTTCTTTGGAAAGACGGACAACCTGTTTCCGGATGCTTTCGAAGTACGACTGCATCTTATCAGACTTGGCATCTTCAGTGTCTTCATCCTCACAATCTGCTATGTATCCTGACCTCTTTGTTATTTGCCGTGTTAATTTCGCGACGCGCTTTTCGATGAATGATTGATGAAATGCGCTATAGTCGGAATCATCATCTGTATTCATGAACTTCATCTCAGTTCGGAATTCATCACAGAGTACGACGCTGACACGTTTCTTGGAAATAAAGAAACTGTTCCTGCATTTCACACCGGCTATATAGGCTCTATACATGCCTTCTGCCAAATCGGGAGGAATTGTCGCTGAAGAAAGAACAACATTTCTTCCATACATTCCCGCCAGATGCACGAGCCGGGAAATGGCAGTCAGGTCTTTCTGCGTAAAATCATCGATTTCATCGATAACTAGATCAGAGGACATCAGCCGGAGCATCGGAAGAATGAAGCGTCCGCCCCGTATTGTTTCTGTCGCCCCCATCATATGATCGATTGTCGCAACGAGAACGGGCTTGTACAAGAAAGCACTGTTCTTATCTGCATCGATCCCTCTCGCAGGTTTGAAGAAAATATTCATGAAAGCTCGCTGCTCATCGTTCAAAGAGTCTTCATAAGCAAGCCCTTCAGCGAGAGATATATCTTCGCCGTCTTCATCTTCCATTGCTGATCGTTTTTCTTCCAGCTCCTTATCTCCTTCGTGAAGTTCCAGAACTGCTTTTGACCCGATCAATACAGCAAGGTCATCTTTGCTGAGTTTGATTCTTTCTCTGTACTCATCGCCGGTCTGCAGTGTCAGAGTACGGAGTCCTAATGCCAGAATGTAACGCAGGGAATCTCCTCCTGGAGAAAGCGCTCTCATAATTTTTGCATTGGCAAAAGTTTTACCGCAGCCAGTACTTGCAATATTTACAACAAAAGATACCTGATCTTTTCCACGATCTTTGCGGAAATTTCGTATTGTCTCAGCCGCCTTATCCTGCCAGGAAAACTTTCCAGGGCTTCTCTTCTTCAAAGCTTTGACGTCATACGTCTTTTCCATCTCTTCCGCAAATCTAGGCAGCTGATGCGCTACGCGAAGTGCTTGATCTGAAACGCCCGTCATATGCTCCTCCAGAAACTGGTTCTTCTCAGATTTTCTTTTCTTATTCCTGAAAGAAAAGGTATTTGCCCAAAGGTCTCTCGCGCTCCACTTCCCGTCGTCCTGCTTCGCATCGCCATCCAAAGAGGAAAAATAATGGTCTCCCAAAACTAATGCCAGGCGAGCGTTAAGCAGTATTTCACGGAAAGCCGGATCATAGTCAGGATCTTTCATGATCTGCTTCAAGGTATCGTAATCCTGAAGAAGTCTGCCGGTCCATTTCTTCAGATGCTTTTTCCAAATGTTTCCTTCGTTCCAAAGTATCCCATGAGAAAAGCGGAAACATTCCTGCCGCTTCTCTACAAAATCCGGATCATCATTTTCGTATCCCCATGATGATTTCAAACTTTTCATCATTTCATAAAAAGTTTCTCGTTTTTCATCTTCATAAGCGCGCCGGTCATCCTTATTTAAATCCGGAAGTTTATGATGTGAAAGAATCAGCCACGTGAGACATTCCGCGGCAGGCGGAAGCTTTTTTAACTTCGTTACATCTGATTTCCCCGCTTTAGCTTCATTTTTCAAGATATTTAAAACGATTTCTTCTTCAAATGTGCCATCAGCGAATTTCTTGAGCCAAGGTGTATCATCTTCAAAATCGCCTGATGCTTCTACGCATGCTTCAATCATCTTGCAGCTCATCCATTCGTGACGGAACGGATCCCGCTCTTTCGTTCCTGAGCGCAGCTTCTTTTGAAAGAAATCCGATGCTTTGCCCCAATCGTGAAAAAGTCCCGCCAGACCGGCCAGCTCTTTAATAATCGGCAGGTACTGCCAGTCGTTTTCCCATTCAGAATGGATGATTTTCTTTTTCGTCGTATTAACAGGTACAGCGCCTGCATCATTGAACTGGCTTCTGTCACCGACAATCCAGAGCAGATCGCTTCTTGCCCTCGACCTGATCCAATGACAAGAAACCGCCGTATTTTTTGTAGCATTTCTCCGAAGCGCAGTCCGCACTGCTTCCAGACCGTCCGAGGTTATGACCGTGCGCCAGGCGTCATCCCCAATTCTTTCCGCAAAGCTGTCCAAGATCGTACGGACCGTTTTCTGTGACTTACCGGTGCTTCGGCTGATCAATAATACCATCATAGGAAATCACCCGGCCCATATTTCAAACTACTGCGTTGGACGATTTCAAACATGTAATCCAGTGCTTTATGTTCTGTCAATTTATTCAAACACGTCATACGGAAATGCTTGTCATCATCGCCTCTGGCTGCTGAAATAAAACTCCAAGGCAGAATAATTGAGTCTTTGATCAGGTCCGCCACATCAAAGACAAGCGCGCCGCGCCTTGTTTTACCGTGCATGACCGCAAACCCATGCGGAATTCCCAATACCCAGAGAGTACAAGCTGCCAAACCATAGGCGAGGTAGTTTCCATGATTCAGGAAGATGTTCGCTTCATCATCACCGTCATGATTCCTGGTAAAATCCGGAAGTCTGGTTCTCTTAGCTGCATATTTATAGAGGGATTTGGTGAATTTTGCTTCTGACAGTAACAATTCCGTCACGTCTTTTGCACTGTCTATCTTACCTCTATAAACCGCCAATGCTCTTTCGATTTCAGGATCGTCCGCATTGAAATTTTCCTCATGCAGATCCCTATCTTTCCCCCATGTTTTTTCAAGAAAATCACATCTGGCTCTTTGGAAGTCTCTAGCCGTTTCGAGGCGTCTTTCTTTATTCATCCAGAACGAAATCCACCCCTGCATGTACTCCGTCGGACGATATTCGCTCTGCGGCATCATCCATTCAATATCCGTACCGGCAAAAAGAGGCGTACCACCGCCCCCGCAAAATCCGATCATGACACCTGCAGAAGCAAGCACCCGAACAGCTGCCTGGGTCAAGGATGTGCCGCTCCCCAAAAGAATGACCGTCGTATTGGCAACAGGAATATTCCAGAATAAATTTTCATCGCTGCTTTCAGTCAAGTAGACGACACGTCCATCCTTCTGCATGACTCGGCATTTCTCAAGATAATAAATATTGGCACGTTTAGAATGCAGAATCGCTTTGTAATTCGATTTCTTCAGAATCTCTTTCATCGCAGTTCCTCTTCGAAAAATGATTCATCTCTATATTTTTTATTTACGGATTTTTAATAAGTTGTTTTTATTATAACAAATAAACATGTCACGCTTTGTCATAGGAATGTACTATAAAAAACTTTTATGCCAGGCATTTCCTCTCCCTCATGTCAAAGATAAAATTTTGTTTAACTGTCACAATTCAGCGTTTGTTCATGCTAAAATATAGAAAAGAATCAATACAAATTTTGCAAGGAGGCGAGCGGGATGAAGAAGCGGTTTATTTTGGATATGACAATGCTGTTTGTATTTCTGATCGTGGTCGGGTACAAGCCGCTTGGAAATTACTGGCATGAGACTTTGGGCATTGTGCTTTTTGTTCTGGTCTTTTTGCACAATTACTGGAACAGGCAGTGGTACAAGTCTTTGAGTAAAGGGTCCTGGGGACTGGAGAGGAAGTATACGGCTGCGGTCGATGGGCTTTTGATTGTTTCTTTCTTGGCTGTTCTCCTTACTGCTCCATTCATTTCCCGCTCCTACTCTCTTGGTTTCAATATTCATTTTCTCGAGGGTATCCATAAAGCGGGCGGCGCTCTTATGTTGGCGGCGATCGGGCTGCATCTTG
>ERZ836939.3001-NODE-3001-length-15165-cov-7.829848_pt1 | contig 15165 bp, 19 predicted proteins | sample MGYA00519912_ERZ836939 | MGnify/ENA primary metagenome ERZ836939 (study PRJEB31850, sample SAMEA3708810) | human gut metagenome | biome: human gut; feature: human-associated habitat; material: faeces | place: China | collected 2014 ... | reverse complement strand
CTAGCCACTAGCCACTAGCCACTAGCCACTAGCCACTAGCCACTAGCCACTAGCCACTAGCCTATTATACCATACTGCGCGCAAAAAGGGCTTGCCGCATGACGACAACCCCTTTTAAGTTATTAGTAGCTAGTTGTTAGTGGTTAGCGAAGGATTTTACATAAAAAAGCAAAAGGGACCGAGACCGATGGCAGAAACCTTCGTGCGATACCCTGCGGCCTGCGGATGCCCTGCAGGCGTCCTTTCATATGATGATGCCGTCCAGATGGTCACATTCGTGCTGGATGATCTGGGCCGTCCAGCGGTAAAGGTCTGGCGGTGTTTGCGGAAGCGGCGGTCCTGGTAGAAAACCTGTATCTTCCGGTAGCGCGTTGTCTTCCGCGTGCCGACCAGGGACAGACAGCCTTCTTCGGCTTCAAAAGGATCGGCCTTCTTTTCGATGACCGGGTTGATGAAAATTTCGTCGCCCCTATCCGTGTGGACGACGATGATGCGCTTCAAAGAACCGATCATATTGGCCGCCATGCCGACACAGGTCATGCGGTTGGCCTTCAGCGTGTCGAGCAGGTCCTGGACGACGGGCAAATCATCTTTCGTCGCCGCTTCGGACTTACGGCCCAAGAAGATGACGTCATGTACAATATTGCGAATCATAATTTTATCCTTTCCTAGGGATATAAGACCAAGTAAATATCCATGTCATGATTTTTCAAGAAAGCCTCTGCCGCTTCCCGGGCGACGTCCAAGGCTTCTGCTTTCGGGTAGCCAAAGATGCCTGCCGAAATGAGGGGAAAGGCGATGGACCGGCAGCCGTGCGACGCTGCCAGCTCCAGGGCCGTGGCATAACAGCTGGCCAGCAGGTTCCGTTCTCCCCTTTGGCCGCCCTGCCAAATGGGACCGACGGTGTGGATGATGTATTTCGCCTTCAATCCGTAACTGCCCGTCAATACCGACTGCCCCGTCGGGCAGGGCGCCTGGGCCTGGCAGGCTTCCTGGAGTTCCCGGGCCCGCGGCCCGACAGCGTGGAAAATGGCCCCGCAGACACCGCTGCCGGCGAGAAGGCCAGAATTGGCTGCATTGACGATAGCATCCGTTCCCATTTGGACAATATCGCCGTGAACGATAGAAAATGCCATGAAAATCCCTCCTTGAGTGAAAAAGCCAATACTTACCTCTACGTAAGGACCTGACCTGAAAGTGCCTTCTTCCGTAACTGAGAAATATTCTTTATAATAAAGCTATCAATCAAGGAGGTCCTTTTACATGAACAAAAAATCAATCCTTCTAGGCCTGACCCTGGCCCTTGTCGCCTGCCTGCCCATGGGGACATCGCTGGCAGCGGGTACACCCCATTTTAAAAACAACAAAGCCGCAGCTGAATATTTTTGGAATGAAGTATTCAATAAACACGACACAGCCGTCATCGACACGATGGTCGGTCCCAAATACAAGCAGCACAGCCCGGAATTCGCCGATGGCAAACAGGCCTTTAAAGATGGCGTCACGGGCTTCCTGAAAGCCTATCCGGACAGCTCGGCCGTCATCAAGCACATCGGCGCCGATGGCGACCTGGTCTTCATCCACAATCACATCAAACTCAATAAAGAAGACCGTGGTCAGGCTGCTGTCGACATTTTCCGCATCAAAGACGGCAAAATCGTAGAACATTGGGATGTCATCCAGGATATCCCGGAAAAAGCAGCCAACGACAATACGATGTTCTAACGCTTCCCCAAAGAGAGGCTGTCGCACGAAGACAGTCTCTTTTTATTTTCCAAAAAAGCCATCGACCCAGCCGTTGATGCCCTGCATGACATGGATCAGCTTTTCCCCTCTGTCGGTCAGGCTGTATTCGACGGTCGGCGGTACCGTGGCATGGACGTTCCGCCGGACCAGGCCGTTGCGCTCAAAGACGTGGAGGTTCTCCGTCAGCACTTTGGCACTGATGCCCGGCAGGCACCGCTGCAGCTTGGCGAAGAACACCGGCCCATCTGCCAGGGCCAGTAAGATAGACGTCCGCCATTTGCCTTTGATGATGTCGATGAAACAATCGAAGGGGCAGTTATAGGCTTTGCCATCAAACGTATACATAAAAGCCTTCCCTTCTAATAATCTTCGTCCCAGGCGTTGATGACGACAGGGGCCTTTTCCAGCATGGCTAATTGGGCCGGGCTGAAATGACGGCGGTCGATGACGGCTTCGTAGACGAATTCCTGGAAATAAGCTTCAGAGCAGACGAAATAGCCTTTGTCGCCGACATCCTTGCCCCAGGAATTTTCGATTTTCCAACGGTCCGGCTTGCCTTCCTTGTCGAAATGGACGCCTGTGAGCAACATGGCGTGAGTCGCCGAACTACTGTTATACTCCAGCCGTTTGCCCTTGGGCATGGCCGTCGAAAAGCCGCCCAAAAGGGCTTCGTACTGGACGCTGGCCGGGTCCCAGATACCTTCCTTGCGGGCGCCGAAGGCCCCGGCATCGCAGGCGAACCAGATGGCCTGACCGTTTTTCAACTGTTTGACGCAGAGTTCTTCCAGGGCTTCCTGCGACAGGTTCAGGGCCTTCATGTCGCAGCCGGCCATATTTTCGACGGCATGGAACTGGATGGGCGTATCCAGCGGCTTATCCGCCGTCGGTTCATTGATGACGGCGACATAATCGCGCAGGGATAGGCCGACGTATTTCTGATAGAAAGCCTGCGGCGTCAGGTCCCGCTCTTCATGGTAGTTGCCGTCTTTATCGCGGTAGGCGAAGTCAAAGATCTGGACAGGCTGGCCAAAGGCGATGCAGGCAGCCTTGTAGACTTCGGCCATCATGGCCGCCTTGCGCGGATACGGGTCCGCACCAGCCCGGACGAGTTCCCGCAACTCCATGGCATCTTTGCGCAGGAGGCGGTTCAATGTCGCTACAAAGCGGTCTGTGTGGTTGGACTGATACGTTTCCGGCTGGACCTGTTTGGGCACGACGCCGTATTTTTCGATGAGGTCCACGGCTTCGCTCCAATAGCCGCCGTCAGTCATGCCCCGCAGGACGTACTGCATGAGCTGGCCTTTTATGGGTTCCTGGGCGTTGTCGATGACCATTTCCAGGAAATTGTTGGCTTTTTCCAATTTATCGTAAAAAGACAAGTAATTCTGGGACATCTCGAACTGGTCGAGGTGGCACGTTTCGGCCACCTTTTCCCGCAGGATATTCAAAGCCGCAAAGAGCCAGCAACGGCCTGATTTCTGCTGGGCCGTAATGCCCCGCGTCTTCACTTCGACCGAAAAAGCGCCTTTAAGGCGAGCACCGGCCACGGGGACATAAGCCAGGTCAGCCATGTCCGTCTTGGCCAGGGCCGAATGAAGGACCTGGGCCTGCCCGTCGGCTTCATAAGCCGTGCGGAACTGGGTTAACATATCATGAGTAATCTCTTTCATCAAAATTCCCCCTTTTATCATTCATGCGACAGCCTCCTACGAATGTTGAGCTGCCCGCTTGGCGATTTCGATGACCGTTTCGCAGGCCTTGACCAGCGACGGAATGGGCAGGTATTCATAACGGCCGTGAAAGTTGGCGCCGCCAGTGAACAAGTTCGGGCACGGCAGGCCGCGGAACGAGAGCTGGGCCCCGTCCGTACCGCCGCGGATAGGAGCGACCTGCGGCGTGACGCCGACTGCTTCCATGGCTTCTTTGGCCAAGTCGACGACATCCATATGGCCGTCTTCGATTTTTTCCAGCATATTATAATAGACATCATGCGGCGTGACGACAACGGTCCCATCGCCGTATTTTTCATTGAAGAAATCGGCCATCTGCTGCAGCAGGGCCTTGCGCCGTTCAAAACGCTGGCGGTCGTGGTCGCGAACGAGCATGTGCATCGTGCACGTTTCGACGTCGCCATTCAGTTTATAGACGTGGAAGAAGCCTTCATGGCCTTCGGTGTATTCCGGTTTTTCCCCGGCCGGCAGGAGCTGCTGCCATTCTGCGGCAATCGACAATGCGTTGACCATCTTTCCTTTGGCGTCGCCTGTATGGACGCTGCGGCCATGGAAGGTGATGACCGGGTTGGCAGCATTGAAGTTTTCATATTCCAGACCGCCCAGTTCGCCGCCGTCGACAGTATAGGCAAAGTCGGCAGCAAACTGCTTCACATCGAACAAAGCCGCACTGCGCCCCGTTTCTTCATCAGGCGTGAAGCCGATGCGGATCGTTCCGTGAGCGATATCCGGATGCTGGATGAGGTATTCCATAGCGCTGACGATAGCCGTGATGCCCGCTTTATCGTCGGCCCCGAGGAGGGTCGTCCCATCCGTGAAGAGGATGTCTTGACCCTTGTATTTCAGGACTTCTGGAAAAGCATTCGTCGAAAAGACGATGCCCTGTGCTTTGTTGAGGACGACATCCTTTCCGTCATAATCAGTGACCCGGACGGGCTTGATGTCCTTCCCCGATGCATCGGGACTGGTATCGACATGAGAAATGAAGCCGACGACCGGGCCTTCTGCCCCGTTGGCCGGCAGCGTGGCCATGATATATCCGTGTTCATCCAAGGTGACGTCGGACAAGCCGATTGCCTTCAGTTCCTCTGCCAAGGCCTTGGCAGAGACCAGCTGTCCCGGTGTACTCGGGCAGACGGCATCATTGTCTTCATCGGACTGGGTATCAAAAGAAACATACTTCAAAAAACGCTGTACAACGTGTTCCGTGTCTATCATAGTAATCATTCTCCTTCTTTAAGAATCGTTAATTCAATTTTATGCCGTTATCGGCAATTTATCAATCGTTTAACTCGAATATTTTCATAAGATAAATTGCCGATAATCAGTCATGCAGCCGCAGGACCAGGATTTTTTCCCGGTCATCGTCCTCATCGAACAGGTCCCGGCATTCGATGACGTCTTCGACGACGAGGTTGGGATGATGCGTCAGGAAAGCTTCTGTTTCTTCATAAGGATAATAGAAAAACAGGTACATCGGCCGCGGCGCCTGGTAATGGGCGTCGAAAAGTTTCCCCAGGGCCCGCTTCAACGTGTGCAGGGCAAAGGGGTTGAAGAAAAAGAAACAAGTCCCTTCTGGCGGAACCTCGTATTCCACGGCATCGGCCAGGACGAAGGTCACGCGCCGCCGGGACGCCGCCGTCTGTCCATTGGCCAGGGCTTTTTCCCATAGCCGCCGGTCGTATTCCACACCGGTGGCCTGACAGCGCGTCTGATAAGCCAGGAAGAAGCTGACCCGTCCTTTGCCGCTGCCGTAATCGATGAGGATGTCCTTCTTGCCGATATAGCCGCTGTTAGCCAATCGTTCGAGGACGGCGTAGTCCGTCGGTTCATAAGGATGATGCTCGCCGTCAGAATGACTATCGTCGCGGCCGGCTGTCTTAATCTGTAATATATGTTCCCATTCCTGCTCGTCCATTTCAGGTCTCCCTGCCTTTCCCTTCCAGGTCCCGTCGCAATTTATCCAAAACCTGGGCCGTCAAATCGTGCCAGGCATCCTGGAGCCACTGGTCCCGCTGCGCTTCGTCGCCGATACATTCCAGGGCCTTGGGGATGGCCTCACCGAAGAGGATATCTTCCGTCTGACGGCTGCGGTAGACACCGAGCTTACAGGCATTGGCAAAGTGTTCACAGTTATGGAAGAGCAGGTCGTATTTCTTATTGCCCAGGCAGGCCCGGGCAAAGGCGATCGTCTCGGGTACAGAACAGAGCTGTGCCTGTTCTTCCGGCGTATACTGACGCACTTCCACGTCACCGCCCTGGCGGAACTCATCGAACGACGTCGACCGGATTTCCGTATCCCACCAGTCGATGGGATTGTAGTCGTCATCTCCGGCAAAAGCGATGACTTCATCATCACTGACATAGATGCCGTGATGATAATACAAGCCGCCCAGCCGGCGCACGCGGATATGGTCGCCCATGACTGGTGCCTGCCGGGCCCAATGTTCCGGCGCCCCGTCGTCCTGCAATAAGGATAAAATCGAATTCAAATCAATGGCCATCGTCGTCACTCCCTACAAATTGCCCAACTCTTACCAGGCTGTCACCATTCTTTTACATAATGCCGTTATAGTAATAACTGTAAACGAAGTCAGCTATCCCCGGCGGCAACCCACCGGCCCGTTACCGAACCCCTCTGCCAGGATGGCCTCCCGACCAGAATCGGAGAGGTTCGCCGTACTGTCCACCGGCCAGCGTGCCGCTGAACTTGGTATCATAGAATCAGAAAAAGCCCCGGAGACCTCCCGCTCCGGGGCTTTTTCTATCCCGGCAGCCCCTGCAGGAAAGCCAGCAGTCCCTGACAGCCTTCCTGGACATCGTCCCAGGTCCGCTGGAAATCCCGTGTATACCACGGGTCGGCTACGGGCCGGGGATTGGCCGTATAATCCATGAGAAGATGGCACTTCCGGTCCGGGTCGCCATGGAAGATGCGCTTCATGTCCCGCAGGTTCTCGTCATCCATACCGATGAGATAATCGTAAGCTGCATAATCTCCAGCCGTCAGCAGCACGGCCCGCTTATCACCGGGATCCATGCCGTGCGCCCGGAGCAGCCGTTCCACCGGCGGATAGACCGGATTGCCACAGCCATTCCAGATTTCCTCATCCGTCGTAGCCGCCGAAGCCACGTCAAACCGGTCCGCCATTTCCTCTTGTTCTGCCATCTGCCGGAATACAAACTCCGCCATGGGCGATCGGCAGATATTGCCATGACAGATAAAAAGTATTTTTATCATAAATGTGAAACTCCTTTTCTATGCCGAATTATGCCGTAAAATGCCGATTTACGGCGGTTTTCTCAATCAGAGGTATTTATGCCGAATCATCCATAATCCGGCATAACATGGCATAACTCGGCCGCCTTAAGTAGTAAAATTGGTAGTAAAACGAGCCATTCGTACTACCGCGATTTTTTCATTTTATTGTAACAGAGAAAGAATAGTTGCGACAATAGTTCTCCCATACCTTTGCCTACATGCATTTATTTTCTTTATTTTCATCATTGCTTCCCACATACTTGAGGAAAATACTTATCCATGATATAGCTGTATAATGCTTCCGGTGGCAACATGGGTTCATAGCAATAGTCCATGGAAAGTTTTATATACGGCAGATAAGAATCGGTAATCCCCTCAAATTCTCTGTGTATTCCGTCCAGGTACCCGACAAATCCAGGGTTAAACATTTCCATTTCCCGATTTCTATAAGGCTCAAAATCCCAGGCGTTTATATAAGGCTTCATTTCCTCAATTTCCGCCACCGTCAAAACATGAACGATCTTCTCAGTAACTTTTTCTTCCCACGTCACTTCAGTGAGGGATATTGGCCGCGGTACCATTTTAAAACGCAAATAACTCAGTTCCTTATAAGAGATATTACAGACAACTCGTTCATAAATCTCTCCATCGGTGCAGAACTGAAATCTGGAATAATAAATTGGGTTGCTTTTATTTATACTTTCAAATTTCATTTCAGTTTTGCCACCAGCTTTCTATTCTATAAAATTCCTCTATCGCTCTTTCTGTTTTTTATTGTTTTCATTATACCACAAGGATAAATCGAAAATTGAGCATAAAAAAAGACTCACAATCGTTATAACCGTGAGTCTTTTTATGTTTCATGGATTACGCCTTGTTACGGAACGGAATGATTTTAGGCTGTATTTCTCCTACCTGTTCCAGTTCTTTCCGAACGTTTTCCATTTCTTTTTGCTGCTGTTCCTGGACCAGCTCCACTTCTTTCTGAGCATCATCGAATTTGATATGCGTGTACACATTGAGGGTGATGGATATATCGCTGTGACCCATCAGGTACTGGAGAGTTTTAGCACTGACTCCAGACAGAGCCATATTGGTACAGTACGTATGCCGGCAGACGTGGGGTGTAATTTTGGGTAACTGATATTTGTATATGTCATTATATTTTTTCACCATATGGTTGAAATAATGTTCCCAATGCATGGCAACAGTCGGATTCCCGTTGGCGTCATAGAAAAGAAAGTTGCCGATTCCATCAATGATTGGTTCAACTTTCGGAGGCTTCCTGTGCCTCAAGATAGCTGTAAAACAGTCATACACGTCATCTGTCATTGGAAGCAGTCTAGCTCCGGCTTTGGTTTTCGTGGAAATTATGTACCGCTTTCCCTTCGTATCCCGTTGTAGCTGCTTATCTACGTTGATGGTTCGTTTTTCCAGATCAATATCCCCGACCGTCAGTCCGCAGAGTTCCGAAATGCGTAACCCCGTATGAAACAGGATAAATACTGCTTCATAATACTTTTTGAAGTGCCGATCGTTTTTCAGGAAGTCCAGAAAAATTCGCATATCTTTGCGGGAAATAGCTTCCCTTTTTACGCTGTCATTAATCAGCACTTCTCTCATTTCAAAGTTAAAAGGATTTCTCCACAGGATTTCGTCATCCACAGCCATCTGAAACGCCGGACGTACTACGCCGCGGATGCTATGGATGGAACTGTATCCTCTCCCTTCTGACTGCATCTTTACCAACCATAATTTAGCATCAGACATCTTTACCTTGCCAATCGGCTTTTTCGAGAATGGGTCTTTCATTAATGCATTAACGACAAAATTATAGTTAATTCGGGTGTTAGGTTTCACACCGGTCTTTAAAGATAAATAACGCTGCACCAGTTCCATGACAGTCATGGTATCATCATCGCTGTTTGGACAAATAATTGAGCGGACTTCCAGACTTTCTTCCATTTCCCGCAATGATTTACAAGGCTTTCTTCCTGCCGGCAAGGGATCAGTAGGCTCCAGTTTCCAGCTGTAAAAGAATTTAGGTTTTCCGTCTACCATATATTTAAACTGATATCGGCCATCGGCACGGATTGTTTCGCCGGGCCGAAGAACCCGTCGTTTTTTATCTCTGCGTATTGGTCCTCGTAGGCGTGGCATAATTTCAATCTCCTTTCTCTTTTTTTCTATCCTATTCATCACTCTGATGAGCTAATAAGTCAACTCATAATAGCGCATTAAATGCTGGAACTTCGGCAAAGGAACTTTTCAAATTCTTCTCGAATGATGAGCAAGTGCCGGCCGTTATAGACGGCAAAAGATGCGCCACGTTGTTCTGCAGCCAGTGCTCTGATTTTCTTTTCTCCAATATGAAAGTAGATACTGGCTTCCTTCGGTGTCAGCGAAAACCTCTGGGTAAAAGGAACCGTATGGATTTCATCGTTGCTTTTCATCGAAAACACCTCCTGCTTATTAGCCACGACAGGAGGTGTTTTCTGACGTTTCTGTTTAATCTTTCTGATAAAATTCACATTCGTACCCATCGGCCCGCAGAACAAGTCCTTCAGCCCACGGTGGCGTCCGTCCCATCTGTTCGCAGATAGCATCGACGCTGACATTCTTGTCACACTCGATAATCAGTTCATCATGAACGTGGCCGACGATAGCACAACACCGTAACGTCTGCATAGCATAGCAAAGGATGTCCCGGCTGATACCCTGAACAATATTTTCCACAAACTTCGGGCCATAGCTCTCAAGCCGTTCCCATTTCCTGGTGGCGCCGATACCTTCATAGGTTACTGATTCACCGCCGAAGCGGTTCTCACCCATCCGTGGCTTCACATAGGAAAGCCGCCGTCCGCTGGGAAGCTGGATGAACAGCATGCCGCTCTGATAAAGGAAGCGGATGCATCCTGCCCGCATAGGGACATGCTTTTTGACGGTCGTCTTTACGGCGGCATCCACCTGCCACCAGAAATCAACGATATGCGGATTGGCAGAGCGCCAGGATTGCACCAAAGGATACAGTTCATCTTCTGTAAGCCCCATGTCCAGTGCACCCATCGCCTTCAGCGCACCGACAGACCCGCCATAACCACAAGCCAGTTCTGCGATTTTACCTTTCTGCCTCAAGTGGCCATTTATCCCATGCTTCACCACGGGTACGCCAAACATCTGACTGGCTGTCGTACAATAGATATCCTGTCCGGCCGCAAAGGCTTCTGATTTCCAGTTTTCTCCAGCAAGCCACGAAATGACCCGTGCCTCGATGGCGGAGAAATCCGATACCACGAATTTCATGCCCTGCCGTGGCACAAATGCGGTGCGGATGAGCTGGGACAGGACATCGGGGATAGAGTCGTACAGGAGTTCCAAAGCTGCATAATTTCCTTGGCGCACCAATTCCCTAGCCTCAGCTAAATCTGGCAGATGATTTTGTGGCAGGTTCTGCAATTGGATGTGACGTCCGGCGAATCTCCCGGTCCGGTTGGCGCCATAAAACTGGAACATGCCTCTGGCCCGATGGTCATCACAGGCCGTCATTTCCATAGCCTGGTATTTCTTGACAGATGACTTAGCCAGCTTCTGCCGGAGCAGCAATACACTGCGCAGCGGTTCTTCCGCAGTCTTCAGCAGTTCCTGCACCTGTTTCTTCCCCAGAGAATCTGTCTTCATGCCATGCTGTTCCAGCCAGCCAATCATCTGGATGACGGAATTCGGATTTTCTAAGCCTGTCTTTTTCTTCAACTCGCCCATCAATGATTCCCGGCACCGAACATCCATAGCCACGGCCTGACTGACCAGCGTCCGATCAATGGCAATGCCCCGGTCGTTGATTTCCTGATCCAGATGGTATTCGTCCCACACCTGTTCTGGGACGGGATAATTCTTCAGCCGTTTCTGGATAGCCATTTCTACTTCCACATCCCGTTTGTTGTAGGACTTGAACAACTTCCATTTATCTGGGGCGTGACGGGGAAAGTTCCTCGTCCTGCCGCCATTCGACTTGGTTTCCTTGCAAGGAGTGCAAAAATAGCGAATAAGCTCCTTGCCTTCCTTCATCTTCTGATTATCCAGATTCAAAACGGCACCGACGCCTTCCAGGGAAAGAGGCAGCCCCATGTAGGCCGACCAGATCATAGAGCATTTCCAACCCGCCGGGTTAAGGAATCGGGCGCATTCCAGGGAAAGCGGATGATGGTCATGGAAGGAATCAAGATACGCCCCCAGGTCACTCAGGTACCTCGACAGACAAATCCGTTCGAAGCTGGCATTGAAAGCCCACTTGGTAATCGATTTATCGGTTAAGGCATCCAAGATGTCATCCGGAATGGGTTCTCCCTGTGCCAAATCAACGACCTGTACGTCGCCGCCATCCACGGCGTAACCAAAGAGAAGAATCTCAAAGGCTGGGGATTCAGCATATTTGTATACGCCGCACTTGGTCAAGTTGACGTCACTGAACGTTTCAATATCGATACTTATGTTTTTCATACGTTTCACCTCGTGTAGTAAAAAGGGTGGCAGAACTCTGCCACCCTAGTACATTTACTTCATTCCTTATGCCAGAAAATCGTCATCGTCAGCCGTAGCGAAGTCATCTTCAGCACGAGGTTTGCCACCGAGGGGTTCGCCGTCACGAATCTTCTGCAGGTTGTTGAGGCCGCAGGCAATACCTTTGTTGCCATTGCTGTTGAAAGCATAGAAATTGATGGATGCACGGCCATAGACGCCAGAGTAGACTTCAGAGCGTTCCAGGATATGCTGGCAGTCAGCATCGACAATGCCCGGCTTAGTGGTAGAGTTGGCATTAATAAAGAAACTGTCTTTATAAGCGTCATCACCAGGACGTTCCAGATCGCCGTCACGGAGCGGAATTTTGATAGCTTCGAGGGCAGGGACTGCACGGCCATTGCCTTTGAGCTTGCCCTGACCTTCATCATAAGCTGCTTTGATAGCGGCACGGATTTTTTCTATGGTCTTGGTGTCAGACTTAGGAATAATCAGGCTGACGCTGTACTTCGGCGTACCACCGTTAATGGATTTAGGTTCCCACACATTGGCATAAGACCAGCGGGTATTGACACCAGTAATAACTTTGCAGGGATTTACATAATTTTTAGACATAATGGTTTCCTCCTTAATTTTCACTATTAAAATCATCTGCCGCGGTGTGCATAGCCGGGCGTTTATCCGATTCCGGCACCAAGACTGGCTTGCCCTGCGGCTTTTCAACTAAATTTGACAGCAGTTCTTCGAATCGCTTCTTACCGAGCTGCTTCGTCATCGCTGTGATGCCGAGCAGTTTCTTTTCATATGGGTCGAAACCTGCTTCTGCTACTTTGGCGGCAACAGCGTCTTCACTGACGTACCGGCGATTCGACCGGCCTTCGACCAATTTCCAGCCATCCCACTTCTTACCAGACAAGGCCTGCTGCAAGGCATAGTCCTTGACATCGCCGGCCCAGTTTACCAATTCATCGGCCTTGGCCAGAACGGCTTCGATTTCTTCATCCTGCAACGTAGACGGGACGGCAAAATCGTACCGGGCCAGTTCGAGATTGTACTCAGCTCGTTTCCGGCAGGTTGCCTTTATTTTGCAGAAGCGGCAATGCTCACCGGCGCGGTATTCTCCTTCGCCCTTGGCCGCCAGTTCTGCCGCGGGTTTCAATATCGTGTCTGCCCACTGTAGCAGTTCTTCCTTAGCCATGGTGTAGGTGCTGACGTTATCACGGCGGGGCTGGAAGATAGTCATCGATATCTGACGGATATCATAGATGCCATCGAACAGGTTCAGCGCACCAAGAGCGTAGCACATCATCTGCGGATTCTTCTCGGCATCCACCAGGACTCCCAGACCATGTTTGTAGTCAATGACGTTCAAGGTATCATCGGCTACGATAAGGCAGTCGCCTGTGCCAAAGCCACCAGGCACCCACTTCGAGAAGTCCAGCCGTTGTTCCACCATGATCAGCGGGTCATTGCAGGATGCCTTGGCAGCTGCCAGGCATTCCATGACGAACTGAGCATATTCATCGGTACATTCAGCCATTTCTTCATCGAAGTACGTTAGGAACTTCGTCGGGTCTTCCAATTTTTGTCCCAGCGCCGTCTTTACTTTGAATTCGCAGAGCGTATGGGCATCAGTACCCTGGCGGGCGAATTCACTAGAATTATCCGGCAGTTTAGCGCATTCTAGTGCGGACGGCGGACAGGCCAGCCATCGGTAACAGGATGAAGCGGACAATACTGCGTGTTTATTCGGCATGGCCGAGCACCTCTAGTTCTTTCAGGAGAGCACTGTACTGTGCCGCATCAACACCGGACAGATTGTTAGCGCCGTGTTTCTGGATAAGGCTGCGGACTTCGTCCGTAAATCCCTGACGGGACTTATCGGCGGCGACCTTACGAACATCTTCCAGTGTCAGTGCCTTTTTTACTGGTTCCTTCGTTTCCGATTCAGCCGTCTTTTCATCTTGCGGCGCCTGCAAGGTTTCCGCGATACGGAGAAGCACTTTTCCACAGGTTTGCAGCTCAGATGCCAGTTTAGTAAGTTCTTTGTTTGTCATATTAATTGCTCCCTTCTTTGACTTCATGGATTGCCAGTTCTTTTACCGAATCGCCCGGCACGATTATGGTCATTTTCTCTTTGCTGCCAAGCAGGAACCGTAGAATCCGTTCCCGTACAGACATACACCGCACGGCGGCAACATGTCCGTCGCCTTTCATGGGCGAAACGCAAATACTTAATCGTTGTTTCATAGCCTTTGCTCCTTTCCGAGGGTTGTTATTTTTGTTTCCCTCCACTCTTTAGCCTTGAGCAAGGAGCTTTTCTGACGGTTTGCAAAATTTTATTTTAAAAATTTTTGATATGCAAAAAAGCCGATATAAAAAGCCATTACGTTTTCTATATTGGGCATTGCTATACGGTATTTTATTGTAAAGCAAAAAAAAATACGGATGCCCATAACGAGCATCCGCTGTTGCAAATATTATTCAGTTATCTTCAGCAGTATTTACAGAGTGTATCCACGCACTTTTGCAGTTTTTTCTCGGTGTTGCCTTCTCAAAAGCGTAGGACAGGCCCCTCCATATTAATCAATTTATCATTGATAGTTCTATCACGTTCCATATTCGGTGATGAGCTTTGCCGCCAGCATCATCCTTGCCAGATGCATCGTCACCTGGAAGGTTGTTTCATTTTGAAACGACCTCTTATCCATGGCGTACTCCCCCCCAAAAACCGGTAAGCAATATAGTAGGCGTGGGAACAGAACTTCTGACGACTGTTGCCATAGACAGTGAGCTCTTTTCCGCAGGTTGGGCAAGTAAAAGTATAGCCAGTCTTTCGCTTTACCAGGTCAAAGTGGCTGTTCCACCACTTGTTCCGGCAGGCGTCACAGCAGAACCGTTTCCGCTTCCGTCCCGTATTCTGTGCGATGGGCCTGCCACACTGCTCACAGACTGAGGCTGCCGACTTCGCCACCAGGCCGTGCCGTCGGCAGAACGACTTCACCGTGTTGATGGAAATCTGGAGCTGCGCCGCTATCCTGCCATAACCTTCCCCATCCCGGCGCAGGGCGATAATCTGTTGTTTCTGTTCGTCCGTCATGATGGACACCTCCTGAAAATTTGGTCTTCAGGAGTAACAGGACAGAACGGCTATCGTTAAGTACTATGGAGGCAAAAAAATACGGATGCCCGTGATGAGCATCCGCTGATTGCAAATGATATTCAGTTATTTTCCGTGGTATTCGCAAACCAAGTCCACGCATCTCTGCAAATCTTTCTTGATGTCACTCTCCCAGAACCGCAGGACGAGCCAGCCCATATCGGTCAGTTCGTCATTGACTTCCTTATCTCGCTCGATATTCTATTTTAGCTTTTTACAGTATTTCTAATTGGCTCACAAATTTCTTCTATTTTTCTACATAATATTAACAATATTAACGCCATCTATGGTATGTAGTAGTAATTGGACATATACTCAATCATTCTACTAATCTGCGAGGAGTCAGCATCGCACTAATATAACTAATAAACAAAAAAATCTTCAAAACACTATCCTGATGCACGCCACCACTCAAACATTATTTGCTAATAAAACTCATTAATGCAGTCATATAAAATAATAAATTATGACCTATTTCATTTCGCATGAGAGTTACATAGTTAAACGCCGGTTCAATTATTGTTGAATTCTCAGCCATCGGTAATACTTATATTATAAGACCTAGATAACTTCGCTTTAATCAGTTGATTGATAGATTTAAGGCACTCGACGAAAATCTAGGTCATGGAATATTACCCTAATATTCACATGTGAGCTGTGCTATAATTTAACTATAAATTTTGTCATATTTTGATTAATATTATTTACTAGCAGAAAAATAGATTACCAGGATAAATATAATTTTAATGTTTATA
>ERZ836939.2998-NODE-2998-length-15170-cov-2.800728_pt1 | contig 15170 bp, 12 predicted proteins | sample MGYA00519912_ERZ836939 | MGnify/ENA primary metagenome ERZ836939 (study PRJEB31850, sample SAMEA3708810) | human gut metagenome | biome: human gut; feature: human-associated habitat; material: faeces | place: China | collected 2014 ... | reverse complement strand
CGGTAATGGCTGCCCGCGTTATTGTCAATGTAAATGGTCTCGATGGGCAGAATGACAAAAGGGACGCAGCGGCTTTTGGCCAGAATAAGCATATTGATTTCATATTCGTACCGCTCGCCGCCGATGGAGCACATCAGCGGCAGGTGCTTGCGGGCAATGGCGCGCAGTCCGGTCTGCGTGTCGGTCACGCCGACGCCGCAGGCGAGCTTCATAAAGCTGCGCGTGATCTTGTTGCCGAGCTTGCTGCGCAGCGGGACCTGCTCCAGCGAGAAATCCCGCACGCCGAGCCAGAGCTTGTCCGGCTCGCGGCACATCGCTTCGGCAACGGCCATGGCGTCCTTGGGGCGGTGCTGATTGTCGCCGTCCACGATAACGACGCCGTCGATATCCGGCCGGTTTTCCACGCACCAGGCAAACGCCGTTTTCATCGCGCGGCCCTTGCCTTTATTCACCTCGTGACGCAGCACTGTGACGCCGGGGCGTTCGGCGGCCTCCGCGAAGGGCTGGAGATGCCCTTCGTGGCTGCCGTCGTTGACGACGACGATATCGTCAAAGCCTTCGGCCAGCAGGCCGTCCACGACCTGAATGAGCTTTTCGTCCGGCTCGTAGGAGGGAACGACAGCAGTAACTTTCATTTCGCTTTTACCCTGCCTTTATCAGAGAGTTTCGTAGTTGCTGATGACAAAACCGGCGTCGGTCTGCAGGAAATAAATGCGCATGGTGGCGTCGGCATAGTCGATGGCCTGCCCGTTGTGCGTGCAGTTGGCGTCGTAGGTCACGTCCACGCTGTAGCAGTTGTCCGCCCAGATCACTACGCCCGAAGCAGTGGTGTTGGAAACGTCGATGTTGCCGTAGGCGGTGTTCCAGACAACGCCGTTGTAGGTGTCCTGCAGATCGGTGTAGGCCTGCGTGCCGGGCGTGAGATAGGCGAGCGCGGCGTACAGGTTGCCCCACGTGCCGTTGTAGCCGTTCATATAGTAGGTGAGATACGCCTTCACGAAGCTCACCGCGCGCGTGGTGTACTTTTCGGCGTCCGCCCCGTCAAGACAGAGCATGAAATCGCCCTCGGCGGTCTTTGTAACGCTGCATCCCGCGGGCGGCTCGGCGGTCAGCTCCGGCTCGATCAGGAGACCGTCCACCGTGTACGTCGTCCACGAAACGGGGTTGATGAGCTTGTCCTTGAGCGGCTCATAGGAGAAGTTGTTCTGCGGTTCTCCGGCGTACTCGCTGCCGAGCTCGGTGCCGTTGCAGAACACCTTGCTGCCGACGGCGACCTCGACCGAGGCGGACTTCGTCCCCTCAAGCTCAAGCTCCACGTCGGATACGGCCCAGTTCACGTCGCTGCCGGAGAGCGTTACGCGGGCGAGCGTTTCGTCGCCGTCCTTGAGAACATAGGCGGGCGCTTCATCGGTATAATCGAGCGAGCGGAACGCCTGCACGCTGCCGCTGCCGAAGCGCTCTTCCATGTAAGCGCGCACACGGTCGCGGCCGTCAATGTTCTCCGGGCGCTTCTCGTACCAGAGATTTGTCCAGTCGTCGGCGGTATAGGAGGCGAGCCACGCTTCAAACGCGCGCTGCGGCGCCTGCCGTACGGCTTCGGCATGCTGCTTTTCCTGCAGCACGATGGCGTTCTGCTCAGCTTCCGCGGCTTTTTCGGCGTCCTTGTTTTTCTGGAAGCGCGCAAGCGCGACCCAAAGGACAATGAGCGCGGCAAGGAAGATCACCGCAACGACAAGAACATACGTCAGCAGACCCTTGCGGAAGCCGCCTTTTTTCTTTCGGTTTTTCGGAACGATCTCCTCGTCCGCGGCGGGATTTTCCGCACGGGCGGGACGTTCGCGGCGCGCGCTTTTCGTTTCCTGTGCGGGACGCTCCCGACGAGCAGGCTTCTCTTCCGGCGCGGGGCGTTCCCGACGCGCGGGTTTGTCCTCCTGCACGGGACGCTCGCGGCGGACAGGCTTGTTCTCCTGCACGGGACGCTCGCGGCGGACAGGCTCGCTATCCTGCGCGGGACGTTCCCGACGGACGGGTTTTTCCTCGCTCACAGGGCGTTCGCGGCGCAGCGGGGCCGCTTCCTGCGCCGGGCGCGCTGCTCTCCGGATGGGGGCGGGCGTCTCAAAGCTCTCCTCCGGAATGGGCGAGGGCGCCTCAAAGCTCTCCGCGGGGACCGGAGCGGCGGGCTCTTCCGGCAGCGTCTCCGCCGCGTGCGCAGTCACGCGCTCGGCGGTCTCCGGAATATCAAAGAGCAGCTCCTCCTCGCGGACGGAGGGAGTGCGCTCGGCGCGCGGCAGGCGCGCTTCGCTCTTCCGGCTCGTGCCGGATACAGGTTTTTCATGCTTTCCCATAGCTGCCCTCAATTCAAAATGAGAATGGCGGTGGACATCTGGCGCATGCCGATGATGTTCGAGCCGCGGGTGATCTGCTCACCGTTGTAGTACATGAGCGAGGACGAGCCGCCGTCGAGGTTCGCGGCGTTGACCGCGCCGCGGTCATACATGATCTTGGCGATATCGTCGTATGTCGCGCCCATGCTGTCGGGCTTGCGGCCCTCGATGACCATCAGAAGGATGGTGCCGTCCGCACACTGGCCGATGCAGGTGCGCGGGTTCATGCCGCCGCCGAGATTCGTCTGCAGCTCACCGTCCTTCACGAGCACCGGGCCGGGGGAGAAGCTGACCGCGCTCATCAGCCCGAGATCGAGCGCCTGCTGGCCGGACATGTCTCCGACGTGGAGGATATGATCCGCGTCAAAGCCGATAACGTTGAGATACCATGTGCCGGGATTGCCGTAGGCGATGGCGCCGTCGCGCATAACGAGACCGTCGGGGATGCCGCCGTTGCCGCCTCCGCCCGGATCGTAGAAGCCGCCGGCGTTCGTGCCGCCAATGGCGTTATATTTATCGATAAACTCGTAAAGATACAGTCCGTGATAGTTCGCGCCGTAAGCGTCCAGCGTGCCGACAACGACCTTCGACGGATCGCGGATGATCATGAGCTTGCCCTTAAAGGTCGAGCCCTTGATGTCTACGACCTCAAGCCACTCGCCGCTCTCGCCGGTGTTCTCTGACGGGTCGGCCACGACGACCTGTCCCGCGTTGGTGTTTTCGTCTTCCACGGTGCGGCCGTCCTCGTAGGGAAGCTCGACAAAATTGTTGTCCGACGCCGGTTCATCGTCCGTGGAGGTGCTGACGGGGTGCAGTATCGCGTCCACCTGCGCATCGGAAAGATAGATGTGCGGCAGGAATTTCAGCGCGCTTGTCTCATTAACGGACAGCACGAAAAGCCGCTCTGCTTCGGCCGAAGGGCCGTGGATCAGCACGCCCATCACGCCAAGCAGGAAAACGGCAAACAGCAGTATGGTGACCAGCAGGATCAGCAGAATGCGTCCAACGACGCGGAAGATCCCACCGGCTGCGCTGCGTTCACGCATGGTTTCATCCTCGCTCTCAACAGTAATATAAAGACACCAAATTAGTATACACCAGAATGTCGCCTTTTGACAAGTTCCTTAATCCAAATATAATAAACAACTTCTATCTTTATAGACGAAAAAACCGCCCCTCCGGTTCTCGGAAACAATAAAAAGCCTCGCAGAGTTTGCGCCCGCAGGCGCAAAGAAAGTTCAAAACATTTTTGCCGGCGACATGCGCGTCGGCAAAAATTCTTCTCGGCTCGCAAACGTGCGAGCGCAGCGAGTGCGCTGCGGCGAGCCGCGCCCTTCTCAAACGAACCCCGCGATGAAGCGGGGTTCGTTTGAAAAAAAACCGCCCCTCCGGTTCTCCCGGAGAGGCGGCGCGCGGAAAAAAGAGAGGATGAGTAAAAACGTTTTTACTTTTCGGGCTGCAGGAGCTTCGTCTTTTTGGAAAGGAAGTAGATGACGATCGCCGCGATGAGCCAGTTGAAGGCGGTGTAGATGAAGTTGTAGATGAACGAGTAGATCCACACGTTCTTCATCGCCATGCCGAGGAACACGTCCGGCATGTACTCGCCCCAGACGAACACGCCGCTGAGGACGAAGGAGAGAAGCGCGCCGAGCGCGCCGATGACGGTGCCGAGCACCGGCTTTTTCGGCGTGAGACCGGCAAGACCGGTGAGCGCGTAGGCCAGAGCGTAGTCGAGCAGGAGCGACTGCCAGCCGTAGGCGATGCCGCCGCCGATGATGGCCTTGAGAACGCCGAAAACGAGACCCGCGCCCATGCCCCAGACCGGGCCGCGCCGCAGCGCGAACACCATCAGAGGAATGAAGAGCAGGTTCATCGATCCGCCCTGCGCGAACAGATCGAACTTGAAGAAGTTGAGCACGACCGCCATGGCGACCATGATCGCTCCTTCGCAAAGTGTGCGGGTGGTCTGTTTGCTTTTCATAAAAAAGCCCTCCAATAAAAAAATCAGCCACCCGATCCCGGACGTGGCTGAAGAACAAATACCGTATAGGCACTCCCTCCGCCGGCATTACCCGGATCAGGTAAAAGGGTACCGGCGCTTCGATTCGCACCGTCTCAGCCGGGAAAACCCAGCACCCCTGTTCTGTACGCACATCATACCGCACGAAAAAGGAAATTGCAAGCGCAACTTTGACGAATTGCGCCGGAGACTTGACCGCGCTTTATGCAAAAGGTATAATTGCTCTGTATAAAAGGGAAAGGATGGGCCTTTCTATGATCCAACTGAAAAACGCCGCGCTGGAATCCTCCGCCGGAAAAAAGAGCGTGCATGCGCTGCGCTGCCTGAATGTCACGCTGCCGGAGACCGGTCTCGTGGTGTTCACCGGCGCGTCCGGCAGCGGGAAAACGGCGCTGCTGCATCTGCTCGCCCTGCGTGAGACGCCATCCCGCGGCGAAATCCTCATCGGCGGCGAGAATACGGCGCGCTGGAGCGAAGCGCGGCGCAGCGCCTGGCTGCGGGAATGCGCCGCCGCGGACGAAGCGCTTCTCTTTGCCGATCTCACGCTTTCGGAAAACGCGGAGCGCGCCGCGGTGCTCGCGGGCTTCTCCGGCCGGGACGCGCGGGAGAATGCGCGCGAAGCGCTCGCTCTGCTCGGGCTCGAGGGCGCGGCGGGCGTATACCCGGACCGCCTCTCCGGAGAGCAGCGGCGTCTCGGGGCGCTCGCCTGCGCGCTTGCTCGCAAAGGCCGCGTGCTGCTTCTGGACGAGCCGGCGGACGGTCTCAGCGCGGAGAGCGCGGAGACCGTGCTCTCGCTTCTCGGCGAAGCGGCGGCAGATCAGCTCGTCATCGTCGCGGCGCGGAATGCCGAGCCGTTCGGCGAGGACGCGCGCGTCCTGACGCTGGAGGACGGGCAGATCGCTTCCGACACGGATGAGGACGCGGAGAGCGCGGCTTCGGCGCACCAGAGCGTCGCCGGGGCCTCCGGCGGGGAACGCCTCCGCATGGTGTTCTCCAATTTCTCAAAGAAAAAGAGCCATACGCTGCCGCGCCTGCTCGCGCCGATGGTCGCGGTGCTGCTCTGCCTTTTGCTGTTCGCTGCCTTTTCCGGCGGAGAGCAGAGCGCGAAGGACGCGGAAACGGCGGTGCTCTCCGCCTATCCGGTCGTGCTCGACACAGAAAGCGTTCCCTCCGGCGATCTCGGAGCGCTCGGCGACTGGCTGGATGGTCACACGGACGAAAAAACGATCTCCGTGCAGCGCCGTTACGCCATCACACCGCGCATTTACAGCGGCGATACCTCCTCCGCCGGGACGGAAGCTCTCAACAGCGAGGAGAACAACACGCTCTGGACGCAGCTCCCGGAAGGGGAGGACCTGCGGCAGATGCGCTATACGCTCGTTGCCGGCCGCTGGCCGGAGCGGTACGATGAGGCGGCGGTGCTGCTCGACGCGCGCGGCAAGGTGGACGAGAGCTGCCTCCGCTCGCTTGGTCTTGACCCGGAAGCAAACGCCAACATCAGCTATACCGAGCTTCTGCGTCTTTCGTTCCGTGTGCTGCTGCCGACGGACGAGTACGTCCAAAATGTGGACGGCACCTGGGGCTATATGGGAGGAGATACGGCGTATCTCACCGCGAAGATCGCTTCTTCGCAGCGGCTGAATATCGTCGGCATCCTGTGCCCGGCGGGGGAGACTCCCGGCGAGAGTCTGACCGGCGGCGCGGCTTACCTGCCGGAGCTCATGACGTGGACCGTGGAGACGGTGCTCGGCAGTGACATCGTAAAAGCGCAGACGGCCTCGCCCGATACGGATGTTCTGACCGGCCTGCCGTTCGACACCGAGGGTGTGTATGCACAGGACGAGACCGGACAGCGCGCCGCGCTGCGCGGCTTCGCCGTCGGACAGACCCCGGCGCAGCAGGCGGCCATGGTGCTCGATCTCACCGGAACGGCGACGGAGACCGAGCGGGCGCAGGACGCCCTTTTGCAGACCATTGCCTCGCTTTCCGGCGAGGCGCTGGAAAACGCTTTCGCCCGGTATATCACCTCCGGCGTTTCCTCCGGCTCGCTGGAGGGAAATCTCCGCGCGTTCGGCGCGGAGGCGGCGCAGACCGTGACGCAGCTGCGGCTCTATGCCGACAGCTTCTCCGCGCGCGAAACGCTCGGCGCGGTGCTGCGCGGCTATGCCGAGACCGTGACCTATGCCGACGCCGCCTCCGGCCTTGTGCAGCCGGGGATGGCGCTTATGGAAAGCGCGGAAAAGACCGACCGGCTCGGTATGGCCCTCGCGGGCGTGCTCGCCGGCGCGTTTATCGTGCTTGTCTCGGCGCTGGCCGCCTCGGCGCGCCGCCGCGAGCTTTGGCAGCTCCGCATGCTGGGGCTTTCGTCGCCGCAGGGCATCGTCGGCGCGGAAAGCCTGCTGCTCGGTCTTTTCGGCGGCGTGCTCGGAGCGGGCGCTGCGTGGGCGCTTTGCGCGCTGCTCGGCTCGCTCGGCGGCGCGGCGCTCTCGCTCCCGTGGCAGACCGCCGGCATTGCAGCGCTCGCCGCGGCGCTCCTTTCGTGGTTCTCCGGCAGGCTCGGCGCACGGAAGTAAAAGGTCAATGGTATGAAAAAATCCGTATGCTTCATCGAGATCGAAAAGCATACGGATTTTTTTACTCTTCGCTTGGTTCCGGTTCGGATGCCGGTTCCGTTTCTCCGCGGCGGCGGAACTTTGGCAGAGCGCGGTTCAGGCACGCGCTCAAAAGCAGAATGTACTGGCAGTAATAGAGCCAGAGCATCACAACGACGACCGTTACGAGACTGCCGTAGGTACCGTAGCTCCCCGTGGCGGAGACCCATGCCGAGAACGCCCACGAGAAGATCGACCACCCGACCGCGGCGGTCAGCGCGCCGGGCAGCACCTCGCCGAAGCGCGGGCGCAGTCCGGTGCTCCAGCGGAAGATGGCGGCAAAGAAGATCGTCAGCAGCGCGATGACCACCACGAACCGGAAGTGCAGCAGAAACGAGAAGAACGACTGCGAGCCGGGAAGGTATTTTTCCACCAGCGCCTTGATCTGCTGGCCGAAGCCGCCGAGCACGAACGAAAGGATCATCATAAGCAGCATGCCGAGCGTATAGATGATGCCGCGGGCGCGGCGCATCAGAAATCCGGCGCGGCGCGGCTGCTCATAAATATCCTCCAGCCCTCGAATGAGCGAGGCAAAGCCCATCGCCGACGACCACACCGTCGCCGCGATGGAAATGCTCAAAACGCCGACGCCGCTGCTGTATACGTCCGCAATGATGACGCGGATGAGCTGGTTCATCGAGTCCGGCAGCACGGGCGCGACCGTCGTGAGGAGCTGTTCCTCGGTGATGGACGTATAAGGAAGAACAGACACGCACAAAATGACGATGGGCACGATGGAGAGAAAAAACCAGAACGCCGTCGAGGCGGCAATGGTGGCGATCTGCCGCCGGCCCATGTAGTCCGAAATGTGCTGAAAATTTTCAATCAGTTTACGAATCTTTTTCATACGGCGGATTATATCCTATTTTTCCCGCGGTAGCAAGGGGAAAATGGCGCGCTATTTACTTTCGGCGAGGAATCGTGTAATATGGAAACGGGTGATGCAAATGAAAATGAAAAAAAGTATAGCGCTGCTCCTTGTGATGGCCATGCTTTCCCTGATCCTCTGCGGCTGTGCAGATGATGCCGAGACGGTCGGCGCAGTCCGCAGCGACGGCAGCGTGAGCGATGTGCTCGCCACCGGCCTCGGCGTGACGGTGCCGGAGGACGAGACCGGCCGGTTCGCCTCGGCCGACGGCATCCACGCCGACGTGGACTATGCCGATATGACGTGGTACATCTACGATGCCGCGGAGCTGCTCGACAAGGCCGCGCGGCTCGGCGAAACGGCGGACGGCAAAGAGGCGGCAGACCTTTACGACTGGCTGATGGCGGAGTATGCCAAGGTGTACACGCTTGACAATCTCGCCTACATCGATTTCTACGCCCATCCCGGCGATGAGACGCTCAGCGACGCCTGCCGGCAGCTCGACAGCATTCTCAACGAGGTGAACGACGCGCTCTGCACCGCGCTCTCCGACGCGCTCGACGGCCCCGCGGGCTCCGCGCTGCGCTCGCATATCGGCGAGGACAAGGCAGCCGCTCTGGCCGGCTACGATGAGCAGACCGACCGGCAGCGCGAGATCACCGAGCGCGTCTCCGAGCTGACGCTGCAGTACAACGCGCTCATCATGGAATATCTCAGCTATGACGAGGAGACCGAGAAGATCGGCGCACTCTACCGCGAGCTGGTGGATCTCCACAACGAGGAGGCGCAGATCGTCGGCTATAAAGACTATGCCGACTATGCCTACGAGGCGAGCTACGGGCGCGATTTTACGCCCGACGATGCCGCGGCGCTGTGTGAAGCGGTGAAGCCGTACGCGCGGCAGTATTTCGGCTCGCTCTATTATAATGAGGCGACGTATGCCGATTTCTCTGCGGACACCGACCTTACCGAGCAGGAGCTCGTCGGGCTCGTCACGCAGTATATGCCCCGCGTCTCGGACGACGCGGCCAAAGCGGCGGCGTATATGGAAAAGCACGGGCTGTACTTCATGGACAGCGCTGAGCGCGTCAGCGATCTCGGCTTCACCACGACGTTCGACCAGTATAACGCCCCCTTCATCTATCTCGCGCTCTACGGCGACCAGAACGACATCCAGAGTATGTTCCACGAGTTCGGCCATTATTACGACGCCTACGTGAACCCCGTGCCGGACCTTTTGCTGAGCGTCGGCTCGCTGGACATTTTTGAGATCCACTCTACCGGCATGGAAGCCCTTTCCACCGGCTGGTATGAGGATATCTACGGCGAGGATGCCGATCTCGCGCGCATCCGGTTTCTGGACAGCGCGCTCTATACCGTCTTTTCCGGCTGCCTGTTCGACGAGTTCCAGCGTGTGGTCTATGCCGACCCGTCTCTGACGCCGGAGCAGATCAGCCAGACGTTCGTGACCATCGCGCGCTCTTACGGCCTGCGATCCTTCGGCAAGGAGTTTTCGCACTACTGGATGCAGGTCAACCACAACTTCGAGTCGCCCTTCTACTATATCAGCTACGCCGTGAGCATGCTCGCCTCGCTGCAGATCTACGAAATGGCGGAGAACGACTGGGCCGCGGCGGCGGACTTCTATAATGATCTCGTCTCGCTTGGCGCTTACGACTACACCTACTGTGAACTTCTCGAAAAGGTTGGTCTCGAATGCTTCACCGACGGCCTGCCCGCGTGTGTTTCGCAGGCGGTGGAGGATATGGAAGCGCTCTGCCTTGCCTGGGAAAACGCGGCCTGAACGCGGACGGAGGGGGCTGCCCCGATAAAAAACGGCTCTCCGCCGTATGGACGGAGAGCCGTTTTTGTGGTTTAATCAGATGTATCCGCGGACAAGCGACACGCTCAGCGTGAAAAATTCTCGCATCGCGTAGTGGATGAAGCCGAACACGGTGGAGCGGGCCGGGACGCCGTAAAACGTGAATCCGCCGTTTTTCCGCGCCAGACACAGCGCGCGGAAAACGTGAAAGTCGTTCGTGACGATGCCGACGCTCTCCATGTCTGTCTCCAGCGAGCGCAGCATGGGGAGACTGTAGCGCATGTTCTCCTCCGTGCTCGTGGAGCGGTCCTCCAAAAGGATGCGGTCTGCGTTGATGCCGCCCGCGACGAGATGATCGCGGATGCATTCCGCCTCGCTCATCGGCTCGTCCTCACCCTGCCCGCCGGAGGCGATGCAAACCGTTTCCGGGTTTTCCTCCAGATAGACGCGCGCGGCGCTGATGCGCTGCCGCAGCGACCCGCTCGGGCCGTTTTCATTGACTCTCGCGCCGAGAACGATGATGGCGTCCAGCCCCTCCGGGGGCTTCTGGAATGCGCCGGAAAATACCAGACACTCCACGGCGAGAAATACGGCAACGGCGGCGATCACGACGATGTTCACTGCCCGGAGCCACGGCCGGGGGATCGGCGCGCTCTTTCCGTGCTTCCACGCCCATTTCCAGAGAAAGAAGCGGCCAAAGCATACGGCCGACAGCATCAGCCAGAGATAGAGCAGCGACTGCCCGAACCGCACGGTGATGCCCTGGCCGAGATAATATATAAGCGTCAGTATCCCGGCATACAGAAAGAGCCGGTTGATGCGTTGTTCTTTTTTTGTCATAGCGTACCTCCGGAAAAGATCTCCTGCCGGAAAGACGGGAAGAAGCCACTGAAAGTTCATTATACATAGTTTTGGGAGAAATACCAATGGGAAACGGAAAATTTGAAGGATATCTGCTCGTTGCGGATTTTGACGACACATTCTGCCCGGAGCACGGCGCTCCCGTGCCGGAGGAAAACCGGCGCGCGGCGCAGCATTTCATGGACGAGGGCGGCCTTTTCACGATCGCCACGGGGCGGGACGTGCGCTCGTATTACTCCATCCGGGACAAATTCACCGTCAACGCGCCGCTCGTACTCAGCAACGGCGCCGTGATCTTCGACGGCGAATCCGGCGAGAGCTGGTACGAGAGCTTTCTGCCGTTTTCCTGCCGGAGCGACCTTCTTGCCGCGCGCGACGCCTTTCCCGGCACGGGCATGGAGGTCCACCGCGGCGCGGATGTGCGCGTCTGCGGCAGCAACGCGACGCTCGAGAAGCACCTTTCCCGCATGGGCGTGCCGGTTTCGGAGGCCGATCCGGGACATATTCTGTATCCGTGGACGAAGGTGGTGCTTGTAGCGCCGGACGAGATCCGCGCCGAGAGCGAAACGGCGCACGCGCTCTGCGCGTGGATCGCAGCGCAGTTTCCCGGACGGTACGAGGCCGTGCCCTCCGGCGCTCTGGTGGACGTTGTCGCCGCCGGGAGCGACAAGGGCAGCGGCGTGCGGCGGCTTGCGGAGTTTCTGGATATTCTTCCGGAAAACATCGTCTGCATCGGCGACGGCTGGAACGATATTCCGATGCTGCGCGCGGCGGGCCGCGCCTTCGCGCCGGAAACGGCGCTGCCGGAGGTTTTGGCGCTTCCCGGCGTGACGAAGCTCGGCGCGCCCGGACGCTGCATCCGCGACGTGATAGACAGGCTTGAAGCGGATCAAAAATAAATTTTTATACAAATTTTCACCGAATTATTTGTTGACATTTCCAAGAGAAGAATTTATACTGAAACCAAATTCCGCAGATCGGAGCGAGATCGGCATCATGAATGTGTCCATTCGTATGTTTCGATACTTTTTTACCCGTACTATTTCATAGTATGGTAATTTGTGATGCGGAAAATGACCTTGGAAGCGAAGGCTTTTTAGGCGGCACAGATTACACTGTGCCGCTTTTTTGTTTTTGGAGGAATAACCGATGATCGTCATTTTGAAAAACGGCGCTGCCGAAGAGAAGAAAAACCAGCTTATTGACTGGCTGAAGGAGCAGGGACTGCAGATCCACACCTCCGTCGGCGAGTATCAGACCGTTCTCGGTCTCGTGGGTGACACGAGCCGGGTCGATATGGACCTTATCGCCAGTCTCGGCATCGTTGATTCCGTCAAGCGCGTCACGGAGCCGTTCAAGTGCTGCAACCGCAAGTTCCACCCGGACGACACCGTCGTGCAGGTCGGGGACGTGCGCATCGGCGGCGGGAACTTCGTGATGATCGCGGGCCCGTGCAGCGTCGAGAGCGAGGAGCAGATCGTCGGCATCGCAAAGGCGGTCAAGGCCTCCGGCGCGCAGATCCTCCGCGGCGGCGCTTTCAAGCCGCGCACCTCGCCCTACGATTTTCAGGGCCTTGCCGCCACGGGACTCGAGCTTTTGAAGATCGCCCGGCAGGAGACGGGCCTTCCGATCGTCACGGAGATCATGGGCACCTCCGCGCTCGATCTTTTCGCGGATGTGGACGTCATCCAGGTCGGCGCGCGCAATATGCAGAACTTTGACCTGCTCAAAGAACTCGGAAAGCTCCGCAAGCCGATTCTGCTCAAGCGCGGTCTCGCCGCCACGCTCAAGGAGCTTTTGATGAGCGCCGAGTACATCATGGCGGGCGGCAATGAGCAGATCATCCTCTGCGAGCGCGGCATCCGCACATTTGACGATTATACGAGAAACACGCTCGATCTTGCCGCCGTGCCGATGCTCCATGAGCTGACGCACCTGCCGGTCATCGTCGATCCGAGCCATTCTACCGGTCTTGCCCGCATGGTGCGCCCGATGGCGCTCGCTGCGGCGGCCTGCGGCACGGACGGCCTCATCATCGAAGTCCACAACGACCCGATGCACGCGCTGTGCGACGGCGCGCAGTCCATCAAGCCCGAGGAGTACGACGCGCTCTGCAGGGACGTGCGGACTATCCGCGAGGTGGCAATGCGATGACAGCAGGGATCGTCGGCCTCGGGCTGATTGGCGGCTCGCTCGCCAAGGCCTACCGCGCGCACGGCGCGCGCGTTCTTGCCTTTGATACGGACGGCGCGGTGCTCTCCTTCGCGCAGCTCGACGGTACGGTGGACGCCGTGCTGACAAAAGAAAATGTTTCCGAATGCGATATCGTTCTCATCGCGGTGCGCCCCGGCGCGGCGATATTGTATCTGCGCGAAGCGGCGCCGCATATCGGCGCGCGCCCCGTCGTCATCGACTGCTGCGGCGTTAAGCGGGAGGTGTGCGAGACCGCGTTCGCTCTCGCGCGGGAGCACGGCTTCACGTTTCTCGGCGGTCATCCGATGGCGGGCAGCCACCGCGCGGGATATAAGAATGCCCGCGCCAATCTCTTCCATGCAGCGCCCATGGTGCTCGTACCGCCGGAGGGAGACGATATCGCCCTTCTCGCGCGGGCCAAGGAGCTTTTGGCCCCGGCGGAGTTCGGAAAATTCTCCGTGACGAGCGCCGCGGAGCACGACCGCATGATCGCCTTTACGTCGCAGCTCGCGCATATCGTTTCAAACGCCTACATCAAAAGCCCCACCGCGCGCAGCCACAGGGGTTTCTCCGCGGGGAGCTATAAGGATTTGACGCGCGTTGCGTGGCTCGACCCTTCCATGTGGGCGGAGCTCTTTCTGGATAACCGGGACAATGTGCTCTTTGAGCTGGACAGTCTCGCGGAGTCCCTCGCGCAGTACCGCGCGGCGGTGGAGAATAACGATCTCGCGGCGCTCACGGCGCTTCTCGACGAGGGCCGCCGGCGCAAGGAGGAGGTAGACGGACGATGAAAACGATCCATGTAACGGCGTCGCGCGAATACGATGTTGTTATCGGCGCGGGGCTTCTCGATGAATGCGGGCAGCGCATTGCCGCGGCTGTCCCGGGCGCGGAAAAGGCGGTCGTCTATACCGATACGACCGTGTTCCCGCTCTATGCAAAGCGCGTGACCGCGTCGCTCAAGGCCGCGGGCTTTACGGTACTGCAGGACTACTTTCTTGCCGGAGAACACTCCAAAACGTTCCGCAACTGGGAGCGTATCCTCCGTTTCTTTACCGAAAACCGCGTGAGCCGGAGCGACGTTGTCGTTGCGCTCGGCGGCGGCGTTGTCGGCGACATGGTCGGGTTTGCCGCGGCGTGCTACCAGCGCGGCGTCCGGCTCGTGCAGATCCCGACGACGCTTCTCGCCGCGGTGGATTCTTCCGTCGGCGGGAAAACGGCGGTCGATCTCCCGATGGGGAAAAACCTCATCGGGGCGTTCTGGCAGCCGTCGCTCGTTATATGCGATACGGACACGCTCCAAACGCTTCCGGACGCCGTCCGGCGCGACGGCTGCGCCGAGATCATCAAATACGGCGTACTGGATGGTGCGGCGCTTTTCTCCCAGCTGGAAAACAGCCTGCCGGACGAAATACCGGAGGACATTCTCGCGCGCTGCGTGGAGATAAAGCGGGATATCGTTGCTGCGGATGAATTTGATACCGGCGCGCGGCACCTTTTGAATCTCGGCCATACCGCCGCGCACGCGGCGGAGCTTTTGAGCGATTATTCGCTCTCCCACGGCAGCGCCGTGGCGATGGGGCTGTGCTCCATGGCGCGCGCGTGCGCCGCGCGCGGTCTCTGCAGCGAAGAGGACGCCGCGCGCATCGAAGCGCTTATCAAAAAATGCGGCCTTCCGACAGAGCTGCCGTATACGGCGGAAGCGCTCGCCAACGCCGCGCTTTCGGATAAAAAACGCGCCGGCTCAACGCTTCCCGTCATCACCGTTGAGGGGCTGGGACGCTGCACCGTGCGAAAGATCGCCGCGTCCGATTATGCCGGATGGCTCCGGCAGGGGGGCGCAAAATGAACTTTGTCATTTCTCCGGGAGCACGCACCGGCGCGGTGCGCATCCCGGCTTCCAAATCGCAGGCGCACCGCCTGCTCATCTGCGCCGCGCTCGGCAAAGCGCCGGTAACGGTCCGCTGCGACGGGCTGAACGCCGACATTCTTGCCACGGCCGCGTGCCTTCGCGCTCTCGGCGCGAACATTGCGGAGCAGGATGGCGCGCTGCATGTTGAGCCGATCAAAGCAGTGCCGGACGGCCTCTGTGTTCTGCCCTGCGGCGAGAGCGGATCAACGCTCCGTTTTTTGCTCCCGGTCGTCGGCGCGCTCGGCGCGGACGCGGTCATGATCTGCCGGCCGTTTCTCATCAGCTATTACGGCGGCGGCACGGAGGGCATCGTGGCCTACGTGGAAAAGCTGCGCGCGGAGCTGACGGACGCGATGTATATGTGCGGCGCGCGCAGCCTCGGCGACATCACGCGCGACATGGTGCGTGCCGCGCGCTGACCGGCGCAGCCGTTTCAAAGACTTCAGAATATAAAGGGCC
>ERZ836939.2996-NODE-2996-length-15174-cov-5.655599_pt1 | contig 15174 bp, 16 predicted proteins | sample MGYA00519912_ERZ836939 | MGnify/ENA primary metagenome ERZ836939 (study PRJEB31850, sample SAMEA3708810) | human gut metagenome | biome: human gut; feature: human-associated habitat; material: faeces | place: China | collected 2014 ... | reverse complement strand
TTTTTCGTACGGGCTTTGCCGGTTGTCCGGGCTTTCTTGTTCTGTACGGCATTCCGCCGTACAGAAACGGTTGCATTGGCTTTCATAAGCACTGTTTTTGAAAGGTTGATAAAAAATGAAAGCAGGCTTATGGCCTGCTTTCAAAGAATTACTTTTTGTGGTATTGTTGCTGTTCAAAAATACATTATACTCGATCTACTTCAGATACAACAATGATTAAATTCGAAATAAAGATCCAAACTGTTTATTGTAATGAATGACAAAATAAGCGGTTGTCGGAGCGGCAAATCAATAATTTTTAGTCCTCGAATTTCGTTCGTTCCATTTCCTGCAATTTCTTTAATCCTAATTTCTCGATCTCCGGACGCCCCTGACGCATCCACGCATCGAGTTCTCGGGGGTCGAACCGAACCGAATGCCCGAATTTGACATGCGGTATTTTTTTCTGATGGACGAGTCCGTAGATATAAGACGGTTTGAAGCGGGTAATAGCCGCCGCTCCTTTTATATCGATCAACCGATTCGGAGGAATCGGCTGTAAGGACGATAGCTGTTCCGTCAGAACGGACAGTTTCTGTTCGATCTTGTCGAATCGCCGATCCAGCCATACGATCAACTCTGTATTCATAAATATCTGTTTTAGCGGTTTCCGTGCTAAAATAATCGTATATATCGTCCGTTCAAAGCGTTGGCCGGAGCAGGCCGCATATGGCCGTCGAACAAGTATCTACAAAGCGTCTCGCAACTTCTCTGCCGTGCTTTTTTTGCGGTTCTGAGAAAACGATGCCAGATAGTTCCGGGTCGTCTCGATGCTGTTATGTCCCAAACTTTCCGATATTTCTTCAACGGACACTCCGAGATTCTTCAACATCGTAGCATAGGAATGACGGGCCACGTAGGTTGTCAGCTTACTTTTTATCCCCAACTGTTTCCCGAGAGTTTTCATATGTTGGTTGATGCTACGAGTAAAATTCTTTTTCTGTCTGAATTGTTCTTCCGGAGAATCGTTATCTGATGTAAGACCGAAAACATAATCGGAAGGGGAAGTCTCTTTGACTTTCCATCTGTTCAGAATAGCAAGGGCATCGTCCAGCAGATAAATTTCTATCGGCAGGACATCCCGTCGGGTCCGCTCTGTTTTCTTGCGGTAAAATCGCATGAACCGGCCGTCGATCGACTCGAATCTCAGAAAAAATATATCCGCCATATTCATGCCGTTGCAATAAAAACTGAACATCCACATATCTCGGGCAAATTGGTGTTCGGTCGGAAGAGAATTGGCGTTTTTAATTTTCCGAATATCTTCAATATCCAAAGCCTTTTTAATATTACGACCGATCGGAATCTCATACTTACGGTATTTCTTAGGCCCGAATGGATAATTGTCTCTGGATACGACACCGTCCATAATAGCAATATTATAAATGGCTCTCAAACCGCGAAGATAAATTCCTACAGTAGTTAATGACATACCTCGTGAAATCATCTCCACCTCATATCGTTCTAAAAACTTGGGCGTAATATCGGCAAAGGATAGTTTCGGTCTATAACTCTGCAAAGATTTCATCGAGTTACGATAAGCATTTGCAGTTCCGATCCGTTTTGATTTTTCAAGTTCTTTCAAATATTCCTGATAGACATTATAAACATTCTCTTTTTGCTTCTGTATTTTAGCTTGTCTTTTTTCCTTCTCTAATTGTCGCTTCTCTGTCTCTGTCAGTTTCCCTAAAAACAAACGCTCGAATTTTTCAAAGGAAAACTCATTATCCAATGTTTCAAGAACATCATTAGCCCGAACAAGTTCCTTTTCCAAATCGTTCTTTTTCGATTTTAGGTCTTTATTCAACAATTTGGGTCCCCACATAAGATTCCATTCTCTTGTATCAAATCGGAATACGGTACTATACCTTTTCCACCGACCATGACAACTTACAATGAATCGTACGGGAAAACGATTGTCGCGGGAACTCGCCCGTCTTTTGTCGAGCTCCAGTCTAACAGTTGCACATTGCATAATTTTAAAATTTATGTGCCAAAAATGTGCCTTGTATTTGCCCTTAAAATAAACGAACTTACTTATCGAATATTGTTCAATGTGTGCATGTATAATACTGAATAATAGAAATTTAAATAAAACAACCAATTATACGAAAAAATAAAATAAAACATCTGGCAAGCCTGTTAATCAGGGGGTCCTAGGTTCAAGTCCTAGTTGAGGAGCGAACCGAATAAAGTAAATCAGTGAGAAACCCGATAAATCAGCGATTTATCGGGTTTCTTATTTGATCTCCCCGAGGGAAAAATGCAATTTTATGTATTGCAACGGGGGCTAAATCGGGTACAATTCAAGTTACCGAAAAAATGTACCCGATTTGGCTGTTAGGTCGCAAATTAACAGATATTTGCATCTTTCTCAACAGCCTTCGATGTTGTCTTTTCACTCGCAAAATACCTGTGGATCATTGAGAGCCGAGGTGGTCGTTCGATGTTTGAATTTTGTGTCGGCGAGTTGGCAGTTCGCTTATTACCTTGAGAGAAAAGATTCCATGCTTTCTTGTAAAACGGAACAATTGGCTGCGTAATACGAACGGAGCAGTAAGGTACATCGATTGACCGATGACCAAAGGGGAAATAGGCGTCGAATAAATTATTGTCGCAAACTGGCTTGCAGCAAAAGACGGCCCTTACCGCTTCTCGTCGGCCGCGTCCGGGGCTTCTTGCAGTCATAGGAGCTCCGTTCGCTCTCCAACGTTTCTGCATCTGGACGCAGGCGATAAATCGTTGGTTTTCACGGCCGAAGTTAAAAATAATGCCGATAATTTACAAAAAAAATCCTAAAATATTATGGAACAGCCGATTGTATCCTGGCATGATGTGCGTGTTCCGCTTCCGCTGCGCTTTCTGTACTATGCTTTTTTAACGAACGTATAAAAAGCAATTTTTCTATGTATTTATTAGATAATCAGTTGATTATGTCGTTGTTGCCGGTTGTGTCCGTCGGTTTGCAGAACCGGCTGAAAAGAAGATTTGGATGCTGCGAAAGACGGAAGGTCTCAAAATATTGCATCGATTATGAAGATTTCCAGTGACAAACCCGGTCCTGTCCGCCTCATTGAGGCGTTTCTGTGCGCATTGTTCGTTTTCTCGTTCTCTCTTGCCGAGGGGATGACGGTGCCTCCCGAAACGGGATCGCCGTTTTCGGTCTCCGACTCTACGTACCGCCGTGTGATTCGGGATGGTGCTCGGAGTATGAGTTGCTACCTGAATTATCCTCAGGGTAGTGCCAAGGTGCAGCCCGACTACCGTAGCAATGGAGAGGAGTTGGACAAGCTCGACCGATTTATCCGTCAGGTTTTCCGCGACAGTCTGATCTATGTGGATTCGATCTGTCTGAGCGGTTATTGCTCGATCGAGGGAGCGTTCGATGTGAACGACCGCCTGGCAAGGAATAGGGCGACCGGATTCAGGAAATACCTCGATGACCGGTACGGGCTGTCCTCGCGCTATCCTGTCCGGATCACTTGGGTGGCCGAAGACTGGGACGGATTAAGAGGGGCCGTCGAGGCTTCGCGCATGAATTACCGGGACGAAGTGCTTTTTCTGATCGATCAAACCGGAGTGTTCGAGGGAAGGGAGAAAAAACTGATGGACTTGGGCGGCGGCGAACCTTACGCTTATATGCTGAAAGAGTTTTTCCCGGGGCTCAGGCGGGTCGAGATTACCGTCAGCTACGATCTGCGTCGGATTATGGAGGAAAAGCTGCATCGTAAGCTTGACGAGGCGGAGTTTGAAACCGCTTTGAGCAAGGAAAGAGCTGCGGCCGAGGCCGAGGAAAGGAGACTGGCTGAACTGGAACGCCAGAAACAACAAGCGCAGCAGGCTGCGGAGCAAGCAGCCCGTATGGCGGCCGAACGAGCGGCTTTGGCAGAGCGGCAGCGTCAGCGGGAAGCCGAGCAAGCGCGTATGGAAGCGCAGCGTCAGGCGGCTGAGGCCGCCCGACTGCAAGCCGAGCGAGAGGCGGCCGAGGCTGCCCGGCTACAACGGCAGGAGGAGCGCAAGCTTTGTCCGTTGGCCGGCGTAAAAACCAATCTGCTTGCATGGACCGGATTACTTCCCGATTTCAAAACGGCTGCGTTCATGCCTAATCTCGAAGCGGAGTTCTATTTTGCCGGCCGGTGGTCGGTTTCCGCCTCGGCTCTCTATGCTGATTGGGAATACGGCGGGGGCAAACAGTTCTGGGGAATATCCTCTTATAGCATGGAACCGCGTTTCTGGTTTCGCGACGACGGCTTGTTTCGGGGCTTCTTCGTCGGCGTATACGGAGAGGCGGGAGATTTCAACGATCAGAAAGATCGCCGCGACGACGCTGCGACCGCGACCAACTACACGGGAACGTTTTGGAGCGCCGGCGTATCGGCCGGGTATCTGCTTCCTTTGTCGCGGCATTGGGGTCTCGAGTTAAGCCTGAGGGTCGGATATCGCGGCGCCAAGTACGACGTCTATGATCGTGAGTTGCCTTATCTCTATTACAATTACTCGGACAAGGAAAACAAATTTACGCTGACCGGTCTCAGACTGAATGTCGTGTACCGTTTCGGACACGGCCGCCCTTGAGACGAGGCCCGGCCTTCCCGGGACGGGAGTGGAAAAGGACCGTTCCGGAACGAAGGCGGCCGGGAGGCTGTCGTCCGTTTTGAAAAGCGAATGAAACCAATATTTTGCCGGTTATGGGAAAACGATTGACATATGTGCTGAGCGGCTGCATGCTTTTGATCATGTGGGCGGAGAGCGGCTGCACGAAGCAAAGCCTGGACCACCGCAAGCGGGAAGGGCACGTTCATATAGCCTTGCAATGGGACAAAGGTTATACGCCGGCTGGCAGCCGCTTCTATTTTTATCCCGAGGACGGAAGCGAGGCGATCGTGCGCGATTGTCCGAAGGAGGGCTTCAGCGGAACGCTGCCGGAGGGTAGCTATCGGGTCATTGTGCTGAACAGCGATGCATGGAATATCGCGCTGCGCAACGAACAGCAGCATCAAACCGCGGAAATCTACGTCTTGCCCGAAGAGGAGGGCTTGTCGGCAGTCCCGTGCATTTGTCAGCCCGGCAATCTGCTGCTGGCTGGCGGCATCAACGAGGCGGACAAGCTGGAGGTTCCTTATCGGGATACCGTCAGTGTATCGGCATCGCCTCATTCCCGTGTCAAGAAGATCCGCTTCTTTTTCAAGCTCGAGAACTTCGTGCCGGTCGTCCTGTGCAGCGGGACGCTTTCCGGAGTTTCCTCGTCGATCTTTTGCGCTACCGGTGCCTGTTCGGACGCTTCGGCAAACGTTCGTTTCGCCGTTTCGCCAGCCGAGGGGGAGTACGATTTCTCGGCCGATGTCTCTGTTCTTGATCTGGCGCGTCCCGAAGAAGCCGGCCGAACTCATTTGTTGGATCTGACCTTACAAGGAGAGGACGGGACGCTTTATCCGGTAATCCTCGATCTGACGGACACGATCGCTCGCCTGATCGGCGAATCGGGAGGGACGGTTCCTGTCGAGATACCGTTGGATATCACCTTAGCTTTGATCGACAATACGCTCCATGCTTCCGTACGGATCTGGGATATGGGGGGCTCGGGGTCCGGAGAGTTGTGATCCTGCGGAATGCAGCGCTGAATCGAACATACGTAAACCAAAAGAAAATCATAATAGAGCATGCGAACACTCATACTGCTTTCGATGGCGGCCTTCTGTCTGCTCGGAGGATGTTCCCGGACGGAAGGGGAACGGGACTCTCAAACCGAAATCCGTCTCGGGACCAAGGGCGTTACCCGGGCTGTCAATACGCTCGGCGACCTGTCCGATGTCGGCGACCGGATCGGTATTTACGGCGTTCGGATTGCCGGTACTTCGGCCGGCGCTTCTGGAAAAGAGAGCTGGGGCAACGAACTGGTCATGGATAACGTGCGTACCAGCGACGTCGATCCTTCGACGGGAAGCATCGGCTGGGCTGGGCATTACTATTATCCGCTGGAGGAAGATCGTTCCGTCGAATTCTGCGCCTATCATCCCTATGCCGCAGCCGGTTCCGACGGAGATTGTTTCGTGGAGGCGTCGGCGCCGGGGAAAGCTCCCGCGCTGCATTTCACCTTGAGTGGGCAGGAGGATGTCATGTGTGCCGAGCCCGTCATAGGCAGCCGCAGCCGAGTACCCGGTCCGCTCGAGTTCCGGCACGTCCTCACCCAGTTGCGTTTTAGGCTGGTCGATCCCGAAGGTGCGTTCGCGGGGGAGACTCTCGACGAGATCGCCTTGCTGGATGTGAATACGACGGGAGTCATGGATGTCGAGACGGGAGCGCTGGGCGCATGGGGCGATCCGGCCGAGCTGGCGGTACCCGGGATCGAAACCGTGCCGATTACCGGCTCGGAGGAGCTTCCGCAGGAAGTTGGCGGCGAGGTCATGCTGCAACCCGATTTGTCCTCTTTCGTCATTCGGGTCGTCACCTCGCGCGGGAGCTATGATCGTGTCGTCATTCGTCCGACCTCCGTGATGGGGGAGACTGTCGAAACCTCGTTCGCCGCCGGTCGCTCATATTTGATTACGCTGACTTTCCGGCCTCTGACCGGTATTTCGCTGAGCGCTACGGTCGTCCCATGGCAGATGGGCGGAACCGGTTCCGGTGTCGTGCAGTAGGCGTCGTCTGAGCCTACCCTTTGAGATCGATATTTTGATGGTTCACTTAACTTTTATTAGCAATCCTTAAAAATTTTCCGAAATGAAAAAGGTATTTCTTTCCGCGCTTGCCATAGCGGCTATGGCAAGTTGCTCGAAAACCGAGTTGTCGAACACTCCGGACGGCTCGGTCGAGATCAAGGCGAAATCGACGGCTTTGAGCATTTCTACCAAAAGCCCCTACGAAGGTACGATTTCTTCTGGGAACCCGCTTACGGCTCAGGTGTTGGTTTCTAAAACCGACGGCAACTACACCTCACGGTATTGCGACGGCGAGATGACATTCTCGGACGACGGCACGACCGAAGCGTCGTTCGCTACGCCGCAGTATTATCCGGCAGATGGTAGCGTCCTCTACCTTTGCGGACTCTATCCTTCCGATTTGGGCGGTTGGGGCACTGTAACCGAAAACGCTTCCCGCACGTTCGACGGCAAAACCGACATCATGGCTGCCGCTCAGCAGCAGTCATCCAAGAGCGAGGCCCAGACGGGCACTTATCCCACGATGCAGTTTAAGCATCTGTTGACCAAGCTGGTCGTCAAGCTGGTTGCTGAAGACGACGCGGCCGTTACCGCATGGGGCAATGTGACCGATATCAGTTTGATCGGGGTCAACGGCTCGCAGAAGCCCTATTCCAAGGTGGAGGTTACTTTGCAGGATGGCACGGCCGTGACCGGCTCGGCTTTCTCGACTACCGTGGAAAGTTTTTCGTTTTACACGATGACGGAGAACGCGTACAATGATGTGGCTTTTTCTGCTCAGACGCTTGCGTTGACCAAGACTGCGGCCAATGCCGCTTATTCGCTGGTAGCGCCTATTACTGCTACGGGCACCGGGGATTTCAAACTGAAGATTACCACGCAGAAGGATGCCGAGTCGCCTCTTGTCAATGAAGTGGCCGTCGACCTGAAAGATACGTCGAGCTCGACTTTCACTGGCGACACGCAGGGCAAGGCTTTCGAGATCACGCTGACTTTTAAGGCTACCGAGATTCAGGCCAAGGCTTCCGTAAAGGAATGGGAAAAGGCCGGTACGGCTACGGGTGAGATCAAATAGCCGCAACCTCTTTGTCCCGGGCGGAGCTTTTCCCCGGACTCCGGGACATGCCAAGGGCGGAAGGGGTTGGAGCTCCCCTTCCGTTCGCGATGAACAACAACCAAATCGATTGTCATGAATGCACATGCAGGAAAATGGATCCCTTGGATCTGGGGATTGCTGGCCGTGGCTTTGCTGGGCGGCTGTTCAAAGGATGAGTCTTTGAAGTCGGAGCCGGGTCCTGTGCCCGGTCCGGACAGAATCGAGATTCGTTTGAGCGGCGGAATCGCCCTTTCCGATGCCGGGTCCAAAGCTCTCGCTTCGCTGCCGGCCACCCGCGCGGTCGTCGATGCGAATCATGAGGCCGATCTGCGGGTTTCTTTCGCCCGCATCGATCAGAACGGGGCGGACGGCGGTTGGCCGTCTTACACGACGGCTTCCGTGCTTGGCGCGACTTGCAAAGGGAATGCGGCCGGCGTGACCGGAGCTACGTCGATCGTGTTCGACGTGCCTCAGTATTACCTTGTCCGCGAGACTAACAACGGCACGAAGCTGGTCGGTTGGTATCCGCAGGCGGAGGCAGCCGGCGGAGTCGTCGCTTGGACGATCGACGGCGTGAGCGACGTCATGCTGACCGATGAGCTGGAAGGCAACAAGAATGCCGACGCCCGGTTCGGAACTGCCGGCAAGATTTTCGAGTTCGCTCATTGCTTGACCCAGTTGAAGGTTTGGGCCTATGCGGTCGACGAGGCGGCCAAGAATGTCTGGGGAACGATTCCCGAGGGCGGGATCGTGCTGAAAAGCCAGTTCCCTACGTGCAAGGTCGAGTTGCCTGCGACGGTGACTTTCGAGGGTATTCCCGCCGATCTCGCGCTTCCGGCCAAGAAGGCGGCCGACGACGGCGCGATCGGCTATCCGCTCGCACTTCCTGTGGCTGCCTCTTTCGATGAGGCCGACGCGGCGGCGTGCGGTTACGCTTTGGTGGCTCCGATCGCTGTCGGCGGGACGCTGACTTTGTCGGTCGCCACCTCGGAAGGCGGTACGCGCGATGTGCCGCTGACGCTTCCTGCGGCGGGATTCGGGGCCGGCAAGGCTTACGATGTGGTGCTGAAATTCACTTCGACTCAGATTATGCCCCAAGCCACGATCTCTCCATGGGAGGAAGCCGGCGACCGAATCGAGGTGATTCTTTAGGACTCTCTTGCGATCGGGACGGTCCGATAACGGAAAATGTCTCCTTCTCCGTCCGGCGGAAACGGTCGGGGGGGAGGAGAGTGCGGGGGGACGAAAACCCGAAACAAAAAAAGTAGAAAACACGTCATGAAAAAAGCGTTCATCATATGGTTGGCGTTGGCCGTCGCGAGCGGATGCAGCAAGGCGGACGGTCCTGCGCCGGATACGGGTGGTACGGAGGTCGGCTTCAGTCTGGCCGGCGTGAGCGCCGAGGTCTCGTCGTCCGGTGCCGTGTCCTCGGTCTCCCGGGCGGGGGCGTCCGGTCTTTCGTCCGGCGGTGCGACGCGCGCTATGTCGGAAAATCTGGCGCCCGGCAGCACCGTGCGCGTGCTGGCTTATACGCGCCGTGCCGCGGGGGCGGCTGCCGACATAGAACGGGATACCTATGTGGCCGAAGCCACTTATCGGGTGAAAGACGATTATTCGCTCGAACCTTGCGTGGTGGATGGGATGACCGGCGTCGCGACGGGCACGGCCGGAGCTTCTCCGATGCGGCTGCGGACGGGGACATATGATTTTTATGCGCTCACTCCGGCTTTGTCGCTTACCGGGCACAAGGAGGCGAGCGTCGCTCACGGGACGGACTACGCCTGCTCGCTGACCGCCGCCTGCGCCGTGGCGACGCGGCAGGACGTTTCGACCCAGACCGTCGTGCTGGCTACGCTCGAACGGAAGTGCAGCCGGCTGGCTTTTTCGATCACGCGCAAGGCCGAGAACGTCGCCAAGGCGGTTATCAATTCGGTCGAGTTGTCGGGCATCGCCCGTTCGCCCGCTGCGGCGCTTCTTTGCGAGAACTTGCCGACCGGAACCAACGACGGCGGCTATGAGTTTCCGCAGGGGACCTTCGTGCAAGGGGCGGAACCTTATCAATATTCGGGTACGGACGAAGTGCTGCCCAAGAGCGATGCGGCTTTCGATCTGCAAATGAGCGTGACCTTCAACGAGGCGGATCGGGCGACCGACTTGCAGGCGACCGTGCCGGCCATGGCCTTCGATCCCGGTAAGCGCTATAATTTCGACCTTTCGCTGCAAGGCGGCTTCATCGTGCTGACTCTTCAGGTTACTCCTTGGAACGTCGGTCCCGTGTGGGATACCTCCGTGGGCGAGCCGCCCTATGCCAGCGTCGTGGTCGGCAGTTGGGAGATCAGGGAGTGGAGCGGCGAGATCGGGGGGAATTTCGTCCCGGTGCTCGATCCCGGCAGCTGGTCGGAGAATCCTCAGTGGGATTCGGAGATCGGTGGCTGAGCCGCCGCTGCGGCTCAGTCGCAAGCGATAAGCGAATGAAACGAACGAATCATAAACGAAAACAGTGAAGATCATGAAAACTTTCAGGGAAACAGCGCTGCTCCTTTCCGCCGCCTTGTTTTTGACCGCCTGCGACAAGGAGGCGGTGCAGGAGACCGGGCCGTCCGGTTCGGTCAGCGGCAGGAAAGTCGAGATGACTTTCGGGCTGTCCGCTTCGGGCATGACGAGCCCGGCTGCATTCATCCCCGTGACGGCTAAGGCGGCCGGCGCGGACGAGGCTCTCGTTCTGGAGACCGGCGCGCAGGAGCCTCTCACGCGCGGCGCCTCGCTGAGCGGCGATGAGGAAGGCAAGCTGCACGGGTTGTGGGTGTTGCAGTTCGACAATACGACGTCTGCCGGCAAGCTGGTCTTGCGCGAATACCATGCGGCCGGAGAAATTCAGAATGACAAGTTGAGCGTCGCGCTTTACGATGCCGCTGCGACGAAGGTCTACTTCGTGGCCAACGTGGCCGACGACAAATTTTCGTCGCTTCCGCTCAATACCACGACGCTCGGCGCGTTCGAGACCTCCGTGCTCGACTTCGCCGACGAGGCTGCGGCAGGCAGCAGCGGCAACGGCCTGCCCATGGCGGGAGTCTACGAAGGCGCCGCTTCGGCCGCTACGGCGGATATCTCCCTTCGCCGCATGGTCGCCAAGATATCGTTCACTTGCAAGGTCGATCTGGCTATGAGTTCGGAATCTTTCGTATTGAAGAAGATCGGTCTGAAAAGCGTGTCGAATCGGACGAGCTATAAGGACCAGACCGTTCCCGGCGGGACGACGGGTCTCTATCCTGCCGCCGAGGCCGGTAATTTCGCCGATTACGCCGAGGTGGACGTGACGGCTCAGGGCTCCGATCCGACGGCCATGGCGACGACGGGCGTTACGCAGGTATGGTATGTGCCGGAGAATCTGCGGGGTGTCGTCGCCGGACTGACCGAGAAGCAGAAGGGAAGCCGGAACGCTCCGGAGTACAGTACTTTCATCGAGATGTCGGGCGACTATACGCAGGGCGGCGAGACATTCGAGGTGACGTACCGGATTTACCCCGGGGAAAACGCCTCGACCGACTTCAATGTGGTGCGCAACTACCGGTACGCGATCGCTACGACCATCAAGGGCATCAACGAGAACGACAGTCGTGTGACGGTCAACAAGGGCGAGGATCTGGGCAAGGACGGCGAGACGGCCAATTGCTACCTCGCACACAAGGCGGGTACGGTCTATAAGTTCGACGCCACCGTCAAAGGCAACGGGGCCGTGACCGCGGCTTACAACGCCAATGGCCAGAACGCACCGGCCATCGACGGGACTCAGACTCTCAGCCCGGTTTCGGCCAAGGTGCTGTGGGAAACCGGCAGCAAGGGGAGCGTCATCGCGGACGGTTCGTTGAAAGTCGATAACAAGGGATACGTCTATTTCACGACGGCTGGCGACAAGGGGAGCGACATCGCCGAAGGCAACGCGCTGATCGGTGTCTTCTCCGGTGCCGACGGCAGCGGGACGCTGCTTTGGAGCTGGCACGTCTGGGCGACCCGTTACGATCCGGAGACCGACAACGATACCTATGTTACCCGGGCCTTGGCAGCTTCGGGTTCGGGGAACGGCAGTATTGTCACGACATCTTCCCGCAGCTATACCGTGATGCGGTTCAATCTGGGAGCCGACGCCTCTTCGGCCGAGGGAACCGTCGGTCGCTACGGCCTGTTGTACCAGTGGGGCCGCAAGGACCCGTTCGTCGGTGCGGCTGCGTTGAATAGCACGGGAACGAGCTATGCCGCGACGTCCAATGCGACGGGATACGAATGGAAGAACAGAAAGAACAGCGAGGCGGTCGCTGCCGCTACTGCCGATGCCAGCATCGGTTATGCGGTTCAGCATCCGACGGAGTTCCTGTTTTATAGCGGGTCGCCCTATGATTGGTTGAACGTCTCGGCCGATTCGGATCAGCGCGACAATCTGTGGGGCAATCCCAACACGGCGGTTACCCGCCCCAATGCTTCGCAGGGCAGCAAGTCGATTTACGATCCCTGTCCTCCCGGCTGGCGCGTGGCTCCGCAGGATACTTGGACCGCTTTTGCCAAGAACGGGACCGGAGGGAGCAGCCAGCAGAATGTCTATCCGGATACTTTCAGTGCGGGTTATTCGTTCTATTACGATGCCAATGACGCCTCTTCGGGAAAAACCGCGTTTTTCCCTGCTGCGGGCCTGCGCTACAGCAATAGCGGCGAGTTGGCCAGCACGAGCTCCTACGGCTACTATTGGTCCTCGTCGCCGTACTACGGAGGCGACAACGGCGCGGGCACCCTCGGCTTCTACTCGGGCTACGTCAACCCACTGAGCTACAACGGTCGCGCCCTCGGCTTCAGCGTGCGTTGCGTGCGGGATAAAGAATAAGTTATCCTAATAACTATGTGATTTATAACCCCAAGAGGCCCGCAATTAAGCGAGCCTCTTTCGTATTGTCGATCAAATCTTTTTATCTCTGATCTTGATGATGTCCTGGAAATTATAGAGCCTCTCTTTGTAGACTGGTATTCCGCACCGACTCACTTTACTATTGAACGCCGTGTCTGATTTACGAGTGATGGCCTTTGCCGTTTCATAGTCTACCTTCACATTCAGGAACTGGGCAAGAACATCGCGGCCTTTGTTCAGTACGTCCATTGTCACATGCTCCATCGCGCCCTGCTCTTTCAGTCTGCCGAACATTTCGATTGCCTCGAAGATCAACTTGAAAATTTGCCTCAGCTTCTCAATGTCCTCCGAAGATAACTTTTTGATTTGGGCCGCATCGAGATTCTCGACCACTTCTGAAACATTCATATCATTCATCTGTCGATTGCTTTGATTTGCGAGGTCTTCTGAGCCGTCTGTCTGCCATTCGGTATTTGGCAGTTCGCCTCTTCATGAGGCGCAGCATAATCATCAACTGTTTCCGGGAATAATTGATGTACACTTCCGAGTCGTCATAAACGCCTCCCCTGCGTTTTTTTTTAGGTCCATCCATGTCATACCGGGATTTAATTACTATCTTTGAATTGGCGGAATCAAAGGGCGGGGAATCTTCGGATGAACCGCTTTTTTTGTTAGACTATTTTATGTGTCTGACAATGTCGGTAGTTCTCCTGCCATTTTTCCAGCAGTGCCGGGTGTTCTTTCAGGTACTCTTCAGCTTCCGATGAGTCAACCATCACGATACCGGCACAAATCGAGGACTTTATGATCTTTTTTCGGATCATTTCCCACACCCTGATTTCAGCAATGTCTAATCTTTCAGCCAGTTGTTTAATTGTCGTCATATCTCGTGAATTAAATAATATGTTTTGTCACCCCTAAATACTCGTCCACTTTCTCAATAAATCGCTCGATATCCCGAACTACGACACACTTATTGCCGGCCATTTCAGCCCGTTTCAGCCATTCTTTCTGTGCCAGCGACAATCTGCCCGTCTCAGTCTTCAATTCAATGCAGAGAGCCCCGAAATGGCCGCGAGGAACCAACAGAATCAGATCGCTAACCCCGGCAACCGTTCCCTCGGCTTTCATCCGCGCCGCCTCGATACGGTTCCGCGAGCCGCCGTTCGGAACTGCGAACAGCAGTCCTCGATACTGTGGATACTGCATAGCAAACCACCGAACGCACGCTATTTGCAAGTCGCTTTCCCTGTGCCTCATTGTAGAATATCCTTTACTTTTATCGCCATTTCACGGAAAATAGGGGAGGTGTCGTATTCGTCTTGGTAGCGATTGATCAGGTAGCCAATACTCGCACGATCCCGATGAATTGCCTGTCCGATCTCTCGGGCCGACGCGCCGCGTTTGTGAATCTCACGGCACAGAATGATCCGCGCCCGAACTACCGGTAGTCTCCTGCTACGAGCTCGTATATCCTCCAATCCGAAACCCGTCGCCTGTTCGACGGCTGCGGATATACGCTGTATCTCACTTTCAAGAATCGTCATCGTCCCAATGCTTTGTATTATTTCACCAGTTGAAACTCGATGCGCCAAACAAAAGGATTCCGATCCCATGTACCTCTCCCGGAAACCTTGTTGATAAGCGAGGCGAAGGCTTCGCGGGGTGAGTCGAACATGTAATATCGTAAATGTTCATCTGCATATCCCCATTGTATACGGCCATCATCAGCCGATGCTAATAATGTTATCCCTTCCTTAAAGTAATCGTCCGAGATATCCTGTAACCGCTCAATCCGAATGTCGGTAATCTGGATTTGGTGGGGCATTAACTCCGCCTTAACAAACATCTTGTTTTGCCAGCCTACTGTATGCTTTAAGCCCGACACAAGCATATCAATAGTTTCAAGCCCCTCTTGATGATACACTTGATTATAGCTCTGTGCCACGGCCACGATCTCTCCAACATTGTATCTTGGTTCAATTACCTCCCAACCTCCATTCTCGGTATAGCCATACATACATTCTTCAAACTCAAGACATGGCTGCCACCACCGTAGTTCTTCGTACTTACCCTGCGGATCAACAATCCGCCTTGTCACCGTCTTTCGACCACTGATAACCGCCTTCGTCAGGCCGTAACGGTCGTTAAACATCATCTTTTTCATCTTCATCTATTCTATCAGGTCCGCGTTATCGTGGATGTTGCCTATAACCCACATTTGATACGAATCGCCAAAACAATCAGACAGATCGAAAATATCCGTGTCTCCGAAGTTCACGACAAAACCACCGTCTCTCCATTCGACGACCCCTATGCTTCCAAATTTGTCGGTAAGGATATCTGCCTCATATACCTTCTTCCCGTTCCTGTCTTTCATACCCGTGTACTGGCCGACGGTGGCCGGATCGACTTCTACCGCAGCGACGGAGATGCGGCCGTTATCGTTCGTTGCTTGGTAAATGAAGGTCCGACCTTGATTTTCG
>ERZ836939.2984-NODE-2984-length-15223-cov-4.326015_pt1 | contig 15223 bp, 10 predicted proteins | sample MGYA00519912_ERZ836939 | MGnify/ENA primary metagenome ERZ836939 (study PRJEB31850, sample SAMEA3708810) | human gut metagenome | biome: human gut; feature: human-associated habitat; material: faeces | place: China | collected 2014 ... | reverse complement strand
CCTTGTAATAAAATAGATTCCAGTAAAAAATGATTGTAATGCGTCAGCCCTGCATATATGGAAAAGCTTTACGACAATAGTCGAAAAATTACTTTGCAGGCAATTATTCCCTATATCCTGCCGGATAAGGAACTGCGAAGAGTTGGGCGTGGGATTATTTTTAAGTCGGAATATCGGGTTATTCCAATATTTTGAATATATTTGCCCTTTCAAAAGCATATAATTGCATAATTTAATTGTGGGTGGCAGTGATTTGGAATAATATCGAAACTAATTGGAAATATATACATTAATAATTAATAAGTAATAAAGACATGAAGAAAATTACTCAGTGGGTAGTTGGAGCTTGCGCAGCGTTCGCGCTTATCTCTACTCCCGTATCCATGAACGCACAATCTTTGTCTCCTTCCACAAAGTGGCATTGGGAGAAGGGAACGATCGTAATTGATACACCCGAACGTCCGGCTGGTCAGCAGCACGCTTTAGGTTTGAAAGCTCCTAAGTTGAATGTTGTACGCGTAGCCTTCGTAGGTTTGGGTATGCGTGGTCCGGGTGCTGTTGAACGTTTCACTTATATACCAGGTGTTCAGATTGTAGCCTTGTGTGATTATGAGAAAGATCGTGCTGAAAAGTGCCAGGATATTTTGCGTAAGGCAAGTCTGCCGCCTGCTGCTATTTATTCAGGAGCTGAAGGCTATAAAGAACTTTGCCAGCGTGAAGACGTAGACTTGGTATACATCGCTGCCGATTGGGATCATCACTTCCCGATTGCCAAATGTGCACTTGAAAACGGCAAGCATACGGCGATCGAAGTACCGTCTGCCATGAATCTGGAACAATGCTGGGAGCTGATCAACTTATCTGAAAAGACTCGTAAGCATTGTATGATTTTGGAAAACTGCTGTTACGACTGGTTTGAAATGAATACCTTGAATATGGCACAACAAGGTGTATTCGGAGAAGTAATCCGTGCTCAGGGTGCTTATATTCATAACTTGGATGACTTCTGGGATTACTATTGGAAGAACGGAAAAGAAGATAAGTTAGGCTGGCGTTTGCGCTATAATAAGGAAAATCGTGGTGACGTATACGCTACTCACGGCTTAGGCCCGGTTGCTCAGGCGTTGGATATCCATCGTGGTGACCGCATGACTACTTTGGTTGCTATGGATACGAAGTCGGTTCATGGTAAAGCTTTGGTTGAAAGAGCAACAGGCGAGAAGTGTGATAACTTCCGCAATGGCGACCATACAACTACTTTGATCCGTACTGAAAACGGTAAGGTAATCGAAATCCAGCATGACGTAATGAATCCGCAGCCATACAACCGTTTGTATCAGCTGACCGGTACAAAAGGTTTCGCCAATAAGTATCCGGTAGAAGGTTATGCTATTGATTCAAAGCAGATGGCAGCATCAGGCGTTCAGCCGAAGGTAGATAACCTGAGCACACACTCTTTCTTGCCGAAAGAAGAAATGGATGCTTTGGTTGCCAAATTCCAGCACCCGATCTTGAAGAAATACGGTGAAATGGCTAAAGAAGTAGGTGGTCATGGTGGTATGGACTTCATCATGGACTCTCGTCTGGTATATTGCTTGCAGAACGGTTTACCATTGGATATGGACGTATATGATTTGGCTGAATGGTGTAGCTTGGCTGAACTGGGTGCCATTTCTATGGATAACGGTTGTGTAGCCGTTGCTTTCCCAGACTTCACTCGCGGACATTGGAACGATGTAAAAGGATACAAACATGCGTTTGCTACTCCGGAAGAAGAAGAAGCTTCTATGAAGATTGCTCAAGAGTTTACTGCAAAACAGAAAGAACTGGGAGCAAAAGAATGGGCAAAAATAGCCAAGAAAGAAGCAAAGGCTGCTAAGAAAGCTGCCAAGAAGTAAAATAAGTAAATAAGTTGACAAGGGAACATGGCTTTAAGGAGCATTGTTCCCTTGTTTTCTTCTTGACTTGTCGATTCGCTAACTTTTTAAATCTATCTGACTGACCATGAAAATAAATCCTTTTTATTGGGCTTTGCCCTTGAGTATATGGCTGGGATGCAGCTGCAGTTCTTCTACCAAGAAGGGCGAATTGGAAACTATTGCTGTCGGATCGGCCTATGCTGCTTTAACAACCATAAAGGCATCTGATTATTTCCAGCATATAACGTACATTCCTCTCGAAACGACTGATAGTGTTTTGGTCGGCAATGCGCCTTCCATTCGTCTGGCTGGAAACCGTTTGATAGTTTCTTCAGCCCAAAAACAATGCTTTTCTTTCAATAAATCAGATGGTTGTTTTGTAGCTTCTGTCGGACATATTGGAAATGATCCGGAAGGATGTCGAGAATTGACCGGCTGGCTTGATGCAGAAAATGGATATCTTTATTTTTCGAAAGGTGACGGCGTTTCTGCTGTTTATGATACGGAAGGAAATTTTGTTGGTACATCGAAAGAAGTAGAATTGAGTGATGGCTTGTTTGGAATTGATTCGAATGATTACTTGGATAAGCAAATCCGGGTGAAACACTTGCCGGCTTCTGCCACAAAACCCGACCGGATAGTTCTTTACCAAGATACTACCTTATTGGCATCTTATCCTTCTCATGGAGCTGAAAAGGCGGTTTTCTCCGGAAATCCGGCAGACATCGAAAGCATCGCTGTATTCCAACAGGCCTTGATGGGACATTCGATGATTTTTATCCGTTACAAAAGCGGTGAAGAACAGGGTATCATCTCAACTGAACATCCTTTCTGGCATGTGGGAGAGAAGTTATATTTCCGTGAATACTTTAATGATACCATTTATCAGGTAACGAAAGAAGGATTAGTGCCTGAACGGCGATTTGATTTCGGGGCTATGAAGTGGAAGCGGGAAGACCGGTATGATGTTCAGAAAGACGAAGCAATCTATCCGTTGGAAGTAATGGAAAACGACCGGTTCTTGTGGTTACGTTTTGTTGTCAATCTTTATCGGCAAGACAAGCGAAAAGCCTATAATGCGCTTTATCTGAAGGAAACCGGAGAAGTAAAGGTTGCTGCTTATGAGGAAGGGTTAGAAAATGACCTGAACGGATTCTTGCCTTTACAACCCACTTTTGTGACGGCCGACGGAGAATTTGCCCAGATAATTCCGGCCGAAACCATAGCTGAATGGTTTGAAGAACATCCGGATGTAGCAGAACTTCCGAAAGAAGTGAAAGCCTTGAAAGAAATCACGGCAGAAGATAATCCGGTAGTTGTCTTGATGAAGTAAACTTGCTGAAGGATACAATCTGCATATATAGCAAAAGAGACTTTGACGTTCACCATCAAAGTCTCTTTTGTTTATGAACAAGTAAAGATATTACTTGTTATCTGCCAAGTAAGAATCCGGAGCAACATCGAAACCAGCCAAACGATTGTTGTTGTTGGTTACGTTGATTAATGCTACGTATTTACGATATTGATCACGATTCAACACTTTCTTCATCAACTTCAAATTGCTGTAAATTGCTTTCTGCATTTTTACTTCTTTCTGATCTTCTGAAGCACGCAAACTTGCCTTCTGCATTTCGTGAAAGTATTCATTGATGTTTTCTACTTCTCTAACCTGATCAGAAGTCAACTGCAAATAACAGCTCAACTGATATGTATTAGCTGAGAACGGAATCTTTTTGTTATTTGCAAAACTAACTGTTGCGCTCATCAATACAGCAGCAACGAATAAACCTAAACGTTTCATAATCAATAATCCTAAAATAATTAAACCTAAAAACAACCTAAAATGTAACCTAAACTCTCTATACCAACATCCCGTGTTGATATCATTTCTTTTTCGAAGGCAAAGATATAAATGTGTTTTATAGCATAACTATCCGACATTATTAATAATTGTAAATTGTGTATCGTAATTGATATAAATCAAGGAATATGGATTAACTTTAGCAATAATAGGGTATAAATGTAGAACTAAATGAAATGGTTTTGTAATAATCGTTGTCATTATGTAATACTATTTCCCTATTTTATTCCGTTCATACGAGGCCTTTGTCCAATGCCAGTATACGAATAGAGAGGCCACACAGCAAAGTGATCCGAAAAGATAAGCGGCCGACAAGCTGATGTGTGCAGATATAAAACCGGCTAAAAGCATTCCGATACCGACTCCCACGTCAAATGAAGTCAGATACGTAGAAGTCGCAGTTCCACGCAGGCTGTGTGGCGCCACATTGACGAACAGACATTGAAAAGCCGGTACTCCTGTTCCGAATCCGATCCCGATGAATAAGGCTGCTCCATAGAATACTTCAGGACGATGGATAGTGGCAAACAAGGCGAAAGATAGGATCAGGCAGATGATGGAAGAAGAGGCAACCTGATGAATCTTGCCATGATCAACCAAACGACCGGAGATTAATCTGGAAATACCAACACCAATGGCCATGAATACAAAGAAGTAACCGGGTTCAGCGATTCCGATTTCTTTTCCATACAATACGACAAACGAGGTAAGCATGCCATAAGGTATGGCTATTAATATGTAGGAAGCAGCAGCAGGTAATGCTGTGAGCAAAATGAACCGGTCTAGTGAAAAGGCCGGACGCTTGACTGGTTTACGGGCTGGATACTGAATGAACAAAACCGAAAGTATGCCAGCCAGGGAAATACCCAGACAAATCCAGATGATGGATGAAAAGCCATGATGGGCATAGGCAGCGACAGCGACTAACGGAGCCAACGACATGGCCAGGTTGATAGTCAGTCCGTAAAATCCCATTCCTTCGCCTCTTCTTTCGGAAGGTATCACATCAATGGTTATGGTGTTACCGGCAACAGATGTTAATCCCATGAAGCCTCCTTGCAAGAAACGGATGAGCAGCAACAAGCCCAAAGCCGTAAAGAAATAACCGAAGAAGAATATTCCGAATAATGTGAAAGCAAACAGATACAATGGCTTGCGGGAGAAACAATCAACCAGATATCCGGAAAAAGGACGGACGCACAAGACGCCAATTGTATAACTGGACAAAGCAATTCCGACTTCCGATTTTCCGATACCCAATTCTTCTGTCAGATAGACAGGCATAGTAGGCATCAGCATGTAGAACGCAAAGTTCATGAGGAAGTAGGATAGACAACATTGCACGAAATTGCGGTTCCACAAAATCGGTTTCCCTGATGATTCCATGTCGTTATTGTTTATCAAGCCCATTCACTTAGTTCCAACCAGCGCATTGTCTTTTCATCCAGCTCTTCTATCAAGGCCGTAATTCGAGCTGATTTAGCCAACAATTCTTCGGTAGATAACGTACCGCTGCTCATGGCTGTTTCCAGTTCTTTCTTTTCTGCTTCCAATGCCGGTATTTCAGCATCGAGGGCTTCAAATTCTTTCCTTTCTTTGAAGGTCAGACGTCGTTTGACTTCCTTTTCCGGTCGTCGGCTCTTTTCTTCGACAACGGCTTGCTTACTTTGCAAGGCCTGTTCTTCTTGTTTCTTCAGCGCATCCTGTTCTTCTTTCCAAGCTCGGTATTGCGTATAGTTACCCGGAAAGTCTTTGATATCTGCATTCCCGCGGAATACCAGCAGATGATCTACTACTTTATCCATGAAGTAACGGTCGTGCGATACAACAATCACACATCCTTTAAAGCTGCGCAGATATTCTTCTAATACATTCAGCGTAATGATATCAAGATCGTTTGTGGGCTCGTCTAATACCAGGAAGTTTGGATTTCGCATCAATACGGTACATAGATACAAACGACGTTTTTCTCCACCACTTAGTTTATAAACATAACTATGCTGGCGGTCGGGTGTGAACAAGAAATAATTCAGGAATTGGGAAACACCCATTTTACGTCCGTCACCCAAATCAACATATTCGGCAATGTTTTGTACGACATCAATCACCTTCATCTGTTCGTCGAACTGCAAACCTTCCTGACTATAATACCCGAAACGAATGGTTTCTCCGATATCAAAATGACCGCTGTCGGGTTGAATTTCGCCTAACAGCATTTTAATAAAGGTAGATTTACCGGTTCCGTTATTCCCCACAATACCCATTTTCTCGTAGCGGGCAAAGGTATAATTGAAGTGATCGGTAATCTTTAAGTCGTCAAACCGTTTACATACATCGACAGCATCGAAAATCTTGGAACCGATATAGGAAGCCTTAACATCTAAGTTTACGTGTCCGGCTTCACGTTGTTGATGGGCTTTTTTCTCTAATTCGTAAAACGCATCAATACGATATTTGGCTTTTGTTCCGCGTGCCTGCGGCTGACGGCGCATCCAATCCAGCTCTTTTCGCAACAGATTACTGGCCCGTTCCACCTCTGCGTTCTGCGCATCAATACGTTCTTGTCTTTTTTCCAGATAATAACTGTAATTACCTTTGTATTGATAGATTTGTTTCCGGTCAATCTCTATGATTTCACTACATACACGATCGAGGAAGTAACGGTCGTGCGTCACCATCAAAATACTGATCGTTGAACGGTTCAGGTAATCTTCCAGCCACTCGGTCATTTCCAGATCCAAATGGTTAGTCGGCTCATCCAGGATGATCAGTTCCGGTTCTGTTATCAGAACATTCGCTAAGGCGACCCGTTTTAATTGTCCTCCGGAAAGACTTTCTACTTTCTGTTCCAGGTTATGAATCTTCAGTTCTCCCAGAATTTGTTTGGCGCGTTGCTCATAATCCCAGGCTTTCAGGCTGTCCATTCGTTCGAGTAAACTGTTTAGCTTATCGGTATCGTTATCCATTAAGGCCTGTTCATATTCGGCTAATAGGCGGACTGTTTCATTTTGGGAATAAAAACAAGCCTGTAGCACGGTCAATCCTTCCGGATAATGCGGTGCCTGTTCCAGATAACCCACCCGCAAGTCGTTACGGAAAACGATAGAACCTTCGTCATAATCCTCTTTACCGGCGATGATATTCAGGAGCGTTGTTTTACCGGAACCATTTTTGGCTATCAAACCTATCTTTTGTCCTTGTGCGACACCAAAAGTTATATTCTCGAAGAGTACCAAATCACCGAAACTCTTCGTTAATCCATCCACTTGAAGAAAACTAACCATTCAACTTAATTTTTAAATGTTACGCAAAGATATATGAAGCAAACCAATTTTTAGGATAAAACGAAAAGAAAAGCGATAGGCGAGTGGCTTTTTCAAAACCAACGAGATTTGATTTTAATATTCGTATGTATCAAAAACGATTCCCGTATCTTTTGCTGATGCAGGATTTGGGGTATAAAAAACAGGTTATAATAACACTGTCGTATTATTATAACCTGTCTGTCTTATGGGTTGATCCAATCTTTCTTATTGCAACGTAGCAGCAATTGCATCTATCAGCTTCTTCACATTGGCATTGTTTGGATTCAATGCTAATGCTTTATCCAAATATTCTTTTGCTTCTTTCAACTGAGCATCTGCTTTTGCTTTTTCAGCTTTGTACTTATCGGGTTCAGAAGTTGCCAGCGGAGTAGCTTTTTGTAAAGCTGTAGCACCTTGGTTATACAACATAGCACCTAAACTATACAAAGCACCTTCCTGGTATTTCTTGTTGGAAGCGATTAATACATTTTTGTATAAAGCTTCAGCACCAGCGATATCACCTTTCTTTTGGGCAGCCTGTCCTTGTTTGATACAATATGAATACAATAACTTTTCCAAATTGGCGTTTCCAGGAAGTGCTTTCAAACCAGCTTCAACAGTCGAAACAAATTCTTCTGTTTTATTCAAGTTACGATAAGCCATTGCTTCACCTGTGTAAGAATCATCCAAATTGTAGTTGTATTTTACTGCCATATCGAAATACTTGGCCGCTTCTTCATACATTTTGGCTTGGTTTGCACTAAAACCACAATTGAAGATACGAACTGTATCTTTGTATTCCGTCAACTTCAAATACTCACCATATTTTGCTACGGCTTCAGGGTAGTTTTTTGCTTTCAAGGCAGCATCACCTTCATCTCTTAATTTTTCTGCATCCTGAGCAAAAACATTTCCAATGCTTAAGCAAAATGCAACTAGTAATACAATTTTTTTCATGGTTATTCTCTTATTTATTAAAAACGCCTGCTAATATAGATAACCGATAAGATATATCCAAACCTATTATGTTTTTTTAGCTTTTATAGAAATTTTACGTTTTATAAATTCAAATAGCTTTTGGGGTGATAAATTCTTTCATGCGGCAGCCATTTTGGAATAGTTTACAGGCCATTTGGGCAACTCGTCCGATTTGCCGGGCTGTATAAGAAGGCTCAAGAGCTTCTTTCAAGGATACTGGTGCCGGATGAATAGAAAAGCAAGAGACGAGAGAATCGTTCTCTATGTCTTCATTTTCTTCCATGCAGTTTCCTGTCAATACAATAACGGGAATCTGATACGATCGTGCCGACTTGACGATACCATCTACTACTTTCCCTTGCGATGTCTGTTGGTCCACTTTCCCTTCTCCGGTAATAATCAAGTCTGCATCCTGGATGATTGAGTCGAAGTTCACGCAGGCTTTTACTTGATCAATACCGGATATTAAGCGAGCATTCAGAAATGCAACGCAACCTCCGCCTAAACCTCCGGCAGCACCGGCGCCGGCGACCGACTGGATGTCCAGGCCCATTTCATCTTGGATTAGCTGAGCAAAAGATCTTAATCCTTGATCCAATAGTTGTACTTGCTCTTGGTTGGCACCTTTTTGGGGCGCAAATATACAGGCAGCTCCGTTTTCTCCATAAAAAGGATTTTTTACATCTGTGGCTACTTCGATGATACATGTCTTGAGTTGAGGTAATATCTGAGAAGCATCTACTCGGGTTATTTGGGATAAATAACTGCCACCGTCGCCGATTTCTTCACCCTCTTTATTGAGAAACCGGAATCCTAAGGCTTGTAACATACCGACACCGGCATCGTTGGTTGCGCTTCCTCCGATACCCAATAAGATATGTTTACAACCTCGCTGTAAGGCATCCGCAATCAATTGTCCGGTACCGTATGATGTTGTATGCATAACGTTACCTTCCTTCCATGGAATCAGTGGTAAGCCACTAGCTGACGCCATTTCGATAACAGCCATTTTCCGTTGTGGAATCCAACCATAAACAGCTTGAACGCGAGCACGCAGAGGACCGTCAACCTGACAAGTTACTTTTTCTCCTCCGAGGGCTTGTGTTAAGGCTTCCACTGTTCCTTCTCCTCCATCAGCCATGGGAATTTTACAGATCCGACATTCAGGCCATACTTTCCTGACTCCTTTTTCAATGGCATCAGCCAGATCTTTGGAGCTCAGACAACCTTTAAACGAATCAATGGCTATAACAATTTTCTTCATATTGAGACAATCAGATAATCGTACATACAAAAAAAGAATACAGACAAATCTGCTTTCTGCAAATCTGCCTGTATTCTTTTATTCATAAACTATCGGTTCGGATTATAATCCCTGACCATGACAGTTCTTATATTTCTTACCACTTCCACAAGGGCATAAGTCGTTTCGTCCGACACGCTTTTCTGCGCGAACGGGTTCTTGAGTAGCTGTTGATTCGCCATCTGTACCCGGTTTCTCAGCGCGATACTTACTCATGTCTTCATGTTCTTCTTCTTTTGCTTGTTCAATCATAATGCGTTGACGAGCTTCTGCTGCTGCTTGGATAGCAGCTGCCTGCTGAGCGGCCATCTGTGCCTGCATAGCTGCCCGGCGAGCTTCAAGTTCTTTCCGTTCTTCTTCAGTTACTGTGTGAACCGGAATTTGTCCGCGCATCAAAATAGCTACGGTCTTGCGGTTCATAACGTCTACCATATCTTTGAACAAGTTGTAAGACTCCAGCTTATAGATCAATAACGGATCTTTGTGCTCATAACTTGCATTCTGTACTGAATGACGCAGTTCGTCCATTTCACGCAAGTGTTCTTTCCAGGCTTCATCGATTGTAAGCAATACCGTTCTCTTCTGGAATGCTTTTACGATGCTCTTTGATTCTGTCTCGTAAGCTTCTTTCAAGTTACATGAAACGTTATACATGCGTTTACCGTCTGTGATCGGAATCATGATGTTTTCGTAAGTAGCACCTTGGTTTTCGTATACCTGCTTGATCACCGGATTAGCTACTTGTGCCATACGTTCCGTACGTTGTTTGTAGGTAGCCAAAGCAGATTCGAACAACTTCTCGCCCAAAACATCGGCTTTCATGCCTTTGAATTCATCTTCAGTAAACGGAGGTTCCATGGCAAATGTTTTGAACAATTCGATCTTGAAGCCTTCATAGTCCAGACTGTCTGCAAACTGATCGGCAATAGCGATGGCAGTATCGTAAATTGTATTCAATACATCCAGTCCGATACGTTCTCCCATCAAGGCATGACGACGACGGGTGTAGATTACGTTACGTTGTGAGTTCATAACATCATCGTATTCCAGCAGACGTTTACGGATACCGAAGTTGTTTTCTTCTACTTTCTTCTGTGCGCGTTCTACCGACTTGCTCAACATAGAGTGTTCCAAAACTTCTCCTTCCTTGAAGCCCAGCTTATCCATCAGGTTGGCGATCTTTTCAGAAGCGAATAAACGCATCAGGTCATCTTCCAATGAAACGAAGAATACAGAAGATCCCGGGTCTCCCTGACGACCGGCACGACCTCGTAACTGACGGTCTACACGACGGCTTTCGTGACGTTCCGTACCGATGATAGCCAAACCACCAGCATCTTTTACCTCTTTCGATAATTTGATATCCGTACCACGACCTGCCATGTTGGTAGCAATAGTAACCGTACTGCTTTGTCCGGCGAGAGCTACAATCTCAGCTTCCTTCTGATGCAATTTAGCATTCAATACATTATGCTTGATCTTACGGAGCGTCAACATACGGCTCAGCAATTCGGAAATTTCAACAGATGTTGTACCAACCAATACCGGACGACCTGCGTTTGTCAGCTGAACGATCTCTTCGATCACAGCGTTGTATTTCTCGCGTTTGGTCTTATAGATACGGTCGTTCATATCAATACGGGCTATCGGACGGTTTGTCGGAATTACGACAACATCCAATTTGTAGATATCCCAGAATTCGCCTGCTTCTGTTTCTGCTGTACCGGTCATACCTGATAACTTGTGGTACATACGGAAATAGTTCTGTAAAGTGATTGTTGCGAAGGTCTGTGTAGCTGCTTCTACTTTTACACGTTCCTTGGCTTCGATTGCCTGATGAAGACCATCCGAATAGCGACGACCATCCATGATACGTCCTGTCTGTTCATCGACGATCATTACTTTATTGTCGATAACTACATATTCATCATCTTTCTCAAACAGTGTATAAGCTTTCAATAATTGGTTGATGGTATGAACACGTTCGCTCTTGACAGAATAGTTTGCCAGGATTTCATCTTTCTTCGCCTGTTTTTCTTCTTCTGTACCTTCCATGTGATCCAGCTGAGATAATTCAGTGGCGATATCCGGAAGAATGAAGAACTGCGGATCATCTGAATTTCCTGTTAACAAGTCAATACCTTTATCGGTTAATTCGACGCTGTTGTTCTTTTCGTCGATAACCATATAAAGTTCATCTGTTGCTTCGTGCATGTGGCGCATGTTTTCTGACATGAAGTATTCTTCTGTCTTCAACATTTGTGCTTTGACACCTGGTTCGCTTAAGAACTTAATTAATGCTTTGTTACGGGGATAACCTTTGTATGCACGATATAATTGGACTGTTCCTTCTTCTACTACTTTCGGATCGTTGCTTGCCATTTTCTTTTTGGCTTCGATCAGCAGCTTCTGACACAGTTCTTTTTGAGCATTCACTACAACTTCTACATTCGGACGGAAAAGTTCAAACAATTGTTCTTCTCCACGGGGAATAGGACCGGAAATGATCAACGGCGTACGAGCATCATCAATCAATACGGAGTCAACCTCATCGATGATGGCATAATGCAGGTCACGCAGCACCAGCTGCTCCTTATAAATGACCATGTTGTCTCTCAGGTAGTCAAATCCCAATTCATTATTGGTCACATAGGTAATATCCTTGGCATATTCAGCCCGCCTCTCCTCCGGCTTCAGACTGTTTAAAACCACACCTACTTCCAGGCCCAAAAACTCATGCACAGCGCCCATCCAGGCGGCATCTCTGGCGGCCAGGTAATCATTGACCGTTACCACGTGGACTCCCTTGCCTTCCAAAGCGTTCAGATAAGCAGGAAGCGTGGACACCAGTGTCTTACCTTCACCTGTTTTCATTTCAGCGATACGTCCCTGATGCAGGATGATACCACCGATCAGCTGTACACGGTAATGTTTTAAACCGATCGCACGGCTACTGGCTTCTCTTACTGTTGCATATGCTTCTGGTAACAGATCATCTAATGTCTCTCCATTTGCAAGTCTTTCTTTAAATTCAACAGTCTTATGTCTTAGTTCCTCATCTGACAATTTCTGCATGGACTCATCGAGTGCTTCGATCTTGTCAACCGTCTTGCTGATTCGTTTTAGTTCCTTATCACTGTGAGACCCAAATACTTTATCAAATAAACCCATAAATAATCTCCTAAGTTTCTTTTTATGATTGTTCCATCTTGTGATCGTTCTGTCTCTGACATCTGATATCAAGATAGTCTTATATCTATTATATAGTCTTTGCTATTGTAACACTTAACATTATAAGGTGCAAGTTAACTAATTGTAAAAATTCTCAATAAATTTTGAATTTTTTATAAAAAAAAGTATGAAAAAAGGAGATCCTTGTCATAAGGATCTCCTCCATCTTCCGATCTTCTAAAATTCAGGTTCGATCAGTCCGTATGTATTTCCTTTTCTCTTGTATACAACATTAACTTCTTCTGTCTCTGAATTAAAGAACACATAGAAATTATGTCCAAGAAGCTCCATCTGAACACATGCTTCTTCAGGATCCATTGGTTTGATTCCGAATCTCTTGGTTCTGATAATCTTAACCTCATCATCATCATAATCTTTCTCTACGAATTCCTGTGCAAATGCTGCTGCATTCTGCTGCTTGTCAACAATCTTATTCTTATACTTCTTTAACTGACGCTCGATAACCTCTTCGACAAGATCAATTGAAACATACATATCGCTGCTTACCTGCTCGCTTCTTATGATGTTACCCTTAACCGGAATAGTTACCTCAATCTTCTGTCTTTCTTTTTCCACACTCAAAGTTACATTAACTTCTGTCTCTGGCGCAAAGAATCTGTCAAGCTTTCCAAGCTTCTCCTCTACTGCTGACTTTAATCCCTCTGTTATATCAATATTTCTTCCTGTAATTATAAATCTCATGATGTCCAACTCCTTTACGTGTTTTATAATCGTGGGCAGAGGTAAGAATCTGATCGTAATTCCTTTCCAACCTTCTCTTTATAAAATCTATCAGACATTCTTCCTTCTTAAATCACCACATGTGTCGAAAGAATATATACACATGCAGCTAACACGACCTAAGATACATTTCTGTATACTTATTTTATGTAAGTATTATATCATATATTTGTAAATTAACAAGTATGTCCTTTAATTATTTTATGCAAATATGTCAAGTGTCATAAGTAAGTTTTCTAATTTTTTGCAAATATTAACAAAACATTTATTCTGTTTCAGGTATACTAAATTAATAACAAAATATTGTGGATAATTGTGGATAATGTGGATAACTTGGTTGATAAGTCTTATTTTAGATAAAATCAGTCTTTAAAAATGTGGAAAACTTTTTAAGGCATTTTCAAATCCTGTCAAGCAATTATTGAAATAAATACAATCTGAATTTCTTTTTGGTAAGTATGCACAAGGCAGTTTTTGTCAATATATGTTTTTAATTTTTATATGGAAATATCCAGTGTTTTCCTGTATTATAATAACGATATTATTAAAATCAAATCGTTTTAAGAGAGGCATATTATCATGAAAAAAACTATAGTTATAACAGGAGCTTCCCGAGGAATCGGAAGAGCCATTGCAATAGAACTCGCTGGAAAAGATACTAATATTGTTATTAACTGTGTGAATAATGTGGATAAACTAAATGAAGTAAAATCCATTATTGAGGAAAAAGGAAGTGAATGTGAAACATTTGCAGGCAATATGGGAAATTACAGTGATGTACAGAAAATGTTTGACATGTGCCTTCAGCGTTTCGGGCAGGTTGATGTGCTTATCAACAATGCCGGAATATCCGTTGTCGGGCTTTTTCAGGATATGAGTGAAGATGAGTGGCACAGAATATGTAACACTAATATAGATTCTGTCTTTAACTGCTGCCATTTTGCCGTTAAAGATATGATGAAAAGACACTGTGGCAAGATTATTAATATATCTTCTGTGTGGGGATTGTACGGTGCAAGCTGTGAGGTTGCATATTCAGCAACCAAGGGGGCAGTCAATTCATTTACAAGGGCACTTGCAAAGGAGCTTGCTCCAAGTGGTATTCAGGTCAACGCTGTTGCCTGCGGAGCTATTGACACAGATATGAACGGTCATCTCTCAGATGATGACAAGGCAGAACTTGCCGAAGAGATTCCTGCAGGCCGGTTTGGAGACCCGCAGGAAGTCGCTGAGCTTGTTAAATCTCTTTCCGGCATGAACAGCTATCTTACCGGTCAGATAATAACTCTTGATGGCGGCTGGATTTAATCAGCCTGTATAACTTTTATCAATATTAATCACGGCGCGGCATTCACTCTGCTTCTCCGTGATTTTTTTCTGAATCTGTTTCTTTATCTCATCATCTGAAAGATGATAATTATAAGGAACAAGCACATCAAATATAAGATTAGTTATATATGGACCTTTAACAGTCCTGAAATCATGTATATCCAGTTCCTCACCTACTGACTTTACAACCGCAATAGTCATCTTTCGCAAATGATTTATCACCTCATCATCTGTAACTACCGGATCCATATGTATGCTTATAAAGCATTTCATGCGCTTTTCAACTCTTCTTTCAGCCATATCTATATAATCATGCGCTTCCATCATGTCCATATTAGCCGGAACCTCTGCGTGAAGCGATGCATATACTCTGCCCGGACCGTAATTATGCACAATCAGGTCGTGAACTCCTATTATATGCTTATCCTGAAGAACAATATTCTCAAGTTCCTGTACAAATTCTTTCGTTGGTGGCTGCCCAAGAAGTGGCTGCAATGTATCTTTTGCCGCACCAAAACCAGCTAATATTACAAATACAGCAACAACAACTCCTGCT
>ERZ836939.2974-NODE-2974-length-15288-cov-3.345369_pt1 | contig 15288 bp, 10 predicted proteins | sample MGYA00519912_ERZ836939 | MGnify/ENA primary metagenome ERZ836939 (study PRJEB31850, sample SAMEA3708810) | human gut metagenome | biome: human gut; feature: human-associated habitat; material: faeces | place: China | collected 2014 ... | reverse complement strand
ATTTTGAGCATATTATACGCTCTTAAAAATGTCATGTCAACATTTCATTACTCATCTCCGGTAATTTCTGTGTAATATTTAGCATAATCGGTTCTTTCTGCCTTAGTAAATGCAATTGCTGTTCTTGGATGCTGGTTGGTCTGACCGGTAAGCATGTACTGTACATCACATCCCCATACAACACCTGATGCCTTAAGTGGAACCATATGCTTTTCAATAAACTTAAGAACCGGAACAATATTAAACTTAGGATTTCTTAAGAAACCTAACAATAATTCTGAATAACAGTTACCTGCGCCTCTTCCCATTCCGCTTACTGTTGCATCAAGAAGGCTTACGCCGATTGAACAAGCTTCAATTGTATTGGCAAATGCAAGCTGCTGGTTGTTATGTGCATGAATACCAACGCTCTTTCCATATTTCTCTGCTATCTTAATGTATTTGTCAGCAAGTCTTCTTATCTGCTCTGGGTATAATGAACCATAGCTGTCAACAAGATAGATGTACTGTGCCTTGCTCTGTGATGCAAGAAGCTCTAATGCAAGATCTAATTCATTCTCACCTGCTGTCGATATCGCCATGATGTTAACTGTAACCTCATATCCCATATCTGAACAGTAATTAGCCATCTCAATAGCTGCCGGAATTGTATTAATGTATGTTGCAACTCTCACCATATCAACAACTGACTCTGATTTAGGTGGAATATCTCTCTTCATATTAGTTCTTCCGACATCAGCCATAACTGATATCTTAAGTGGTGTATCATTCTCTCCAACAATAGCCCTGATGTCTTCTTCCTTACAGAACTTCCACTTTCTTTCTCATCAAATATATCCTTATCAGCCTTATATCCAAATTCCATATAATCAACGCCTGCTGCCACATTAGCTTCATAAAGATCTTTAACAAACTCATCTGTAAATTCAAAATTATTCACAAGACCTCCATCTCTTAATGTACAGTCAATAACCTTGATATCTGGTCTGTATGAAGTCAAATTACCCCTGTTTTCTGCCATAACCTGTTTCCTCCTAAAAAGTTCCTCTTAAAAAGTTTCCTTCTGGAAATATTTCCATTTAGAATCGTTTCACTTTAAACCGTTACGCTTTAAAGCGTTAAACTGTTTTGAATTATAACACATCTGTTATTATTGTCAACATTAACTTACATTAACATATCTTATATTTTGTATACTTTCCACCACAATATTTATATAACTTTTTCTCAGAAACAAGCTTCTTTATCTCGCTATATGCCTGATTTGGCGTAATCATTAGAAGTTCTGCAACATCTTGTTTTGTAATAATACCATCTTGAGTTCTGGCAAGTTTCAATATCATTTCGGGATATGCAACCTTTTCTATCCCAGTCTGTCGAACATACTGGATACTTTGATTACTTTCTTTATATACTCTGCCTGATAATGTATATGTACGGGATTTTCCGTTTCCGCTTCCCTCAATCAATCCATCTTCTATCAGGTTTTCTATAGAACTGCGAATCTTGCTCTCACTTAAATGTGTCATGCTTACTACTCTTGCCAAATCCATTCTTCGTTCATTTTTCAAAAGTGAAAGTATCATCAGTGAATAAATTGATAATGGTTTCCCCAATCTGTTCTGTTCATCAGCAATAAGCTTTGTAAATCTGTTATCTGCTTTCGCCCTTTGAATAAATAATTTTACATTTGTGCTTGTTGTTTCTGAAAAATCTGGCCACGGTCTTCCGTATATAATTGAACCTTCATAAATTCTATCGATTCCGCGTCCTGTTTTTTCTGCCAGCCCAATTCTCTTAAGAGCATCTGCTAATGCAGGATTTTTGCCATGTGGTTCGACTGTCAACAGATTATCCACCGTAACGCCATCAATAAATCCACCCGGACTACTAATTGTCATTCCTTCATCATCAATTAATACACGTACTGTTCCCAACATTGTATAATCTCTATGACAAAATGCATTAATTAAACCTTCACGAAAGGCTGCTTTATCAAATTCAGGTATTGCTGTTCTAAATAAACCATATTCAATCTCACGTTCAGGATTCCATGCATCAACATATGTTTCAAATTTTTCAAATACTTCCAATAAAGGACCACTTGTCTCTATATTTACTCTTACTTTCGTCCCTTCTAAAACCTGAAATGAAGCTTTTGCTGTAGGCATTAATTTTTCTATGCTGCTCTCTTTTCCAATAAGAAGCATTCCCGTCACCGTAGGATATATTTTCCCGTCTACCTCTGTTGTTAATCTGAGAGCTTTATCCAGTTCATCGTCCTGCAATCCTAAAAGATTTTTTTCTCCACCCGGTTTATTCTGTATAATGTTTCTTAAGCGAATCCTTTGATTTGGGTCAAAATCTTCTATTGTCGCTCCCGCCAGTGGTCCTGCTGAAAAATCCAATAATGCTAACTCTGATAATCGGGTTACAACTTCATATGAATACATTGGAATCACTTCTGGTGAACCATCTGCTTTTAACCGACGGCGTAGCATTTTACCCGATGATGTAGATACAACTGTTCTACTAACTGGAATTTCTATTTTAAGAACATCTTTTTCTTCCTCAGTAATAACTTCTGCCCTGACTGAAACTGATGGTACTGTACTATTAGCAATCAATGCAGTAACTCCTATTGCGTCCTTATGCTTTGGATGAACACCTGTTACTTCTCCATTATCCTCTACTCCCAAATACAATGTACCACCTTTTGTATTTGTCATACCAACAATTTCATCAACCAGATCAGCATCAGAATATTTCTTTTTATCACTTTTAAATTCAATTGTAAGACTTTCTTTAATTGGAATTGTCCGCATAAATATTACCCCTTTATTTAAGTTTAATTGAATTATAACTCGTATTTTTATGTCAGTCGAGTTAAAATTGAATTAAATTTGATTTAAATTAAAATAAATCAATTTAAATCTTACTTCACCATCAGCCTCTCAACAAACACATCCATCAACGCATTAAGCCCCTTGAGATATTCCTTCGCATTAGTGAATTTCTTCTTAGTTACAGTCCATATAAATGCAGGATTGGCGTCTACCCTCATCTGGATTGCACCGCCATACTCATCAAGCAGCTTCTTTATAGCATCCGGGTCTAATTCAGCCTTAGGATAAACTGTCATCACCGTACGCCATACCGCAGTTCCTGATTCCTGATGTGTCACGCCGCCCTTTATCTCTATCATGCCAAGCTTATGTGCCTTTGACTTGATAAGCGCAATCATAAGCAGATTATCAGCGCATGATGGTACACTTCCGTATCTGTCTGATAACTCGTCCTTCTTATCTGATAATTCATCCATGTTCTCAAGTGCAGCAATTCTCTTGTATATATCAAGCTTCTGATACTCACTCTTAATATATGTTGCCGGAATATAAGCATCCACATCAACATCTATTGTTGTCTCAAACTCATACTCATTCTTAATTCCTTTAAGATTGTTGACTGCCTGATTAAGCATTTTACAGTACAAGTCGTATCCTACAGCCGCCATGTGACCATGCTGGCTGTTTCCAAGCACATTTCCTGCGCCTCTGATTTCCAGATCCTTCATCGCAATCTTAAAGCCCGAACCGAAATCCGCAAATTCCCTGATTACGCTGAGTCGCTTCTCCGCTACCTCTGTCAGTACCTTATCTCTTCTGTACAGTAAAAATGCATACGCAGTCCTTGAGCTTCTGCCAACTCTTCCTCTTAGCTGATAAAGCTGAGAAAGTCCAAAACGATCTGCATCTTCAATTATCATTGTGTTGCAGTTGGATATATCCATACCTGTTTCGATTATAGTTGTAGACACCAACACATCTATCTCACCATTAACGAAATCACACATTATCTTCTCAAGCTCCCGTTTAGCCATCTGACCGTGGGCATATGCCACATTTGCATCAGGAACAAGCTCCTGAATGTGTGCAGCCGCCTCATCAATGCTTCTTACACGGTTGTATACATAGTATACCTGACCGTTTCTGGCAAGCTCCCTTGTGATTGCCTCTCGTATCATCTCGTCATTATGCTCTGTAACGAAAGTCTGTATCGGAACACGGTCAACCGGAGGCTCCTCCAGAACACTCATATCCCTGATACCCGCAAGGCTCATGTGAAGAGTTCTTGGAATCGGAGTGGCACTGAGCGTAAGTACATCAACATTGTTCTTTAACTTCTTAATCTTCTCCTTGTGTGTAACGCCAAATCGCTGTTCCTCATCAATAATAAGAAGTCCCAGATCCTTGAACACCACATCTTTAGAAAGAAGCCTGTGTGTGCCTATTACAATATCAACCATGCCCTTCTTAAGTTCCGCAATAGTCTCCTTATTCTGTGCTGAGGTTCTGAAGCTCGACAACTGGGCTACCGTAACCGGAAAGTCCTTCATTCTCTGTTCAAATGTGGTAAAATGCTGGCTTGCAAGTACTGTTGTCGGTACAAGATAAGCAACCTGCTTTCCTTCCTGAACTGCCTTAAATGCTGCTCTTATCGCAATCTCTGTCTTACCATAGCCTACATCTCCACATATAAGTCTGTCCATTACCCTGCGGCTTTCCATGTCATGCTTCGTGTCTTCTATCGCGTTTAACTGGTCTGTTGTCTCCTCATAAGGGAACATTTCCTCAAATTCCTGCTGCCATACCGTATCCGGTCCAAACTGGTATCCTTCTATTCTCTGTCTTGTGGCATACAGCTCAACAAGGTCTTTAGCCACTTCTTCAACGGCTGAATGAACCTTTGACTTGGTCTTTCCCCACTCTGAACCGCCAATCTTATTAAGCTTTGGCTTTTTCTCTACATCTGAACCCGCAAATTTCTGCAGACGGTCAAGCTGTGTTGCAAGAACATACAGGTTGCTGTTATCAGCATAAGATATCTTAATGTAATCCTTCTCAACACCTTCGACCTTAATTTTCTCAATGCCCTTATACTGACCTATACCGTAATTCTCATGAACAACATAATCGCCAATATTAAGTTCATTAAAGCCGGCAATATTCTTGCCGTCGTACTCCTTCTTCTTTACTTTCTTGCGCTTCTTCTCTGTAAATATGTCAGTCTCGGCAATACACACAAATCCCTGCAGCGGATACTCAAATCCCCTGTGAAGACTTCCGTAAGTAACCATCACAAGTCCGCCTGCCATGGATTTATTGCTGTCTTCTGTATAGAAGCTCTCAATTCCAAGCCTTCCGAGGTCATCAACAATTCTGTTAGCTCTTGTTCTTGAGCTGCACACAAGAAGAACTGCGTATTTACTGCGTTTGTACTTCCTTATGTCATCTGAAAGATATTCAAAGCTGTTATTATATGAGCTTATGCTTCTCGCTTCAATATGCATTGAATAATCTATCCCAAAGAATTCAGGTGTGTATTCAAGTGTTGTCAGCACAAGCTGCTTATGTCCGTTCATTGAAAGAACGGCTGTCTCCATATCCATAAACATATGTGTCTGACTTGGTAGCACATAACCGCTTTCTAATCTGTTCTTCATACTCTCACTGTACTCATAGAAAGTCATGTCGCTGTGTTCCTTAAGCCTTACAGGTTCGTCCACGACAATAAGAGTATCTCCCTTAGGGAAATACTCTGCCAGGCTGCTCACTCTGTCTGCAAATGTATATATGAATTTGCTGTAATCTCCTGTCCTTAACGCGTCATCAAACATTCTGTTAAGATGATTGCCAGCCTCTATCTGTTCCTTAGTACGCTTTCTTTTATCTGCTCCGAACAGCTTCATCTGTTCGTCTTTTTCATGTCTGATTTTTTCAATCCCCTGCTCTATTTCATCCTCAGTAAAAAGGAACTCTGTTGCAGGAAATACTGTATAACTCTTATAGTTCTCAATCGAACGCTGACTGTCTGCATCAAACGCCCTTATTGAGTCTATCTCATCATCCCACAATTCAATTCTCACAGGTGCTTCATCTGTATATGAAAATATATCTATTATTCCGCCTCTTATGGCAAACTGTCCTTTGGCTTCAACCATTCCGAATCTCTCGAATCCCATAGCTGTAAGTTTCTTTGCCATATCCTCTACATCGAGTATGTCACCCTTCTTAAGGTTAATGACTGCCCTCTTGAATCTGTCGACTGGAAGAAGCATATCTGATATTCCATCTATGGTTGTCACAATTGTAAGCGGTCCGTCTGAAGCTTTCTCTGTTGATTTCTCCGTTCCAGATTTTACAATGTCCGATTTATTCAATCTGTCAATTATGGCTGCTATACATCTGATTCGCTCTCCGGCAATCTGTCGTCCCTGCACATCTGCGTTATAAAATATTACATCCTTCGCAGGATAATACATTACATTTCCGCCGTTAAAGAATCTGGCATCCTCCGCCATATCCCTTGCTTTCCCCTCGTCACTGGTTATAACAAGCTGGAAATTATAATTGCTGGCTATAGCACTTGAAAAATGCAGCTTCTGCGTGTCAATACAGCCACTTACCATTACTGTTCTGCCACCATCTTTAGCAAGCTCTTTATTAAGTTGTTCCACACCGGCTGTATTATACACCGGTTCAAATATTGCTTTCATATTATACCACCAGTTATCCGTTATATTTATTCATACCACTTTCTATTCCATCTGTAAGTATGCATTCTACAGCTTCACAGGCTTTCTTATTAGCCTCTCTTAATGTTGCATATTCCTCTGTAGGAAATTTCCCAAGCACCCAGTCTGCAAGATCCCAGTTCTTAGGCTTGTCGCCCACTCCGAACTTTATTCTCTTGAACTTGTCACTTCCAAGATGTGCTATTATACTCTTGATTCCATTGTGTCCACCTGCACTTCCCTTTGCACGGAGTCTTAACTTTCCTACGTCAAGACTTATATCATCGAAGATAACAATAAAATCATCTATGTCACATTTGTAATAATCCATAACTTCTCTTATACACTCACCTGAATTATTCATATATGTCATAGGCTTAACGAGTATTACTTTCTGACCTGCTATTACGCCTTTTCCGATAAGTCCTTTGTGCTTTGCTGTGTCCACACTGATATTATATTTGTCTGCAAGCTCGTCTATTACTGAAAAGCCTGCATTATGTCTTGTTCCCATATATTCTTTACCCGGATTACCCAGTCCCGCTATTATATACATAACATCCTCCTGATTAATTATCATATATTAGCAAGTATATAACATATTTCTTCTTTTGGCTATCTTAACGCATCATCTGTAACCTGACAGGTTAAGACAACCTTATCTTTATCCAAAAAGTCCCGCAAGTCATAACGACCGCGGGACATTTTGCTATATTAAACAATTATTTAATTATAATTATTTAACAGATATTCTTCTTTTCTTTGATACAAATACAATTCCTGCTAATGCACAAAGCATTAATACTACATATAATGCAATTGGAGCTGTATCTCCAGTCTTTACAGTTTCACCTGTTGACTCTGTTGTTCCATTAACATTATTGTCTTTTCCTGTTTCTCCACCGTCTGCTACATCACCCTTTGATGAATCGTCATCTTTAGAGATAACTTCTTTATAATGAACTGGCTTCCATGTACCAAGAACTGTATCAACAGCAGAAACATTTTCTGAATCAATATAATTAACAACAGCATCTAATGTACTCTTAGTGCAGCCTGTTGTCACAAATGCTTCACCCTTGTTTGTGTTATTGTACTCATTGAAGATTGCTGAAGCCTTCTCTCCATTAGACATTTCTGTCCAGCCTTCTGAGTCAATGTATCCATTAGTCTCACACTCAATAAATGATGCATTAGAGTTAGCACCCCATGTTCTGCCATACTTACCTAATACTGCTATATCACCATGTGCTCCATCTGTTGTAACCTCACAGTTTCTGAATACATATGGGCTTGTCTTAGGTGCAACAATGTAACCAATCTTTGCATTGTTATTTTCATCATTCTTATATGTCTTCCACTGTAACTTACAGTTATCAAATACAGCTGCAAACTCACCACAGATATAATCTACATTACCACCGATTGTACAACCGTTGAAATATGCGTGATATCCATAATTTGCTGAACCATTTCTACCAAGTGTATCCTGTGATGAAAGAATTGAACAGTTGAAAACTTCAATATTATCAGCATCAATATAGAAAGCATTTGATCTCTCTTTAAACTTGTAATCTGATACATCTGCGCCTTCTGCTAATCTGTCTACTGAAAGATTTGAACCTGCAATATCTGTCTTCTCAGCCTCTGTTAAGTAATAGTTGTATGTATTCAAGAATGTTGTATTCTCTGCAACAAAATTATTACCTCTAACAATGAATACTCCACCCCAGAGACTTCCATTTCCTTCTTCAGATGAGTATCTGTCCATAGCAAGTGTCTTATTGTAAAGACCTGTTGCTGGATCTATTGAATAATACTTTGTTCCAACACCATAATACCATGAAATTGTATGTCCATTACCCTTAAGTGTTACATATGGTGCAGCCATAACTACCTGTTCAAATACATCAGATGTAAGGTTAATAGTTACTCTGCCTGCTTCGCCTTCTGGTCTGTTCTGCATACCAAGAATAGCATCTGAAGCTTCATTTAATGTATCATAATCGCCAGGAACATTAATCTCTGACTTGAATTCTGTCATAGGAACAACTGAAATTCCTGTAATATATGTTGTTGCACCAAAGTTAACAACAGCATCACCTTCAACTACTATCTCAAATGTATCTGTCTTAGATGTTGTACCAACTGATGTATAGCCCTTATCAGTTTCTGTACTATCGTACTTCTCCCCATTAACTGTAAAGTTGAATGCATAGTAAGTAGAAATAGCAACCTTAGCTTTTCCCTTTACTGGAATTGTAAGTGAAGAATCAGCTCTTGCTACTGTGTGAGGCTTTCCATTCTCTACTGCAATACTACCTGCTGTTGCAAGAGATGGAACTCTTGTATAGCTGTAATCTCTCTTAGATGCTGGATCATCCTTCTCTACATATACATCATTAACATTATCAACACCAGCCTTAACGGATGCTCTGTCATATGTTGTTGATCCATCCTTAGTCTCTACGCTTGTTGTATATTCACCAGGCTTTACAGAAACCTTGTATGAATCTCCTGTTATTGTTGCTTCATTTACTGTTCCACTAGCATTATTAGTAAATACAAGCTTAGTTACGTTAGATGCATCTGTACCTGTAATCTTACCTGTAAGTTCAACATCCGGAACATTATTAAGTGTGATTGTAACTGCATCACCTGTTACTGTAAATGTCTGTGAATCACCTACAAGTGGCTTAACACCGCCATCGTTAGAACTTACTCTGTATGTGTGTCCCTTAAGAAGCTTAAGAGATTTTGTTGTTGTGCTGAGAGATATCTTATCTCCACCTAACTGGTCATCTACTAATGATAACTTTAAACCACTACCAATTGTTGCATCAATATTATTTACAGTTACAGGAACTGTAATCTTCTCATCTGCAACATAGCTGTATCCAGAATAGAACATATTATTAGTCTTTCCTGTTGTTGACATAACATATGTCTTACCAGGAACAACTTTAAATGAATATGATGTTAATCCTGTTTCTGAATCAACATAGCCTTCCTTGGTTCCATCAGCATTGAAAGTATGTACTCTGAGGAATGAAGTTGAGTTATAGTAAACTGTCATCATACCCTTAGCTGCTGGTGTAAATGTAGCTAAACATCCATCACCCTCTCCTGGAAGATTAGGAATATTATTGGCATCAGCATGTCTCTTACCTGATGTATAAGCATCATGTTCAACACCATTAATTGTAACCTTCTTATCTGGCTTTACTGTATACTGAGTAATAACTCCGCCTACTGTCTGTCCACCTAATGTAAGTGTGCTGTCTCCGAACTTGTACTCACCAGTCTTAACAACACCATCTACAGCATGCTCGTCCATAACAAATGTAAAGTTTTCTACATTAGCTTCTGGTTCTGCAATATGCTTTACTTCAATGCTTCCAATATATCCATCAGCTGTTGCAACTAAATCTACATATCCTGCTGCACCTGAGTATTGATACTTGAATTCTGTAGTGCTGACTTCTGTTCCTTCAATTGTAGCCTGCTTCTCTTTATATGATCCAATTGTGATTTCACATGAACCCTTAACCGGAATCTTAACAACAGCTCCTGTGTTAAACTGTGCCCAGTCACTTCTTGTAGAATCAAACTTACCAGTTGTAGCATCAATAACTAAGCCATTAACTTCACCTGTAGTTCCCTGAATGAGCTTTCCGTTAGAACCTATTAAATCAGAGCCTTTTCTGAAGTTCCATGTTCTGTCTCCGTTATCTTTTGATTCTACTAAAGTTAAATTCTTAATCTTCATCTCACCTGAATCACTAATAAGTGTATCTGGTGTAAGTAAAATATAACCATCTTCAAACGCTTTAGAAGAAACAGTTACTGTTGCCTCTTTGTCGCCATTAATACTAACTGCCTCAGGAAGCTGTTCAACTGCAGAAGTACTCTGACTGATAATTACATGCTCTCCACTCTTATCACCTACATAAATATATCTACCAGTAGTATTAGTAGAAAGCTTAATTGTAAGTGTAGCTGATGTTGCTGTTGGGTCAACAGGAACTGCAATAACAGCATTATTTGTTTTCTTCTGAGCTGATAATCCTGCTCCACCAGTCTTAACAGATGCTTTACCGGCAGCAACCTTTATTCTGCCAACCTCATCACCTTCTGCTAAAGTAAGTGATTTTTCTCCTGAGTATTTTGAAAAATCCCAGGTTGTTGTTCTTTCGTTATTCTCCCATGTACCAGCGTCTACTACGACCCCTGAATCAGCGGTCTTATCATCGGCTTTAGTATTAGTAATACTGCCTGGCATGAGAGCTGCAACCATAAGAACTGCCATGAATAATGATGCAATTCTTCTGATCTTGCGCTTTTTCATAAACTTCATAATTATCCTCCTTAAATATATTTGCACACGACTGTGTCTTTCGCGGTAGTTTTCCGCTTTTGTTACCATAATACATTTATGTAATGTGTTTTGCTACCGCTTTTTTTGTTTCTTATGTTGTTTTTACATATAATTTTGGCTTGATTTTTTAACCATTTGTTAATTACAGCAATATTTCAACATGTTTTTTGTGCAAAATGTATATATTGCACTTATTTTGCTCTAAAATTTTCCGTTTTTTAATCCATTTATTTTTCCATTTATCTGTGTTAATATATCTTTAAATATAACTTCAGGAGAATGTATGAATTCAAATTATTTTAACATTTCAAAATTATATCGCACTCCAGAAAATTCAATGTCATCTTCTCATACACACTCTTTCTGGGAATTATTTTACCTTACCAAAGGAAGCTGCAGCATTTTAATAAGAGATGCTTTATATGAAATAAACGAAGGAACCATCTTCCTGATTCCATGTGATATTTCTCATAAAACCATATATTCCAATACAGATAATGAGCGGATTGTAATTGAATTAGGAGACGACTATGTAGCACCAATTATATCAGGTTTCCCCGACTTAACTTTTTATAATAAATACTGCTGTCATTTCTTTACTTTTAATCTGTCAGCATCTAACCTGATTAATTATTATTTTGATACTGTTCTTTTAGAATCTAAAAAACACAGTTCTATATCTTCATTAACTATAAGGCATTCAATTCAGGGAATTATTCTGTGTATAATCCGTTCTGGTTTTGATATAACAGCGTCATTAAATGTCAGGAACTCATTACAAACAGAGAATACAATTATTCAGAATGCCATTGATTACATAGAACAGAACTTTTCCGCCAATATTTCTTTGACCGCTTTGGCTGAACATTTACATCTGAATCCTTCTTATCTGTCCAAGCTTTTTAAAGATGAAACCGAAATGACATTCAAAGATTTTCTGAATAGAATAAGGATTAGCCATGCTGAAAGATTATTGCTTGAAACCAATCTTCCAATGTCAGATGTTGCTTCATTATGTGGATATGAATCCGGTAATTATTTTGGGGATGTTTTCAAGAAAACAAAAGGTATTTCCCCTGTCAAATTCAGGGAAGCAAAAGGTTATATTGCATAAAAAAGGTCTGACTCTGAAAATGCGCTAACGCATCTGTCAAAGTCAGACCTTTTAAATGTGTTAAATTGTTACTCCTCTACATCCTCCGCCTTATCATAGGCCTCAAGAACAAGCTTCTGCAGTTTATCTCTTGTCTGAGTGTTGATAGGATGAGCAATGTCACGATACTCTCCGTCTGATGATTTTCTGCTTGGCATTGCAATGAACAAGCCCTTCTCTCCCTCAATCACCTTAATATCATGTACCACGAACTCATCATCTATTGTGATTGACACAACTGCTCTCATCTTGCCCTCTTTAGCAATCTTTCTTACCCTTACATCTGTTATATTCATAACGCACCCCTTCTTGAACCTATGCGGTTCTTGTTATACTTTAGTCTGAAAACCTTCTGTTGCAACTTTTATTCTTAATAATACAAAGGGCTGTCCTCCACAACAATCCTTGTACCATTCTCCCCGACATACCTTGAATTAGCTTTAATTGTACTATTGCTTTCAACAATACAGTTCTCAATATATGCATTGTCTCCAATATATACGTTGTTAAGAATAATTGAGTTCTTAATTACACTGTTATTACCAACATATATCTTCTTGAATAACACTGAATCTTCAACAGTTCCGTTTACTATACATCCACTTGAAACAAGGCTGTTCCTTACATTAGCTCCGAAGTTATACTTAGCAGGTGGTAAATCCTCAACCTTAGAATATACATCCGGATACTGCTTGAAGAAGTAATCTCTTACATCCTTCTTAAGGAAATCCATGTTAGTCCTATAATATGCATCTACTGTAGATATATTGCTCCAATATGTATCAAGCTTATAGCCATATATCTTCTTGATATTCTTATATCTTACAAGAATATCTCTTACAAACTCATGTCTGTCTTCTTCAGCAGCCTTTTCAAGAAGTTCAATAAGAAGTCTTCTTCTTATTACATATATTCCTGTTGAAACTGTAGAGAGGTTAGTCTCTAATGGCTTCTCATCAATATCTGTGATTCTTCCTTCCTCCGTCATGGCAACTACACCATAACGTCCTATCTCAGAACGATCTTCCAGATTCTTTACAACTACTGTAATATCAGCCTTCTTCTCAATATGATACTGAAGCACTTTATTATAATCGAGCTTATATACACCATCGCCTGATGCAATAACTACATATGGCTCATGGCTCTGTTTTAAGAACTGCATATTCTGATATAATGAATCTGCTGTTCCACGATACCAGTTACTGCTCTCTGCTGTAATTGTAGGAGTGAATACGAATAATCCTCCCTGCTTTCTTCCAAAATCCCACCACTTAGATGAACTTAAATGTTCATTAAGCGATCTTGCGTTATACTGTGTAATGACAGCAACCTTCTGGATTCTTGAATTAGTCATATTGCTCAATGCAAAATCTATGGCGCGATAACTTCCGGCAATCGGCATGGCTGCAATGGCTCTCTTATTAGAAAGTTCACGCATCATTCTGTTATTTCCGCCAGCTAATATAATACCTATTGCTTTCATTAATTATCACCTGCCTTAATTATTATGCCTCCGCCTGGTAACTCACCATTAGGGTAATCCTGTAATGTTGTCTCTCCTGATATAGCTGTATTCTTTCCAACCTTAACATTGTCTGGAATAACAGACCACTCACCGACGGTAACAAGTCCAGAATTATATATCTTAGGGAACTTAACATTCTCTGCTTCTTCACCAACTCCAAGTTCAACATTCTCTCCAATCGTTACATCTTCTGCGATTATTGACTTGGTTATTGTTGTGTTCTTTCCGATGTGTGAATTATTCATAATAATTGAGTCTCGGATTACACAGCCTTCTTCAATAACAACTCCCGAACCTATTACAGAATTAAATACTCTTCCGTATACTTCAGTTCCATCACCTATGATACTCTTCTCTATATAGGCATCTTTAGCAATATACTGTGGCGGGATTGTATCTGTCTTGGTGTATATCTTCCAGAATTCCTCATAAAGATTAAATATAGGAATAATATCTATAAGTTCCATATTAGCTTCCCAATATGAACTTAATGTTCCTACATCTTTCCAGTATCCATTGTACTCATAAGCAAATATTCTCTTATTGTTATTAAAGCAGTATGGAATTACGTGTTTTCCGAAGTCACATTCCTGCTGATCCTTAAGCTTGATAAGTGCATCCTTAAGAACCTTCCAGCTGAATATGTATATACCCATTGATGCAAGATTGCTCTTTGGATGTTCTGGCTTTTCTTCAAACTCTGTAATCTTATTATCGTTATCAGTTACAACCACACCGAATCTGCTTGCTTCTTCTATAGGTACAGGCATTGCAGCAATTGTAATATCTGCATTATTAGCCTTGTGATAATCAAGCATTATCTTGTAATCCATCTTGTATATATGGTCACCTGAAAGAATAAGTACATATTCAGGATGATACTGCTCCATATACTCAAGATTCTGGTAAATGGCATTAGCTGTTCCTGTATACCATTCACTATTCTGACTCTTCTCATAAGGTGGAAGAACTGATACGCCTCCTACATTACGGTCAAGATCCCAAGGAATACCAATTCCTATATGCGTGTTAAGACGAAGTGGCTGATACTGTGTTAATACTCCCACTGTATCTATTCCTGAGTTAATACAGTTACTGAGAGGAAAGTCAATTATTCTATACTTTCCACCAAATGCTACTGCCGGCTTTGCCACCTTAGAAGTAAGAACTCCTAATCTGCTTCCCTGGCCACCAGCTAACAGCATTGCAATCATTTCTTTTTTAATCATGCTATCACCTCTGATGTTAAATTTTTACTGCTTTTAGATATTTTGATTATATCATACTATTCTCATTAAGTAAAAAGAATTTCGAGTTTTTTATACACATTTTTATGCACATTTTCTAAATCGTATAGTATATAATAAGAAAGGTTTGAAAAATAAGCCGATAAGACATACAATATATTAAACACTAAATTCAAGGAAGGAAAATATCATGTACAAGATTGATTTCAACAACCCTATCCATATTCACTTCATTGGCATAGGCGGTATAAGTATGAGCGGACTTGCCAAGATTCTTTTATCTGAAGGTTTTACTGTTTCAGGCTCTGATGCTCACTCATCAGCTCTTACTGACGAACTTATCGGGGACGGCTGTATCGTATCCGTACCACAGAGCGCCGGTAATATAACTAATGATATAGATCTTGT
>ERZ836939.2969-NODE-2969-length-15310-cov-15.074533_pt1 | contig 15310 bp, 5 predicted proteins | sample MGYA00519912_ERZ836939 | MGnify/ENA primary metagenome ERZ836939 (study PRJEB31850, sample SAMEA3708810) | human gut metagenome | biome: human gut; feature: human-associated habitat; material: faeces | place: China | collected 2014 ... | reverse complement strand
CGGTGTTACCAAAATCCCAAGCTCTAATAAAATCCAGAAGCGGATAGAAAATCTTGAATCTGAACAGGCTGCTACTGTCCGGGAAAAAAAGAAATTGCAGAAAAAGCAAAAGACACTGGATATCATCAGACAGAATTTCACTGCACTGCTCGATGCTCCTGAGATCAGTTCAGACTTACTTCCAGCAAAACGGGAACCTGTTTCTATCACAAGAGATAAATAAGATTGCACTGACAACTCACTCATTTTCTTCCAAATCTTCCCATGGTTTAAAACCCATTTCCTCCCAGGTGACGCCATACGGTGCACCTCCGGAGGTATTTGTTTTTGGGTTATGCCAGTTATATAACGAAACGGGAAGACCTGGATTTCTCGATCTTCTCATATTATTTATGGACTTTTCTTTTACAAATACTAAATATGACTAAGGATATTCCCATTAAAGAAAGCCACATAATTACATTCGTATCATCTCCCGTTTTTACATTTGGAGTATGACTGCTATTATCACCTGATGGTTCTTCTGAAACTGGTGGCGTATTCGTGGTAATTGGTGGTATCGATTCATTTTTAAATTTAGGTTCTGCCGTTACATTCCAAATTATCTGACCATCATAATTACCTGGAACTGTTATGATAAAAGGTTCGCTTTGATATACTTGATTGCTAATTTGTGTTTTTTGTGTCTGGACAAAAAGATACACTCCTTTTTCCAGATCTCTGTACATAACTTCTCCGTCTGAGTTGGTCTTTCCGGACATTCCTTTGATGTTGTTATCCTGTACATATTTTTCCAGTTTTTTTGCAGCTTCTGCCTGAGCGGAAGAATCATCAAAATCAAATATGACTCCAGACTTTGCAAACTCACTCACTAATGCCCATGAATTATTTTTATATGTTCCAACCTGATACATCGTAAATTCAGTATTACTTAGCTTATATACCGTGGCCTCATCTTCAACAGTTGCTTTTAATAATATACTTCCCAGATCATTCGCAGACACAGGTAATGGAATGAGGAGTAAAAGCATACACATCACACTGGCCATACACATATATATTCGCTTACGTTTACTTATTCTGCCCATGTTTTTTCTCCTTCCTGCGTTTATGTAATTTAATGCTCACCCATATGATGATGAAAGCAACAATTCCAGCAATCAATAGAATCAAATTGAATGGGATTGTGCGCTGAAGACCAACTTCCTCATCTATCTTCTGTGCCTCTTCATACGGAATTCTAGTGCCACGTACAAGCAGTCTGTGCGTGTTAACTGCATAAGGAGTGCATGTGACCAGTGTTACATAATCCTTGCCCTTTTCAATCTGTAAAGAATCTGTATCTGATGGCAATACTGTCAGAATCTGATCCACCTGATAGGCAAAGGTATGATGAAGAACTTTAATATAAAATACATCTCCAACCTCCATCTTGTTCAGGTCGGTGAATATCTTGGCATTTGCAAGTCCACGGTGTCCAGATAATACCGCATGACAGCTCTCACCGCCTACCGGAAGCGAGGTGTTTTTCAGATGTCCTACACCTGACTGCAGTACTTTTTCGGATGTTCCATGATAAACCGGAAGAACAACATCAAGCTTTGGAATATCAATATATCCCATCATTCCAGTATCATCAATTTTCAAAAGTTTGTTATACTCATCATCTTCTGTCTGGTTTTCATTACTTTCTGAAAATGGATCTGCTATGGAACCAATTCCGATCAGGCTTTCGTTGTAGTCCTGTGCCTGCTTGATCATTGCATTTTCCTGTTCTTCCGACAAATGCGAAACTTCCTGTTCATAATCTGTAGCAATCGTTGTGCTGTTCATCTGATTGATGTAATTGCTCACTATCGGATACAGGATTAAAGAAAATGCCGCCAGATATCCGATTCCTCTCAGTATTTTTACTACTTTCTTCATAATACCTTTCACCTTTTCGTCTGTTTCTTCTGAAATACCCAGTCCACACTGGACATTTCAGAAAAAGCAGACATCCTCCCGGTACGATACCGGGAAGATGAACTGTCTTTTTGTCCATTCTTAAACTTCAGAATGTCTTAGTTGTTTGCTTTCTTTTTGCCAAAAGCTTTGCTTGCTGTTAATGCACCAAAAAGAACGATACCAGCCAGTGTTACCATAAGGGCACCCTTGCTACCAGTAGATGGAAGCTGTGCACCTGTTTTGTTTTCTACAGCTACTTCTGGAGAAGTTGTTGTATCTTTAATTTCTGTACCTGTTGTTGTAGTTCCATTGTATGTGTAGTTAACTGAATAGCTTGTCAGTTTGCCAGTTGTGTCATCATAGTTTGCTTTAATCTCAACCGTAATGTCGCTGAGAAGTTTATTGTATCCTTCTGGAGCTTTTGTCTCTCTTAAGTAGTAAGTTCCGGCATCAAGACCTTTTACAAGAACTTTACCGTTGGTACCAGATACGATTACATCGGATTTGAAATCTTCTGCTGCAGCTTCCTCAGATGTTGCCACACGGTATTCACCATCAGTTACTTTTTTAATGTTAACCTTGTCTCCAGCTACTTCACCATTTGCCTTGTAAAGCTCGAATTCTGCTTTTGCAAGTCCAGTCTGAGTCTCACCTTTTAAATAATATTTGAAGATTGTGAAATTGAAAGTATGTACGTCTACTTTACTTGGTTCGGATTCACCTTTGTCATCTGTTCCTGGCTTATTGCTGTATTCAACAGTAGCCTTGTTGGTGTTAGGATCAAATCCAGTTACGGCATCTTTATTTAAGGTTGCTGTATAAGTTACTTTAATTTCCTGTCCTGCTTTATTTGCATTAGAAGCAAGGAAATTGTTCATTATAATTGTAATGTTCTGTTCGTCCTGTGTTAATGTATAAGTATTATCGCCAGTACCTGCAGTAACATTCTGCACATTTTCACCTGATCCAACTGTCACAGAGGTAATTTCTTTAAAAGTAAGACCTGCGGATAATGTATCCTTGAAGTTAAATACATAAGAAGTATATCCAGTCATATCCGGTACTTTAGATGTCAGTGTGTAAGTTACTGTATCACCAATGTTGACATCATCTGCATTTTTATCATTTACTTTTTTTACTACTGTCGGGTAATTGCTCTTCATGTTAATTGAAGTATCACCTGTAACGCTGACTAAAGATGCTACGGATGTGTAATCCTGTTCTCCAGGTGCTGTAGATGTATCTGTTGCACCTAACGGATAAACTACATAATATCCGTATGCAAGATTGTTGATTACTGTAGAACCAGCGGTTGTGTTTGCAGTTGTATGAGTAGCAGCTACTGTAGTAGCATTCTCAAGAATCCAGCCCAGAATCTCTTTTGCAAACCCTGTACCGTTCTTTCCGTCTGTTCCAACCTGGTTTTTAACATATTCAATAGCTTTTTCACTTAATGCTTCGCCTGTTAAACTTTCAGATCCTGGTATTCTGGTATTATTCTTAAAAAATCCTTCATATGCACTGTTCAGTGTATATGCTACATTATCGCCGCTTTTTGTTGCTGTAAAAATCTGATACAGATCCAGAGTCTTTCCTGCTACTGTATTATTGACTGTCAGGGTGCCTTTTGGAGCTTCTGCTGCAAATGCAGTCATGCTCATGGACAGTATCATGGTCATTGCCATCAGAACTGCCATAAATCTTGATACTAATTTCTTCATGTTCCTCTTCTCACTTTCTTTTGATTTTTTATTGGTTCGCTGGGGATTCTTTCAACTTTTACGGTGGAAGATCCCCACGCAGCCATACCTCTCTCATGACCCTGCTCCCCCTTTCCTACATCGTCTGTTTCCGTTTCCTTCTGCGTCCGGTATAAAGCAGGAACGCTAACAACAGGCCACCTGCTATGATAAACATCATAATGCCCTCGCCGCCGGTATCCGGAAGCAGTGCAAAATGCCGGTTGATAATCGTGAAGGTAAATCCATCTTTAGAAGTTTCGATTGTAGTTGTATAGCCTTTTATTTCCGTTTCGGTGATAAAATATTTATAATAATGCGGAATTTTGTTAGCATCTTTTATATAAGCTGGGAGCAACTTATCCGGTTTTTCTGACTTAATAATCTCCTGCCATGTGGATTTTAAGATGTCGCCTTTTATCTCGTACTTTTCATATCCCGGCACAACTTCTGTTTGTTCCGTTCCCTCTGCATCTGTCCAGCTTCTGTAAATTGTGACCGTAATGGAGGATGGTCTGATACCATCCATATTACGGAAATCTTTCCATACCTTATTAATGGTCAGATTTACAAATTCATCACATGGATCCTGAACATCGGATGGTTCCGGTGACGTGCTGTCTCCTGTATTAACTGTCGTTTTGGTATCTGACATCAGAACGGCTTTTGCATCTGATACATAAGCATTCAGATCTGCTGTTTCCGAAGAATCTTTTGTTGCCATAACTGCATTCTGCAAGGTGTTATACTCATCTACCTGCACGACATGTTTTACTGAGAAGATGCTCCATCCATTTTCCTGACTGAACGTATCTGTCAGAAGTTTAGAATTCTTTTTGATCTCATCAAAACTAATCGCCGGTTTTCGGTAGATACGATAATTGTTATTCTCACCTTCTACACCTGCTTTTGTATTAAAGTCATATACAGAGTTCAGATCACTTTTTCCGCTGAATGGTCCCACTAGTTTAGATGTTCCACGGACCACGTCACAGTAATACATGTTGTTATTTTTCAGCAGTCCTTCGTCGTTGTAGCCAACAAAACCTCCGCTTCGTCCATCTGCTACAGTACCGTCTGCATCATTTCCTGCTCCGCCTGCGTAGACATTGTATCCGATGCTGATTCCATACACATTGCTGTCTGTAATTTTTGTCCTGTTTGCTTTAATCAAGTTGACACTGATATTGGACTTTACATCATTATCTTTTGTTATGATTCCATTCTTATCACACGGAAGCTTGATAGAAGAATCTCCAATCTTAATGATTGCAAAATCCGTCTGCTGGTCGGTGTCTGTCGATTCTTTGGACAGCCCGACGGAAATATCAAGTCCCAGTAAATTCACATGGATGAGATTTCCATCACGCAGTGCATCAACCTCAATAATTCCCAGATTGATATGCAAAAGGTTGGAGTCCTGAATCTTATCCAGATACAAGGCCTTAACAAGCTGATTTAGAACTACAAGCAACGCATCCACTACTGTAGAATCCAGTTTTACATCCGCAAGGTAGGCAAAGCTTGTTCTTCCAGCAAAGCCTCCGGCTGTTCCACTTGATTCTACCAGCTTCAAGCTGTTTTCCTGATTTTGGGCATCTCCGGCATTGCAACCTGACATTCTGGCAAGGTTTGCATAGCCGATAAATCCTCCGGCGATCTGCTCCGCTCCACCTTTACTCTGAACTGTATAACCACCAGGCACTCCTGTCACACTGCTGTCATCTATGTGGGAACCAAAAATATCCAGAACACCGAGGGCGCCGCCCAGGAGCTGTCCAAAATTATCTCCCAGCACATTCAGCTTCTCCATTTTCACAACACCGCTTTTTCCGGAGTAACCAATAAAACCGCCGACGCTGTTCATGCCAGTTACATAATTTAAGCCTGTTACATTGCTGTTTTTGACAGATCCATTTAACAGGGAACCACCAAATCCTCCAGCTGTTCCGCTATATGTTACCTCATTATTCTGCCCTGATTTTGTTGCTGTGTTAGCACTGACGCCAAGCCCTGCATCCGGGCTGCCGGTGACATTTCCGTAATATACATAACTTCTAAACGCATCCAATACATCGGTTCTGCCAAGCTGTAAAAGCTTCTTCACTATAGTGGTCTCACTACCTGCACTAATATTTGCAGCACCGGAAACATCCGCAATACCGAAGCATCCTCCGGCATATTCACCGGCTACTACGGAACGGATCCTGTCTGCACGGATTCCGCTTCCCGGCTTATCCTTCTCACCAAGGACCGCTCCGCAGAGACTTCCTACAAATCCTCCAGCTGCTTTTGCATACCCTGTATTACTTCCATTTTGATAGGTTCCGTTTACGATCACGCCCCAGTCATCCCAGGCTGAAACAGATGCACAACGAATAGTGGAAACAGTTGCATTCAAAACCTTGATCAGCTCTGCCGGAGCATTTACCATAAGAACATCCAGAAGCTTATTCAAAAGTCCCTGTTTTGTAGCTGTATCAATAGCTGCCGCACTACCCGGATCTACTTTTCCGGCAAAACCGCCTACATAGGAAGTTCCATCTACACGCCTTAAATTTGTGATCCTGCAGGAGGTAGTTTCATCTCCCCAGATCTGGCCGCCGATCATCCTTCCCACATAACCTCCGGCAAATCCTGCCGGATCTTTGTCTGCAATACCGGTTGCCTTGATCCTTGCACCGGAACGATAGCCTTCCACATGTGACTGTTTTACAACCGGCACAAAGGTTTTTAATGCTGCCAGACTGTCTGCACCGATAAGTTTAAAACCTGCCAGTGAACCCTCACCTATGTTTGCCACTGAACCTGTAAGCATCTCACCAGCAAATCCGCCGCTGCTTCTGAAAGCTTCTACTAACTGAAGATCTTTTGCAGTTCCATTCGTGACGATACCGCCTTCCATCCGGCCTACATAGCCTCCGGCAGAACCGCCCTGTGTTGCTTTACCTGCCAGAATACTCCGTCCTGCTGTGACTGCATATCCGTATGCATACTGGGAAATGATCTCATTTAACTGATTCTGATCCGTTACTTTACCAAGTGCCTGTAATTGATTGCCGTAATTACCATAAGAACCAACTGCATCAACCCAACCGTTCCAGGTGTCTGTGTCCAAGCCACGAAGCGGTCCATAGACAGCTGTATTCTTCTCTGTGGGATACACTGCCTGCAGAAGAGTCAGCGGATTATCTAGTTTGATAAGACCGGATAAAACCTTCAGACTTCCTGTGTCTGCAACATTGGCACACCGCATCAGTCCGGTATAGCCTCCAGCATATTCCGTTCCATATACGGAACGGATACGATAGGCCGCACATTCTCTTACGGTTCCTGTATATGCAGCACCTTTCCAGTTATCCGTATTGTTTCCCCAGATCTGACCGCCATAGTTGTAACCTGCATATCCTCCTGCAAGTCCACGGTAAATGCTGTCATCACTTTCAGCCTGAGCCCTCACAGCACCTCCACAAGGTACACAGGTTGTTTCGCTGTTTTTGATCACAGGAACAAATGCCTGTAACACGCCAAGAAGATTATCTGCCTTGATCAGTCCTCCAAGAACACTTAATCCATTTACCACATCTGCCGCACTCCCCGGCTCCATGGTTCCAACATATCCACCGGCACTTTCACGCCCTATGATATGTGCAAAGTTATAAGAATTACTATTCTGAATCTGTACTCCTAGAAGTTCTCCTGCATATCCACCGGCTTTTCCGGTATCACCGTCTCCATCTGTTGCAAGAACATTAAATCCTCTTATCGCTCCGTAAACATCTGAACTGTCTATGATAGATGCAACTACAGTCAGTGCTGATAACAGTCCTGTCGTAGAAAGAACATGATCCAGAACACTTGCTCCACCGATGGCTGCCGTACTTCCCATAGCAGCTTTGCCAATATAGCCGCCTGCATAGCGGTAACCACTTACCGCATACTTACTTCCAGTTCCGTAATAACTGCTGCCATCTTCCTGTTGCAGGTTGTTTGGCTCGCTGACACCGGTATGCTGCAGTTTATTTACATCAGAATTGCTGATCTGTACACCTGTACCGCAGCCAATAAAGCCTCCGGCACTTCCGGCATCCGCATCTTTGGTGCTGTCTTTTTCAAGAGTCCCTGTAACTGTAACAGTAAACCCTTTTTCTACCGAATTAACATTGGCATTACTGATCACCGGAACAAAAGCATTGACCAGGGATAGTAATCCTGTCAGATCAACCACTTTTGTAAGAATCGATGACTCGGCTCCAATCGTTGCGACCGCTCCCGCTTTTACCAGACCTCCGAAGCCTCCGGCATAACGAAGGCCTTCTACCTTCAGAAGATTTTCTACTGCCGTTCCTTTTCCGGAATCTACAGCATTTGCTGAATTATCTACATGACCGCTCTGCATCTCTCCAACGAAGCCACCGGCATAGCCTTCTGCGTTTTCAAATCCGCTGTCAGCCGTAACTGTCAAACCATCTACGGTACCAGCAACTTTGCAATTTGTAATTTTGCTGGATGCCGCCTGAAGGACACTTGCCAGCTCTTTCAGACTCAGGATCTTACCAAGGACACTATTCAAAAGATCTCCTGTGGCATCTCCTGCCTCCGCTGCACTTCCGGAGCGCATAATTCCGATATAGCCACCGGCATGATATGGTGCAGTGACTTCTTTTACATTGGTCACATCAGAGTTCTTCACCATGACTGCTTTTCCATTACCGATATATCCTCCGGCATCTCCAAGCGCCACATCATCATTTTTTCCAGATGCTGTTACAACTAAGCTGTCTCCCTCGATAGAAGAGTCGGAAATTCTCGGATACGCCACATCCATGACACTGAGAAGCTGATTTACATTTAAGAGACCCAGTAACTTAATAGAACCTGTCTGTGCCACATCACCAGGCATCAGCCTTCCTGCAAAACCACCGGCATAGCTGGTTCCCTTTATATAAGAGAGTCCGGTAATATTTGTTGTTGTAATCGCACCAGTCTCACCTTCTGTTGTTTCATTCTCGCTATTCGTGACTGCTGAAATGAAATCTGCTTCTTCCCTATTCTTTTCACCTGTAGATTCATTCGAAGATGAATTAGTGTCTGTGTCAGCTTTGAATCCGGAATTGTTGTTTCCATAGTTGATATCTACTGCCTGACCGTCTCCCACAAAGCCGCCCGCCATATCAGCGGATACCTGAGGGTCAGAACCATTCGAAACATATGCAATAGAAGTATTATTGAACTCTGGTCTCAGAGCACTGACAACGCCTAGCAGGTTCTCCAATTCGATTCCTGTCAGTTGTGATGTAGTGGAATCCCCGGCACTTACTGCATCTCCGGCTTTGGCAAAACCGGCAAAGCCCCCGGCTTTTCCGGATGCTGCAGATGCAGTAACCGTTTTCAGGTTGCTGATTTTTGTGTCCCTTGTTCGTCCACTAATGCATTCTCCAATAAAGCCACCACTATAACCTTTCTCATTGCCAGTAGACACACTATATCCTGACGAAACACCTGTAACAGTGCTGTCAACTGTAAATGTCTCAATCATCTGGCCTACAGAAAGAAGGCTGTCAATTTTTAGTAGCGGTAATCCAAGAAGTTTAATACCTCCAACATTGGCAAGGGTGCCGCTTCCGAAATATCCGGCAAATCCTCCTGCAGACTTTCCAGCCGTTACGGAATTCAGATTTGTGACGGATGTTCTCCTTACTTCTCCACCGGTTCCATAACCAATAGCACCTCCAGCACAACCATTTTCCTGATCTGACGCAGTAACAGTAAGCCCAGAAGAGCCTCCGTTTACGGAACAATCTTTACATTCAAAACGCATGTAGTCTGCTGCTGTAAGTGTTCCTCTAAGGACATCACTGACACTGGTCATTTTAGCGTAACCTAAGACTCCTCCGGCATTCTCTGATGCTGAAACGGACATGCTTTCTGATGCAATAATACTATTAGAATGATCATTAAAACTGTAAGAAATACTGTTTTTTGCAAGTACACGATTCAAGGCTTTTGTAGTCGATTTTGAACCGTCTGCAAGTTCTGAAGTATTAGAAACCTGAACAGCTCCGGCATATCCTACAAGTCCACCGGCATTTTTGCCACTGGCAGTTATGGATATCGCACTTCCACCAATGGTGCATCCACTTATAACGGAAGGTCGAAGTCCTACAAGATTCAGGATATCCATATCCGTTGTAGTACCGTTTAATAAACCTGTAAGAAGATTTTTCACGAGATCAAGCAGACCTTTATTTTCATCAATAGATGTAACAGCACCAAGGGTTGCCAGACCTGCAAATCCTCCGGTATAATCTTTTCCGGACACTGTACCAAGAGAAGAAATACTGCAATCCACAGCATAACTGTTACGCATTTCTCCTATAAATCCGCCTGCATAACCACTTTCCTTACCAGAACCTCCTGTTGCAGATACATTTGCACTGCCATTAATACTGCATCCAAGCATTACTGTATTAACCGGAAAATCCGCAATTTGGATTCCCAGATGATCCAGTGCACCTGCAACAACTGCATTGGAAGCACGACCAATAAAGCCTCCAGAGTAATCTATACCATTGACGCTCTCAGCACCATTCACTGAACATCCAGTCATTACAGCACCTATTGATTCTCCTGCAAATCCACCTGTATAATTCTGTCCGGATATCGTATCACTACCAGCTACTGAGCAGTTGCTGAACACCGGATTCACATAACCAATCGGAATCAGGTTTCCGACACTTAAAACGCCTCCATTCAAAAGCGTTGTAATCAGATCACCAAGGCCTAATACCGGAATCAGGTTTAATAACTTACTAAGTGCGTCCGTTACTCCTTTAAGTGCTCCTGATAGAGCTTCATATTTTGTAATACCTGAACTGTACCCAACAAAACCACCTGTCCAGCTGTTTGCATTAGATACTCCTGATAATCCTTCTACATGACAGTCTGATATTTGTACGTTTCCTTTTACAACACCAGCAAAAGCACCTGTTGAAAAAGATTTTGGATCCCTCTCCAAACTACTTGATAATCCCAGGACTTTTAAAACTCCAGTCAATACTACGCCCAGCAAACTAAAATCTCTTTTTATTGAACTCGTTGTAGTTGAAACTGACACTTCTGATAAGGTGAGATTTTTTACAACAACCTGTTTTGATGCAATCTGTAATGAACTGTCATATGGGGTCGATAAACTTCTGAAAAATCCAACACCATATTCTGTGTCTGAGCTGCTTCCATTTGAATAAGCGCTCTGATTGATTTCTGTTTTCTGTACAATCTTTACATTACTGATTTTGACATTAGCTCCTTCTGTCATTCCCTTACGACCTTCCATATTTCCCTGGAAGTTCTTTATAGGAGTCCAGTTATCATCTTCCCCATTGGAATTGGTTCCCTCTTTGGAAAGATCAATATCACGAAAGATAATGTAATTCGCATCCTTGCTATATTTATATCCGGTGCCTGCAATATTGGTATTACTACTTTTGGATGTATCATAGGTAAGTACGTAAGCTTTATTCTCGTCAACCGTTATACTTTCCGGAGTTGCATCATCAGTAAATTCACTTTCGTCACCATCACTTGTAAAAGCATCTGTATCATCACTTTCTGTCTCAGCTACTTCCTCGCTGTCTGACGGAGTCATATCAATCAAATCTCCATCTTTTACAGTTTCATCGACTTCAACGGATGCCGCTTCGGAATCACTGGCAGTACTTTCTGTTGCAGTTACTGTCATATCAGTTGACTCCTGAATCGTACTACTTACATAGTGATATCGTTTTGTGGCACCTGTTCCTAACAAAGCACCACCATCCTGCTCATCTGTATCTCCCAGCTTATGGTCACCTTTTTTATTTCCATACAATTCTTTTCCAGACCAATTATATGTGTCATTAAACTTTACAATATCCGCATCACCCGGATAATACAGTTCTGTCTTGTATTCTGCTGTATCCGCTGCCGGTTTCCAGTCTGTATATCCACTCAGTGCGCCCCCAAGTATTCCCGGCTTTTTCTCTCTTGTTTCGTACACCCGCCAGATTGGTTCTGTCACTTCCGTATCTGTTCCGATTGCCCGAAGCTGTGTTTCATTACCTATCAGAATGTAATTTTTGTCACCAATCTTTTTTACTACCTGACCGAAATAATTTCTTCCTTCATAGTCGGACGGATATGCGCTAGTAATATCCTGAGTTGTCTCCTCTGTCCCAGCCTTATTTGCAAGAAGCTCCGGTGTTTCTGTTGTAAATGAAGAAGCAAGCACATAATTATGTGTTTTGCTGTAAGTAAGATAGGAACCATCTTCCAGTGTAAAAACCTGTCCCATTCCAACTTTTTCAGCAATATAATCCTCGCTCATTACAGGTTCGCTGTCTGAAGATTCCCCTTTCATCAATTCAAGCTGGTATCGGTTATACACATAAATCGTATCAGTCGCTAAATCATATACTGTGTTGCCCGTGCGCTCTGATGATGAAGTGATGCTACCTGTAAAATCTGATGGGAAGTTCCAGACATTTTCATTATCTATTGGAATATCATTCATCAAACAATAAGAAGCGTCTGATGCATAGGTAAGTTCTGCACCATCTGCAAGAACCTTATCCCCTTCACCAACATTTCCATCTTTGTCCCCGGAAAACATCTGTGTTCCTGTACCGATCTGCAAAAGTTGCTGGTAATTGTAGATACATATTTTTCCATCTTCATAATCTGGATTTGCTTCTTCCAAAGTATCTGAGGTGTTTTCATCCTCGATAATTGTTTCTTCTCCATCTGTAAATCCTTGATCTTCAGAATTACCAAATTCCTCTGTTACTTCAGAACTAATATCTGTATTTGGCTCTGATTCTCCTTCAAAAGAATCAGGAATATCACTTTCCGTGATATCAGATATTTCAGATGTATCACTGCTGAAACCATCCTGTTCCGATATATCTGTAATTTCACTATTGCTCTGCACATTCATTCTTTCTGAATCTTCAGCATTCGCAACTACGACTTGCGAAGATAATAATGTAACACACAGAACAACTGCTGTAATTCGTCTTAAAACACTCAATTTCTTGTTCATAAAATCGCCTCAAATCTTCTGTCATGCTTGACTTTTCGTTACTTTTAACCACTCTGGCTGCTTTGCTGCCGCCGTCAAGCACTGGATCAGTTTTTTAGAAAACGCTCCGCATTCACCATTTGAAATCATCCGTATTGCTTCTTCAGGTCCATATTTTCTTTTGTATGGACGATCATTGATCAATGCATCGTAAGCATCAACAATCCCAACGACCTGTGCGCACATCGGAATCGCATTCCCTTTTAAACCGTCTGGATATCCTGATCCATCATATCTTTCATGGTGGTGTCTGCATATTTCATAGCTATATTTGTTCAGCTTTTCCGTTGTTATCCCCTCTGGGAATCTCTGGGTCATCGCCGCACCTACTAATGGATGTTGCTTTACTACATTCATTTCTTCATCTGTCAATTTTCCATTCTTATTTAAAATTTCAATTGGCACTTTTATCTTTCCAATATCATGAATCGGCGCTAAATGCGCTACTGACGAAATTTCTTCATCTGTAATCCCATATTCCGGATAATTCTTCTGCAATTGAAGATATACCTGTTTTGTATAGAAGCTGATATCATCTTGATACCCTGATTCAACTAACTGATTATGATTTAATACAGTAGTTAAAAGTGATACCATATTCCAATACTGCTTTGCCATATCCTGTTCTTTCTTTACGAGTTCCTGTTCCATCCTTATAACTGTGTTCTGGACAATCTTCTCATTATGTAAGGTAATAATTGCAGTATTCTCATTTGCATCTATATATTTTTTTGCTTCCATCCAAACATATGCATTCTTATCTTTTCCAGTAATTCTGCGATACGGAAGATCTTTTTCCAAACATCCATCAACTAGTCTTTCTTCTAATCCTTCACTTGATAAGAAGTCATGAACCATTTTTTTGTCAGGATCATACACGTATCTTTCTACATATTGGCTTATGAACTCTTCATAGCTTTCTGTTTTCCTTACTCTCTCATACACTTCACGGATATGTGAATACACACACTCGTAGCTTTTTTCCTTTAAGTTCAGTTTTAATACAACATAAAATCGTCCAAAATATTCATCTTCTCCAGGGCGGATAACGTCTGAAACCTTTACGCTCTCTAATTTATTATTGTATGTATTCTGCAAACTCAACAATATTTTATGTATCTTGCAGGTATCTTCTAAATTTCTGGAACAAAAACGATCTTCTTCCAAACAACGATTAATTGCCATTGTTTCCTCTACACACGATATAATTTCCATCAGAGAAATATTCTCCGGTTGTTTTGCCAGCATATAGCCACCATTTGTACCTTCACAGGCAGTGACTATTTTTGCATTTTTCAGTTTTTTCGCTATTTTAGGAACATAATTAGCGGAAACATTTAGCTTCCGTGACAATTCTGATGTAGATACCATCCGTTCCTGTGCTGCCAAGTAACATACAATTCTAATTGCGTAATCTGTCGAATTTTTCAGTTGCATCGTTATCCCTCTAATCTAAACCCTGCGAAGTCTTAGTTTATATCAAAAAAAATATCAAAAATTGATATCTTCCATGTTTTCACTAATAATTTTTCTCATCACTTTCCCAATTATACAGATTTAAAACGGTTAATATAATGTACAATCAATGAAAATATTTATCTGTTTTTTTGTAAAATCTGTTCCATTGTGTCGATATTCTCCATTTATATCTTTTTATGAACTTTGTTCAAAAAAAAGAAACCATGCCTCAACACGATTTCTTTATCTTTTTCTATTCTATTTTTTTTAACATTTTATAAATAATCAGACCATTACTGACTGCCAGCACTTCATTTGCATTGTCAAAATTAATCCCGGAGATTTGTTTTATTTTTTCAAGCCTGTAAGATATCGTTCTATAATGAACAAACATTGCGTCTGCAGTTTTCTTGATGCTTTGGTTATTTCTAAGATACATCTGCAAGGTTGTAATCAATTCTCCCTTATGTTCATCATCATATAAATATAATTTCTTTAATGTTTCCGGAATGTATCTTTCCAGTTCCGTCACATCATCAATTTCGCCGAATATCTGGAAAAATCCGAGGTTCGAATAATGTACTACTGACTTATTCTTATCACCAGTCACCTGGCGGATAATCTCAATATACTTGATAGCCCGACTTGCTTCGTGATAAGATTCTTTCAGCCGTTGATACCCTTCCACACTTTTTCCTATACCAATCTGAAAGTCTGTATCTTTCTTTCTATAAAGGATGCTTCGCTGGATAACCTCCTCTATTTCTTCCATCTCTTTCTGATATTCCAGTTCTGTCTGATCGGAATCTACCTGTTGAATCATAACAATCTGATCCATATTTCTGTAAATAAGCGCATCCGGCAAAAGATGCATCAATTCACCCTCGATAACACCTACTTCGTGAAGCTGTTCTTTTGTATATTTTCTTTGTACATTTTTTGTGATGGTATGAAAATCAACAACCCTGTAAGTATCGCTTTCTTTCATTCCGAGCTGTGCTGCCGCTTCAGTCATTTCTTTCGAACTCAGTAATCCATTCAGAATATT
>ERZ836939.2955-NODE-2955-length-15373-cov-4.088066_pt1 | contig 15373 bp, 15 predicted proteins | sample MGYA00519912_ERZ836939 | MGnify/ENA primary metagenome ERZ836939 (study PRJEB31850, sample SAMEA3708810) | human gut metagenome | biome: human gut; feature: human-associated habitat; material: faeces | place: China | collected 2014 ... | reverse complement strand
TTCTGGGGATTGAATGCACTTCGTAAAACTAAAAAGCAACATATTAAGAAATCATTCATTGAAAAGATGTTTGGGAGTATGATGCCTCGAGGGAGTGAGAAATTAAAACTATCCAAAATGAACATGGCAGGTATAGGAACAAGTATGATGAAAAAAGTCATGAAAAATAAAAATGTGAATTCATTAGAAGAATTAATCAGTCTTGCTCAAGCTAATGGTGTTAAACTGGTAGCATGTACTATGTCTATGGATATTATGGGAATTACAAAAGAAGAGTTAATAGATGGTGTTGAACTTGCAGGTGTTGCTAGTTATTTAGGAGATGCGGAAGAGTCAAATGTAAATTTATTTATTTAAAAAACTGGAATGTTCCAGTTTTTTACTTTGTTAAATTCTTTAATTTTTCATAACTAATAATTTCAATCTGTCCTCTAGATAGTCTCACGATACCTTCCTCACTAAAATATTTCAACATTCTTGTAACAACTTCACGTGCACTACCAATAAGTTTAGCAATTTGTTCATGTGTCGTTTTAATGATATAATTGTTATTACGATCAACTTCTTCAATGAGATAGAGAGCTAAACGCTGATCAAAGCTCATAAACAGAATTTGTTCCATAGCCCACATCACTTTTGAAAAACGATCAGTTGCAATTTTATATGCAAATAATTCTACATGAGCATTATCTTGAGCAATCTTGCCAAAATCAGTTGAATTAATTTGGATAGTTTCGCAATCAGTATTTGCATCTATATAAATATCAAAAGTAATATTTTGTAAAATACAAGATGCTGATAAGACACAGATATCATTTTCGTATAATCGATAAAGAGTAATCTCACGTCCATCAGGAGATAACATATAGACTCGAAGACATCCACTTTTCACAAAAATAACACCTACGCATTCTATGTCACCATTATACAGAGTTGTATTTTTTAAATATGTTTTAGAAAATGCTTTTTTTTCTAAGTGATTCTTTTGTTCAGGAGTTAATTGCTTCCAAAATGGAAGACTATTCATTAATAACTTTAAGTCATTTTTTTCTAACATGAAATCACCTCTTAACTAATCATACTGAATTCATTCTCAAATAACAAGATAACTGAATTAAAGATTACATCTTTTATAGAGAGAAACACTATTATTATATATAGAATATGTGATTAATGGTAAAATATGAAAAATAGAGGGGAAGTATAGGAGGGGTTTATATGCAAGTTTTACTAAGTTTATTCATCGGTTATGCTGCTTTATATATTGTTATTTATTTACATGAAGTTGGACATGCTATATGGTATTGTCGCTTTGGTTGTAAGAAGAATTGGTATCATGTCACTGTTAAACCTTATTTGTTTTTTTCTACACCATTACCAGTGGATATAAATCAAGCTGATAATCTGAGTACCAAAAAGGATATTATCGTCTCTTATGGAGGTATACTCAATAATTTTATTTTTACTTTTATTGCATATTTCCTTATTTGTAGATTCCATATAATGAATTATTATTTATCTTTGTTTTTGTGGATGTTTTATACATTACATATTGCAGAAATAGTAAGTTATATGTTTCTTGGTAATCTGTACCTAGTAAGTGATATGAAGAGCATTGCAAAAAGACAACCTTTATTGCGTTGGGTTAATTTGTTCATAGGAATTGTTTTGACATTAGGATATATATGGGTATTGACAACAATTCCACAAGAACTATTTATATATATATTGATATATAATCTGCTTACAATTGTATGTATGGGATTGGGAAGGATTATTTTTACTATAAAACATAATAAGATATCATAAAATTTATTTTAAAGGAGGAAGATACATGCGTATAGATTTTTATTATTGGTCATATCAATGTCCATTAAATGGGGAGATGTTACAATTATTAAAGGAATATCAAGATAAATTTGATATCTATTATCATGATATCTCTATTAAGAAAGAAAAAACACAAGATTTAAAAATGTATTTTCCAACTCTTACAGTAGTTGATGAAAAATACAAATATTTTAGTCCATTAACAAAAGAATTTCTTAATCAATTGTATTATGGTGACTATCCAATAGAAAAACCATATCAACCTCACTTCTATCGTAATGAGTATCATGTTGATATAAGTCCGATAGTGTCAGATAATATCGATATTGCAGGATTATGCACAGGAAAGAAATGTACATATTGTCATGAAAAAAAAGATTTTTTAAATAACTTTGATATAAGTATATATGGTTACATCAATCATGAAGGGAAGAAATTATTGGGTGGTGCTGAATATGTTCCTTCTCTTATTGTTCCATATGATATTCCTAAAGGAGAAGAGATAGCTTTTATTACATGTATATATTCACCTTATGTGGATGTTGATGCTAAAACAGCACCACTTCAAGCTTTAGAAAATCATTTAAAAGATAAATATAAAAAAGTTATTGTTATTTCAGATGAAAAAGGAAATTTCCCTAATGGGGATATAAGTTTTTTCATTCAGAATGGATATTTAGATTGTGGAATTGTATTGAAAGAAGATTATTGTGTACTTCATTTAATGGAAAAATATTTAAAATAGGAGATATTATGAAAATAAAAAGATTATTACTAAGAAGATTTACATCAAATGATATTCTTACAGAAAAATAGTCAAAGGAGGAAACTATAAAACGTTCAAAAAACTCAAGCTTTTGAGATATATGCTGACTTGACGTTTGTTATGTGGATACTGCTCCATGAAAATTAATGGAAAGACTAAAACTGCGGTGTAAAGCTCATCATATTAAAAATAATTGGTTTTTTAAGAATGAAAGTGTAAATCTAATATGACAAGCAAAGTATAAATAATAAAAGTCATGAATTTTCTCATGACTCCATATCTTTCTTTATATGACCATTGTTTACAACAGCTAAAATATCAAAATTATTATTAACAACAATAACATCACCATCATAACCAACCTCTAGTTTTCCTTTATTTAAGTTATATAATTGAGCTGGATTTGTAGAAGCCATAAGAACAGCTTCACTAATGCTACAACCACAAATACGCATCATATTTTGACAAGCTTGGTTTAATTTTACTGTACTACCAGCAATTCTTCCGGTTGCCTTAACACGTGCCTTTCCATCAATGATTTCTATCTCTTTTCCAGAAAATTGATAAATACCATCTGCTAAACCTTTACAAGGATTGGCATCACAAATAAGGATAATTCTCTTTGGTCCAATTGATTTATAGGTTGCTTTTATGACATCTTCATGAATATGAAAACCATCTACAATAAGCTCACAAAAAAGCTCTGATATCATTGCACCTGTAACCACTCCTGGATTTCTATGAAGATGTTGTCCCATAGCATTGTAAAGATGGGTAATTCCCTTAGCGCCATATTGTTGTGCTTGAACAACCTGACTCGCAGAGGCGCTACTATGACCAACATTCATAACAATCCCCTTATTATTACCATATGTAATTAATGATAATGCATTTGGTAATTCTGGAGCAATTGTCATTGCTTTTATTTTATGAGAATGTTTTAAGAAATCATTGAATATCTCTAGTTGAGGGTCTTGAATACAGTCTTCTTTCATAACACCACGGTTATTTTTATTTAAGAAAGGACCCTCGATATGTATCCCTAATAGATTTGAAACATTACATGATTCATATTTATTCAATAACTCTAACATATAAGAGTGTGTTTCACATGTTAAACTTGCCATGAAACAAGTCACCCCTTCTTCTATCAAAGCATCACTAATTTTTATCATATCTTGATTTTGACAGGTATTAAAATCATAACCATTAATTCCATGTGTATGCGTTTCAATCAGGCCTGGTATGATATAATTCCCTTTAGCATCAATAACTTTATCGTAAATAATATCCTGATAATCTTTAAATATACCAGTAATGGTGTTGTCTTCAACGAGCACAGCACCGTTATCGATTTTCCTATACCCATCAATAATGAGTATTCCATTTTTAATAAGAATTTTCATATATTAGTCATCTCCTTCAATAACAGCACGATCTACAATCAGATATGCTTGAGGATGATTATTAATAAGTGTCACTGGACACATGATATCAATATCACCATTAATAACCTTTTGAATAGGTTCGTGTTTTTTAGCACCATTTGCCTCCACAATGACAATTTTAGATTCCATAAGTTGTTTAATTCCTAGTGTTATTCCTTGTGATAAAATTTCATTTGTATCAAAATATTTTTTCCCTACTGATTGTGTGATTTCATCTAAATCAATAATATGTGCATAATTATTTGGATTAACACCAGGTTCATTAAAGCCAAGATGTCCATTCACACCAACACCTAATAATGTTAATGTTAAACCATTGTGATATGAAATATATTGATTAGCTCTTTGACATTCTTCCATTAAATTTTTTGCAAGACTATTGAAAGTATGAATATGATCTAAAGGAATATGTGCTGGTTCAAATAAATTCTTATTGAGATAAGCAAGACAGCTTCCAGCGTTTGTTTGGTCTAAACCTACCCATTCATCTAATTCGATATAATATGCTTGTGTCAAATCGATAAGTTTATCATTATGAGCTTTACATAATAATTGAAGTGTTTTTACAGGTGTATCACCTCCTGCAAAACAATAAAGACCATTAGGTTGAGACTGAAATGTTTTAATAATAATTTCAGTAGCCTGTTGACTCATTTCTTCATAATTTTCTGTAACTATTAATTTCATATTTTTCTCCTTCTATTCATAATTATATAAGCACTTAATGATTATGCAAATACTACCTTTTATTATACGATATTAGATTTTAAAGTAAATATTTGTTGATTGTTTCGATACATGTGTTACACATTAGAAAAAAATAACAATTATGTTACATATTGTTACATATTGGAAAGTTTGATAAAATATCAAAAAGGAGATGTAGAAAATGTTATTCTTAGAAAAAACACCACAGTTATCAGATACTGATATTAATATTTATCAATATATTGTTACACACTTAGAAAGTGTTCAATATATGCGAATTAGGGATTTAGCGCAAGCTACTTTTGCAAGTACAGCTAGTATTTTACGTTTTTGCAATAAATTTGAGTGTAATGGATATTCAGAATTTAGAGTTCGTCTTCAGTCTTATGTTCAATCACAACAAGAAAAATTAAAAAAAGTTGATGAAACAATCTTTATTAATTTTCTACAACGTACAAATGAAGCATTATTCCAAAAAAATATTTATGATGCAACTGAACTCTTAAAAGAAAAAGAATTGGTTTTATTTGTTGGACATGGCTCTTCAAATATTATAGCTGAATATGGAGCTTTATATTTTTCTTCACTTTGTAGTGTGGCTTTATCTGTAGAAAATCCTGCAAATTATCCAATAAATTTTATTTATCAAAATATTTCTAGTAAAATATGTGTTATTGTTCTTTCTGTATCTGGTGAAACAGAAGAAATTATTGAGTATCTACAGCATTTTAAAAGGAATAACAGTAGTATAATTTGTATAACTAATAGTACAAAGTCGACAATTGCAAAATTGTCAGATGTTTGTATACCTTATTATATTACGGAGGAATCATTTGAAGGTTCCAATATTACTTCACAAGTTTCTGCTCTCTATACAGTTGAATATCTAGCAAGACAAGTTCATAGTGCTAAGTTTTCTGCAACAAAGAGTGAGAATCAAGAAGAGTATGAAATAGATACATGTATAGGAGAATGATAGAAGGAAATGGGGATATGACAAGTTTTATTTTATAACTGATTATAGTCATTCTTATGGAAGGGAGTTATGAACTTATGTAGATAGGCATGATAATCAAATATTAAGTCTGTCTGTGACTAATACGAATAGATCTGTATAATCGTTTTCTAAAAATGAAAAACTATGTTGAAATTGGTTGTAATTGTTATAATGTATACTCAAAGGAGTGTGTATTATGATTAAATGTATTGTATGTGATTTAGATGGAACACTTATTAAAACTGATGATACTATAGAAGAAAAGACATTAGTGACTTTAAAAAACTATATAGATAAAGGCGTAGAGTTTATCATTGCGACTGGTAGGGATCATAATATGGTTATAGATTTTCTTAATCAATATGATTTGGATTGTGATTTGATACTCAATAATGGAACACAGTATTGTAATAAACAAAAGACATTTAATGATATTTATCCTATGGATAATCATTCTTTTCAAAAGATTGCAACAATTCTAGAAGAGCGTGGTTATCTATTATCTATACATACAAATCAAGGAAAATATTCTTTTAAAGATGCAGAATCATTCTGGGAACAACATGTTCAAATTTTAAAATCATCATCAGCCTATTTAAATAAACCTTTACCAAAGAAAACTTTTACAACAAGGGAAGGTTATTTAAGAGATTTCCATTATGCTTCAAATGCTAAAGAAATGATTAATAAGGGAATAAAAGTTTTAAAAATTGATGCTAGGCATTTCAATTCACATTCAGTTAAAGGCATTAAACAAGAACTCAATATAGAACATCTAGATATCTCATCTTCTTATGAAGATAATATGGAAATAACAACTAATAAAACAAATAAAGGATATTTATTAGAAAAGGTTATTCAAAAAAAGGGATATTTATCAGATGAAATTGCAGTCTTTGGTGATGGCGAAAATGATTGTTATATGCTAAAGCAATTTCCATATTCATTTGCTCCAAATAATGCTTGTCAATTAGCTAAAGAATCTGCTCAATATATATTGAGTCAAACAAATGAAGAAGGTGCAGTTTATGAGGGAATTGAATTATTGAGAAAATTAAATTTATTATAATGTAAAAAATATTTCATAGAATCAACTATACTCTATAGAATAGACAAAAAACAAATATCACGTTATCTATGGAGTGTTTTTATATACCTAAGTTTACAAAAAAAGATTTATCTGAAGCTACAAATCATAAAGGAGGAATATAGAATGAAATGTCCTTATTGTCAACAGGATTTAGTAAAGGGACATATCCAAACAAGAGGAGAGGTTCTCAAATGGATACCCTGTGATAGACAACTTTCAAGGTTAGATCTACGTTGGAAAGTTGGAGACGGAGAAATAAAATTGGGTGATTATAAATTTTGGCATGGTGGAGATGTTGATGCGTATTGTTGTCCAGAGTGTCATAAAATTATTATTGATTATAAATAAGAAAGATTTCTTTTTATGATGACTCTACGGAGCGTTTATTGTTTTTTTAATAATATGTTTTATTCTATACAAGAGGTGAAGTTATGGATTGTCAAAAAGTTGGAGAATTAATTTATCGATTACGAAAGGAAAGACAGCTTACTCAAAAAGAGTTGGCTGATCAGATTGGAATTAGTGATAAAACTATATCTAAGTGGGAAAGAGGAGTTTCCCAAACAAAAGGATATTAAGAAATAACCTGTGTTTTCCTGCTTGCAAATAGAAATACAGTAAAAAGATACTTCACATTAGAATAGAGGTATCTTTTTTTGCTTTATAAAAAATAAAAAGAAATAAAAAATAAGATTTCATAAATATTTCATAAAAGCAATTTATACTATAGATGATAGGAGGTATGAAAAAGGATATGCTAAGAAATTCATTATTGTATATTAAAAGAAAGAAGAAAAAATCTATAATTGTATTATTTATACTAACAGCAATTTTAATAAGTCTTTATACATGTTTATCTATAAATAAGTTTAGTAATAATGTGGAGAGTATTATTTATAGAGCAGCCAATTCTTCATTTATTCTAAAGAGTAAAAACAGCCAAGAGTTGATTGATACAAAGGAAGTTGAAGGTATAAAGAACTTAGATAGAATTAATGAGTATAATCTTGAATATGAAACACTTGCACAATTAAAAGGTGATGATGTTTTTGGTGGCGAGCAAAAAGTTGAAATATCAAATTTAAATTCTGAATATGAAAATCTTTTAAAGATTTATGGAGTAAGAGATTCTAGTTTAAGTAATGATTTTACAAGTGAAGTATTTAAAATAGTAGAAGGAAGACATATAGGAAAAGATGATAAAAATAAGATAATAGTTCATGAGGAGTTAGCTAAACAAAATCAATATGAATTAGGTGATAAAGTTTCAATAAAACAAATTAAACAATACGATCCTGATGATGAAGATATTAACTCTAATATTGGATTAGAAAATGAGTATGAAATAGTTGGTATTTTTTCTGGGAAGAAACAAGAAAGTTATACTGGATTTTCTTCCGATTACAGTGAAAATATGGCCTTTATTGACTATAGTTCAAGTCAAAAAATATCTGGTATAGATTCTAATTATGAAAAACTAAATCAAGCAACGTATTTTGTGAATAGTCCAGAAAATATGGACAAGGTAATTTCGAGTATAAAAAATATGAATATTAATTGGTCCAATATTGATCTTGAAAAGAATACAAAGATCTTTGATGATATATCAACTACTGTAGGATCAATTAAAGGAATAATACAAATAATTACATATTCAATTATAGTAGGAGGTTGTATAGTGCTTTCTTTAATATTGATACTATGGCTAAGAGAGAGAATTTATGAAATAGGAATATTATTATCAATAGGAATAGGAAAGCGTGAAATTATAGGGCAATTTATATTGGAGTTAGTTTTTATATCTATCCCAAGTTTATTTATTTCAACTTTAATAGGAAATTTAGTAACAAGAAAAATATTAAGTGAAATTATATTAAAAGAAAAAATTATAAGTACTTTAAGTAATGCATCTAATAAGATATTTGGAAGTGAAAATATTTTTATTATTTGTCAAAGCTATGGGTTATTAATTTTAATAATATTATTATCAGTTTTAATCACTTCAGGAATAATATTGATGAAAAAGCCAAAAGAAATTTTATCAAAAATGAGTTAAGGAGTAAAAAAATGAGTATATTAAATATGAAAAATGTTAGTTATAATTATAAAAATTCAAAAGAGAAAATCTTAAGAGATGTAAATGCAAATTTTGAATTAGGGAAATTTTATGCCATAGTAGGAAAATCTGGAGTAGGAAAATCCACTTTTTTATCACTATTAGCAGGGTTGGATGTTCCGGTAAAGGGGGAAATACAATTTGAAGGTGTCGATATATCTAAAAAGGGATATAGTCATCACAGAAGAAAACAGGTTTCTTTAGTATTTCAGAACTATAATTTAATTGACTATTTAACACCTATGGAAAATGTTAGGTTGGTAAATAAAAAAGCTAATAAAGAAATATTACTAGAATTAGGATTAGATGAAAGTCAAATTAATAGAAATGTAATGAAGTTGTCTGGAGGACAGCAACAAAGAGTTGCGATAGCAAGGGCGCTTGTATCTGAAGCACCTATAATTTTAGCAGATGAGCCAACAGGAAATCTTGATGAAAGTACAGCACTTGAAATAATTGAAATGCTTAATAAATTAGCAAAATCAAGAAATAAATGTGTAATAGTAGTAACTCATAGTAAAGAAGTAGCAAAGGCAGCAGATTATATTTTAGAAATAAAAAATAAAAATTTAAAAGAAGTTAATTTTAAGAAAAATAGTTAGTTTAATAAAGGAGATAATAATAAATGTTAAAAAATGCATTATCATATATAACAAGAAAAAAACTTAAGTCAATAATTATTTTTGCAATTATATTAATAATGGCAACACTTAGTTTAGTAAGTATATCTATAAAGAATGCAACTAATAACGCATCAAAAGAGACGTTTAAAAATATAACAAATAGTTTTTCAATGCAGATAAATAGAAGGGTTAACCCTGGAACAGCAAGAGGTGCAGGAAATGTAAAAGGGAAAGACATTAAAAAGATAGCTGATTCAAAAGAGATAGAAGGTTATATTAAAAGAATCAATGGTGTTGGAGATCTTGTAGATCATGATATAATTGAAACAGAAGAAACAAAGAGAAACCAAAGTGCTGAAAGAAAAAAAAGTTTTAAAAATGCAGTAATGGTTACAGGAGTTAATGATTCATCTAAAGAAGATAAATTTGTATCAGGTGCCTTTAAGCTTGTAGAAGGAAATCATTTAAAAACGGGTGATAAAGGAAAAATTTTAATACATAAAGATTTAGCTACGAAAAATAATCTAAAAGTTGGAGATAAGATGAAGATAAAATCAAATCTTTTTGACGCAGATAATGAAAAACAAGCTAATGAAACTATAGAAGTAGAAATAATTGGATTATTTGAAGGAAAGAATAAATCAGGTGTTTATTATTCACAAGAATTTTACGAAAATAATGTAGTTACAGATATTGATACTGCTGCTAGGTTATATGGGAATACTGAAGATACAGCTATTTATCAGGACGCAACTTTCTTTGTAAAAGGAGATATAGATCTAGATGCTGTAATAAAAAAGATGAAGAGTTTAGATATTGATTGGAAATCATACGATTTAATAAAGAGCTCAAGTAATTATCCAGCATTACAACAATCTATTTCTGGTATATATAAAGTAGCAGATAAATTATTTTTAGGTAGTTTAATTTTTGCAGGAGTAGTCTTAAGTTTACTATTATTATTGTGGATAAATGCAAGAAAAAAGGAAATAGGAATTATGTTAGCATTGGGAATAACAAAGGCTAAAATAATGGGACAATTCATTATGGAATTAATGATAATAGGATCCTTTGCATTTGCTGGATCATTCTTCTTGGCTAGCTATACAGGCAAAACAATTGCAAATAAAGTACTAAACAGTGTTACATCAGATATTGCAAAAAAAATGGCATCAGATGCATCTTCAGCAAATCTTGGAGCCGGAGTTGAAGTTGATGGATTTAATAAAACTCTAACAAGCCTTAATATAAATATAAATTCTTTAGATATGGTTTATGTAGTTATATTTGGTGTAGGAATAATGTTAATAGCACTTCTTATAGCATCTAATAAAATGCTAAGAAAACATCCAAAAGAATTATTAACAGATATTGAATAGAAATACAGATTTAGCTGTTTTATATTGTAGAAAGGAAAGTTAAAAGATGAATATACTAGTAGTAGAGGATGAGGATATGATTCTAGAAGGGATATGTGAATATTTAGGTGAACATGAATATTATTGTATTGCTGCATCAGATGGACAAAAAGCGATAGAAAAATTTAAAAACAATGAAATTCACTTGGTTTTATTAGATATTATGTTACCTAAATTAAATGGAATAGAAGTTTTACAATATATACGGAAAACTAGTAAAATTCCAGTTTTGATGTTAACAGCTTTTAATGATGATGATTATAAAATTAAAGCTTTTTCAGGACTTTGTGATGGATATATTGAAAAACCTTTTTCACTTTCTTTGCTTGAAACAAGAATTAATGCCTTGTTGAAAAGACATTATTCCAATTATTCAATTTTCAACTACAAAGATTGTCAAGTTAATTTTACAAGTTATAAGGCAACATATAAGGGAGAAGATGTATCTGTTAATGCAAAAGAACTTAAAATACTGGAGCTTCTTTTAAAGAATGAAAATATAGTGTTAACGAGAAATCAGATTATAGATGGCGTTTGGAAGGAAGATGAATCGATTCCATATGATAGAGTAGTAGATGTTTATATAAAAGAACTTAGAAAAAAATTAGGATTGGATTGTATAAAAACTATAAGAAATGTAGGGTATAAGATAACGATAAAATGAAAAAGATAAAATTATTTCCTAAGATATTTTTATATACATTTGCTATTATGTCATTTTTAATAATAATTAGTCACCTTCTAATTTATTTTATATTTCCAATTACATATTTGGAGAATAGAAAAGATAGTATAAAAAATACTGCAGATATTTTAGCGGAAAGTATAGATGGATTAGATAAGTCTTTTATTAATAAATATTTAGAACTGTTTTCTAAAAATAATGAAGTTAAAGTTTTTATTAAAAATGGAGCTATAGACAATGAAGTAAATTTAGAAAACAAAATAGATATAAATCTTGATAGTGAAAATAATTCAGTTATTATAGAAGAGAGAAGTGTAAAAACTAGAGAAGATGAAAATTTAGTTTTATATTTTGTAACTTCAAAGGATATGAAAAGGGAGGCTAAAAATATTAGCTTATCATTTTTACCATATACTTTAATTGTTAGTTTTATTTTTTCTATTGCTATTTCATATTTTTATACAAAAATAATAGTATCTCCAATAGTTGAAATAACAAAAGTAACAAATAATATGATGAAACTAGAAAAAGATGCATTACTAAAAGTAAAATCTTATGATGAAATAGGAAGTTTAAAAAATCAAATTAACACATTATATATTAGATTGCTAGGGGTTATAGATGATCTAGACAAAAAGAATAAAGAAATTATAGAACTTGAAAAAATGAAAGTTGAATTTCTAAGAAGTACATCACATGAACTTAAAACACCTCTTGCAAGTTTAAGAATTATTTTAGAGAATATGAAATATAATGTTGGTAAGTATAAAGATAGAGATAAATATCTTAGTGTATCTATTGAAACTATTGATAAATTGACAAAAATGACAGTTGAAATATTGAAAGTATCTTCTTTCCAAGAGTTAAAAGACGATAAAGAACTTTTAAATATCAATCAAGAGGTTAAAACTATTTTAGAAGATTATATGGTTTTATCAAACAATAAAAATATTGAAATAAATAACTTTTTAGATGAAGAAGAAATTTATATGTCTAAACTTGCACTAAGAAAGGTTTTAGCAAACTTAGTTAGTAATGCAGTAAAGTATTCGTATGCAAATGGTAAGATAAATATAGGAGTAAAAAATAATTATTTTTTTATAGAAAACTCATGTGAACCTTTAAATGAAAAACAGATAAAAGAATCATTTGATTTATTTTCTGGAGTTGAAGATAAGAGTAGTAATGGATTAGGCCTTTTTATTGTAAAAAATATATTACTTAACTATGGAATCAATTATAAATTCGAGAAAAGTGATATAGGCATGATTTTCTATTTTAAATTACCTAATATATATTCATAAAAATGAAATAGGCTTTTTAAAGATTTACTTAAAATTCAAAAAGTTGTATATATTTATTACTTTCGACTGGGATATAGAACTTCCAAATATATATTGAAAGGTATCAAGAAATCCGGAGTTTTGACGATAATGTATTGAATAACAATTACGATTCGTTTGCAGTAACAAAAGAAAGAAGTTGAAAATATGAAGACAGAATTTTTATCAAGCTATATTACATTATTCAGTAGTCTAAATTCCAGTTTATACGGAAGATAAACTTAAAATATCACAAATAGACGAAGTGATCCAGACACGGTGGCGGTCGAAGACATAGAGCCACGCCAGCTATGCTGGCGAGTGTATGGATTACTTCGGAGGTAGGCGAGCTTTAGCGAGCCGATATAAAAGCCCCCGTTATCTAACAGGGGGGTACTCTTACAAAAGACAAGAGCAAAAACAAATACAAAACTGCTGATATGCAACGATTTATAAGGTTATAAGAACTTATTTCACTTCACACCCTATTCTTTCTACCCGACAGGTCTAAAACAGCATATCAATAGAAAATAAATATAAGATACAAGGTGTATGCTCCTATGAGTATATGCCTTTTTTGATTGGAGGAATAAAGCATGAATGATATAAAATTTATTGAAACATTAAAGCAAAAGAGAAATGCCTGTGATTACTCGCAATCACGACTGGCACAGGAACTACAAATCAGCAGGCAGAACTTAAATGAAATTGAAAACGGAAAAACAAAAGCCGGTAAAGAAATGAAGCATATACTTTTACATTATCTTGATTATTGTAATTGTACTCAGCCTTTCACTTTAACGATTGACTATCTGCGTGTTCGTTTTCCTACCACAGACGCATTGGAAATTATAAAAAATATACTGGCAATGAAGAGCGAATATTTTATCCATGAAGATTATGGAATGTATGGTTATGAAGAACAGTATGTCTATGGGGATATTAGTGTAAATGTTTCTAAAGATAGTTCTATGGATGTTTTATTGGAATTAAGAGGTATGGGGTGTCGGAACTTGGAATATGTTTTACAGGCAAGAGGGATAGACTGGTATTCCTTTTTAAGCTGTTGTATAGATTGTCAAGGTGTTTTTAAACGCATAGATTTAGCGGTCAATGATATGGGCGGATTGCTGGATATAGAAATTCTAAGGGAACGCTATTATGCCAACAAGGTATGGAAACGTTCAAGAACCCATGAAGCAGTAGACAGCGGGAAATTATCGGGTACACATGGAGATACTGCAAAAACTTTTTATATCGGTTCAAAGAATAGTTCTATTTACTTTTGCCTGTATGAAAAAGAAAAGGAACAAAAAAGCAAAGGCATAAAAACAGACATTAAGAACCGCTTTGAAATTCGGCTAAAAAATGAAAAAGCAGGACAAACGATAGAACAACTTGTTTTTTCAAGAAATCCCGAACAGACCATAGCAAGCCTTATCCTCACACAGATAGATTTTCCCGATTATATTTTATGGGATATATTTTTGGATAATGTAACTACCTCACTTCCTTTTATTATGACGCCTGTTGCTGTCAATATGGATAAAACAAAACGCTGGTTAGAAAGACAGGTCATGCCCTCTTTATTGATGATAAAAGAGATTGAAAAGAAAACAGGAGCAAATTATCTGGAAGAAATCGACAGACATACAAAACTAACAGAAAAGCAGGAATTAAAAATTAAACAAATGACAACAGACATAGCAAATATGATTGAGAAAGATACCACTGTTCCTCAAGGGAATGACGGTATTTTTTAATTTCTTTAAAAAATCTGCAACAAAACGGCTACTTGCGTACAGATATGGTGCGAGGAAAGGAAATCTGACTTTTTTTGAAAACAGGTCATCAAATCGGTGGTTGCTGTCCCTATATGATGTGAAAGAAGAAACGTTTTTCAATTCCAACTTAACAATCCGTAGTTGCCGTTCCCTATATGGAGTAAAGAAAATCTTTTATTCCACAGTTGGCAGTTACGGCGTTGCATGGGTAGTTAGGGGGGTGAAAAGAAAATCAGATTTTTTCATCATCAACTTAGCAGAATGACACTTTCTTTCCCTATATGGTACAGGAAAAGAAAAAAGTTTTGAAGATTGGTTACGCTTCTGCTCTTTTCCAACGCGGTATATTAGGAAAGACGATTTTCTTCTTTCATGTTCTTTGACAACTGAATAAAGCAATTTAATACGTTTGACAGACAGCGAGCCGTTGAAACAGATACGCCATGACCTTTTCCCTGCTAAAGTGAGCGAGCCTTATCTGTGTTCCTGTAAGAAACTTGTCCTTTCCTACCGCCATGACCTGTCCTGTCTGATAATGATACTCCCGTACAGCCACAGCTTGAGCGTTCAGAGCGTCGCACGCAAT
>ERZ836939.2954-NODE-2954-length-15375-cov-3.148890_pt1 | contig 15375 bp, 13 predicted proteins | sample MGYA00519912_ERZ836939 | MGnify/ENA primary metagenome ERZ836939 (study PRJEB31850, sample SAMEA3708810) | human gut metagenome | biome: human gut; feature: human-associated habitat; material: faeces | place: China | collected 2014 ... | reverse complement strand
AAAGACTTTTGTATTTATCGAATCCCTGTTTGAGGGAGTACGGATTATCTGAGCTTTCAAGAGGGATTGGCGGGCAGGATAGAGAGAATTGGGTTCTTCCGTCCCGTTTTCACCAATATTTTCCAGTGGAGCCACAGTGAACGACTTGATCATCAAAATCTGCGGGATGCGCGAACAGGCGGATCTGGACTGCGCCGCCGCGCTCGGAGTGGACCTCTGCGGGTTCATCTTCGCCCCGCAAAGCCCCCGCGCGGTGACGCCGGAACAGGCCGCCGCGCTGGACAGCGGGGATATGCTCCGCGTGGGCGTGTTCGTGACCGACGACATGCGTTTCATCGAGGAAACAGCGCCGCTCGGCTGGATCGCATCCAGCTGCACGGAGATCAGCCGATGACCTGCGCGGATCGCCTGAGCCGCACGCTCGGGGCCGAACGTCTCATCAGGGTACTGTGGCCCGAGCGTTATCCCGATCTGGCGGCACTGGAAGAAACCATGAACCGGCACGCGGCATCAACCGGAATGTTCCTGCTTGACGCGGGGATGTCCGGAGGCGGCAGCGGAAAACGGATCGGCTCCGAACGGCTGCGCGGCCTGAACGCTCCCCGCCCCTGGCTGCTGGCCGGCGGGCTCACTCCTGAAAATGTCAAAGAAACCGTCGCGGCCTGTGTCCCTGACGGAGTGGATTTCAATTCCGGTCTCGAATCCGAACCCGGACGCAAGGACCCTTCACGTATGCGGGCCGCATTAACGGCTCTGAGAGGATAGTCATGAAAAAAGGTTACTTCGGAGAATTCGGCGGGTGTTTCGTTCCTGAACTGCTCATGCCTCCGCTCCAGGAACTGGAAGAGGCCATGCGGGACATCATGCCCTCCCCCACCTTCAAGGAGGAGCTGGACGATCTGCTCCGCAACTTCGCGGGACGGGAAACGCCCCTAACCTACTGCCCCACTCTGTCCAAACGGCTCGGCTTCTCTTTGTGGCTGAAACGCGAGGATCTGCTGCACACCGGCGCGCACAAGGTCAACAACACGCTCGGGCAGGCGCTGCTCGCCAAGCATATGGGCAAAACGGCGCTGGTCGCGGAAACCGGCGCGGGCCAGCACGGCGTGGCGACAGCCGCTGCCGCCGCCCGTCTGGGGCTTGAATGCATCGTTTTCATGGGTGCCGAGGACGTGGAGCGCCAGTCCTCCAACGTACGGCGCATGAAGCTGCTCGGCGCTGAAGTCCGGCCCGTCCAGAGCGGCACCCGGACCCTCAAGGACGCCATCAACGAGGCCCTGCGTTACTGGATCGCCGCGCAGGAGACCACACACTATTGTTTCGGTACGGCGGCGGGTCCGCACCCCTTCCCCACACTGGTCCGGAATCTTCAGAGCGTCATCGGGCGCGAAACCCGTGCCCAGATGCTGGAGAAAACCGGGCGGCTTCCCGATGTGGTCGTCGCGGCGGTGGGCGGCGGCTCCAATGCCATCGGCATGTTCCATCCGTTCGTGGATGACGCATCCGTACGCATCATCGGCGTTGAGGCGGCCGGTACCGGTGAGCCGGGATGCTGCAATTCCGCGCCGATCAACCTCGGCACGCCCGGCGTCCTGCACGGCCAGATGACCATGCTCCTCCAGACCAAAGACGGACAGATCGAACCTTCGCATTCCGTTTCCGCCGGGCTCGACTATCCCGGCGTCGGACCGGAGCACGCCTACCTGAGCGCCATTGGGCGCGTCCACTACGGGCTCGCCAACGACGCCGAAGCGCTCGACGCCTTCCAGACCCTCTGCCGCACCGAAGGCATCCTGCCCGCGCTGGAATCCTCCCATGCACTGGCGTGGGTACTCCGGCACCACGGCGAGCTTCCCGCAGGAGGGCATGTCGTCGTCAACCTCTCGGGGCGCGGCGACAAGGACATGGACATCGTGGAGCAACATCTGCATATCTAATGATAGCGACGTATCGATGAATTAAAATATAAAAAATAATTTCAAATAGATACTTAAAATACAAAATGCCGAAGACACATATCCCCACCCAAAAAACCAAGGGGGACCGGGGGGAATTATTCCCCCCGGACAGGGGGTCAAGGGGGGCGGTAGCCACCCTTGCCGCCGGAGGCTCCCCTTATTTCAACGAGTCGGCATAGATTTCGATCGTGTGCTTGACGGTCACGCTGTCGCCGTTGTGGGCGAGCATGTCGGAGAGCTGCATCATACAGGCGGGGCAGCCGGTGGCGACCACTTCCGCACCGCTGGCGACGATGTTGTCGCGTTTGCGCTGACCGATTTTGCGGGACAAATCATAGTGAGAGAGGGTGAAACTACCGCCGCAACCGCAGCAACGGTCGGCTTCCTTCATCTCCACGAGATCGTAATCCGGGTTCATGCGGATAAGCTCACGGGGCTGCGCGCTGACGCCGAGAGAGCGGAGCAGGTGGCAGGACTCGTGATAGGTCACCTTGGTCTGGCCGTGGCGCCCGGACGCGCGGGGCTTCACCTTGAGCACATCCACGAGGAAGGCGTTGATGTCCATCGCCTTCTGGGAGAGCTCATTGATGGCGTCGCGGTACTTGTAGGGCATTTTGCCCGCCATCTTGGGCCACAGGGACCGGATGGTTTCCGTACAGGACGAGCAGGGCGTGACGATGAGATCGAAGGAGCCTTCCTTCAATACGTCCACGTTGTGCATGACCATCTTTTCGAAACCTTCAAGGTCGCCGGACGAGAGGGCGGGAATGCCGCAACAGGAATAGTTGGTAGGCAGATAGACGCCGACTTCGTGGTAGTCGAACACTTTGAGGCAGGCTTCGGAAACGTTGGTGAAGATCTTGTCGCCCATGCAGCCGGGGAAGAAGGCCACCTTGCAGCGGCTTTTCCCGGCGGGGGAGTTCACCGCGCCGATCTTGGCGCTGAGGGTCTGCTTGGCGAGGGGCTGCATGTGGCGTTCGCCGAGGAACGGACGCAGCAGCGGGGAACACGTGGCGGTGCCCTGCGCGTTGTTGTCGTCGCGCATGGCCAGCCCTTGGAAAGGAGCGCCGATCTTCAGCAGGAAGCCGAACAGTTTCGGATTCGGCAACAGGGTACGGAAGATGGCCTTCTTGAGGGGCGAAAGGCCTTTATAGGCCGCAACGATGGCGCGGGCCTCCATGAAGATTTCCAGAATGGAAACGCCGGAAGGGCAGTTCGCCTGACAGGAGCCGCACAGGAGGCAACGATTGAGTTTTTCGTTGACCGCGTCCGGGTCCTCAATGAGACGGTGAGCCAATTTTTCCAGCAGCGTGAGCTTTCCGCGGGTCACGTCGGCTTCCATCATGGTTTCGCCGAAAACGGGACACACGGACTGGCACATGCCGCATTTCATGCAGGCGGCGAGCTTGTCGTCAAGCGCCATGAGGGCGTTGGCGAGAAGGGTCAGCTCATCCATGATTTAAACTCCAACCAGCTTGCTGGGGTTGAACAGGCCCTTCGGGTCGATGGCCTTGCGCAGGCGGCGCGAGTACCCGATGGTGCCGCGTGAGGTTTCCTTTTCCAGCCACTTCTGCTTGGCGGTGCCGATGCCGTGTTCGCCGGAAAGGGTGCCGCCCATTTCGATGGTGGTGTTGAAAAGTTCGTCGACGGCGCGTTCCACGCGTTCGAATTCGTCCTTGTCGCGCTTGTCGCACATGAAGGTCGGGTGCAGATTGCCGTCCCCGGCATGTCCGAAGGTGCCGACGGTGAGGTTGTACTTTTCGCCGAGGCCCTTGATGACCTTCATCATGGCCGGGATCTTGGAGCGGGGCACGGTGGCGTCTTCAAGGATGGTCGTGGGCTTGAAGCGGGCCAGGGCGGGCAGGGCCTTGCGGCGGGCTTCCCAGATCCGGTTCTTTTCCTCGGCGTCCTTGGCGACCACGATCTGCGTGGCGCCGCTCTTCTTGAGCTGTTCCTCGACGATGAGGGCTTCATCGGCGACCTGACCGGCATGGCCGTCCACTTCGATGAGGAGGATGGCCTGCGCGTCGCGGGGAAGGCCGATCTTCACGTCGTCCTCGACGAGGTTGATGGTCATGTTGTCCATGAATTCCAGCGTACAGGGCAGGATGTGGGCGGCGATGATGCGGGCCACGGCTTCGGAAGCCTTCTGCACGTTGTCGAACACGGCCATCATGGCCTTGGAGGCTTGCGGCGGGGGCACGAGTTTGAGGATGGCGCGGCTGATCATGCCGAGGGTGCCTTCGGAACCCACGAGCAGGCCGCCGAGGTTGTAGCCGGTCGCGCACTTGACGGTGCGGGAGCCGCTTTTCACCAGCTCGCCGGTGTGGTCATAGAATTCGAGGCCCATGACGTAATCTTTGGTGACGCCGTATTTCAGGCCGCGCAGGCCGCCGGCGTTTTCCGCGATGTTGCCGCCGATGGTGGAGACGGCCTGAGAACCCGGATCCGGGGGATAGAAGAGGCCCTTGGAAGCCACGGCGGCGGCGAACTGGGCCGTCACAACGCCGGGTTCGACGATGGCGAAGAGGTCTTCTTCATTGATCTCGATGATCTTGTTCAGTCCTTGCGTCAGGATGACCACGGATTTGTCGGCGTCGGGCACGGTCCCGCCGCTGAGGTTGGTCCCCGCGCCGCGGATGGTCATGGGCAGGCCGTTGGCGTAGCAGCGCTCAATGAGGGCGCCGAGCTGTTCGGTGGAGGTGGGGCGCAGGACAAGGCCGGGAACGACCGAGGGCAGCACGGCGGCATCATAGGCGTAGCTCTGCCTGTCCGCTTCGCTGGTGAAGACGTTCTCTTTGCCGATGAGGTTTTCGAATTCCTTGACGAGGGATGCGCTGGGCATGATTTCCTCCGGATCAAATGGTGAGGGGGCAGTATGTGAGGGACCGCGAGGCCCGGATACAGTTCGCACAGGAAAGACGGGGTTCTGGCGACAGCAGCTCCCGGCTGCCTCATAAGGCTCCACCGGATGTTGAAAATGGAATCCGGCGTGATATTCACCATTACTGTATGTCTGGGGGAAGGTCAAATAGTGAAGGGTTTCACGCGTAGGTTTTATCCTGTTACCGTCCCTCGTTAGGGCCGCTTGACCCCTCGCTTTCCGGCCCGTAAGACAGAAGGAAAAACGGCCCGCGCGTTCTTTTATGGCAGCCGGGCCTTCGGGAGGTTTTCGTATGTTCGCACCGCTTCCCTCTCCGGCGGAAATGTCCGGCTGGGATCGGGCCGCCATTGATTTGGGCTTGCCCGAACTGTTGCTGATGGAAAACGCCTCCCGCGAGGCCCTGCATGTGCTTTCGGCTGAAACAGGCCAGATGCCGGGCAAGCGCGTCCTGTTGTTCATGGGCGGCGGCAACAACGGCGGGGACGCCGCTTGTCTTGCCCGGCATCTGCACGACGGAGGCGCCGAGGTGCTTGTGCTGCATACCCGGCCTTTGGGGGCCTACCGGGGCGTGACGGGGCAGCATGTGCGGCTGGCCCGGCGTTGCGGCGTGGCGTTTGCCCCGGCTGCGGGCTGGCCCGAAAAATACCGCAATACGCCGTGGGATGTGTATGCCGACGCTTCCGTCTGCGAGCGGGGCGGCCCGGACATCGTCGTGGACGGGATACTCGGCACGGGCTTTTCCGGCAGCCTCAGGCCGCTGGAGCTTGGGCTGGTGGCCCGGATCAACGCGCTGGCGCAACGGGCCTTCATTTTTTCTCTGGATATCCCGTCCGGCCTTTCCGGATTGACCGGGCGTCCGTGCCCCGTCGCCGTGCGCGCCCACGCCACCGTGACCTTCGAGGCGGCGAAGCCCGGCCTTGTCCTGCCGGAAGCCGCGCCGTACACGGGCAGGCTGCACATCCGGCCCATCGGCATTCCGGCCGTGGCGCGGAGGGAGCATCCCGCTTCCTATCAGATGATCACGAAAGCCATTGCCGGAGCTTTTCCGGAAGCCGCTCCGGGGTGGCACAAGGGGACCGCCGGGGCCATTTTGATCGTGGGCGGTTCGGAAGGGCTTACGGGCGCGCCGCATCTGGCCGCCCGGGCCGCCTTGCGTGCCGGAGGCGGGCTGATCAGCGTCACCGCTCCGCACGGCTTGTGCCGGGACATCAAGGCGGACTGCCCGGACATCATGACCCGTGCCCTCGGCCCTGCGGGGAACGTGCGGTGGAGCCCGGCATTGCTTGAGGAGCTTCTGCCGTTCCTGCGCCAGTGCGGGGCGATGGTGCTGGGGCCGGGCATCGGGCGCGAGCCGGAAACGGCGGCATTCGTGCAGGCCCTGTTGATGTGCCCCTCGCGCCCGTCCGCCGTGGTGGACGCGGACGCGCTGCACGCGCTCGCCATGCATCCCGAGGCGTTGTCTTCCCTGCGGGCCTGTGACGTGCTGACCCCGCATCCCGGCGAGGCCGCAACCCTGCTGCATACGACGCCCGCGCTGGTGCAGGCGGACCGCTTCGCGGCGCTGGCGGGGCTGCGGCGTCTGGCCCCTTCCGTGTGGATTCTCAAGGGCGCGGGGACGCTCATCGGCACGGAGGGCCAGCCCGTGACCATCGCCCCCTACGCGGAGCCCAATCTGGCTGTGGGAGGCTCAGGGGATGTCCTTTCCGGTTGCCTCGGCACGCTGATGGCGCAGACCGCCGCGCATCCTTCCGAGGGCTGCGAAAGCTCCAGTTTTCTTGCCGCGTGCATGGGCGTCCACCTCCACGCGCGGGCGGGCAGGCTGCTGCGTGAGGCCTTCCCCCAGCGCGGCAACTCGGCGACGGATATTGCGGAGATGCTGCCCCAGGCGCGGAGCAGGGAGGCGGCGGGCGATGGCGCGTAAGCTGTTTTGTGATCTGTGCCCGCTTACATACGAGCTTTCGCGCTGGAAGGGCATTGCATTCCGGCATTTGCAGGATTTGCGCTGCTCCAGCCCCTTTGCCCGGTCGCGGCGGGAAGAGCCGCTTCCGGTACTGGCATATCGCCATGCCTCGCTCATCCGGCGGCGGCTCGGCAACGTGGACATGCGGCTCCAAGAAAACAAGGCCGTTAATTTGCGGCTTGCCGCGCCGAAAGTGTCGGGCGTGCTCATCAGGCCGGGCGAAGTCTTTTCGTTCTGGCGGCTCGTGGGAGCGACCTCGGCGCGGAAGGGCTACCGCGAAGGGCTCATGATCAAGCGTGGGCAGCCGTCTCAGGGCATCGGCGGCGGATTGTGCCAGTTCACCAACCTGCTGCACTGGCTGGTGCTCCATTCCCCTTTGCGTATCGTGGAGTACCACCATCATGATGGGGTTGATCTGTTCCCCGACTGCGGAAGGCAGATCCCTTTCGGGATCGGCACGTCCATTTCCTACAACTATCTGGATTACCGCTTTCAGAACCCGACGGGGACGACGTTCCAGCTTCTCGTCTGGACGACGGATACGCATCTGTGCGGTGAGCTGCGCGCCGACGCGGAGCTGGCGTTGTCATGGCACATCAGAAGCGAGGAAGAAACCTTTGTCCGGGAAGGCGATCGGGTATACCGGAACAATGTCATTGTCCGCGAGTGCGTGGACAAGAGGAGCGGCAACCTGCTGTCGCGCGAAACCCTCAAGCGGAACCATGCGCTGGTGCTGTATGAGGTGCCGGAAGATCGGATTATGGAAGAGATTTGAGGGAAGGGCGCGGGCACCGTTTTCTCCCCCAAGCCGACTCGCGGGAAGGAAGATCGGGGGCGCATCTGTTTTGCAGGGAGACGCACAAACCGCTTTCCGGATGTCTTCCCCGGGAAAGAAGAAGCCCGGCACCATGAGGCGCCGGGCTTCTTTATTTGCTGTCGGCTAAGCCGCGAGCGGCCTAGTTTTCGGACTCTTCAAACTTCTGCTTGAGGAGGTCGCCGAGGCTCTGGCCGGCTTCGGGGCCGGAACGGCTGTATTCGCGGGGCTTCTTGCGTTCTTCCTCGTCCTTGAGCTGCTTGATGGAGAGGCCGAGGCGGCGATCTTCAGCGCTGACGTGAATGATCTTGGCCTGGATTTCCTCGCCTTCCTTGTACAGTTCGGCGGGGGTCTTCACCTTCTTGTTGCTCAGTTCGGACACGTGGACGAGGCCTTCGATGCCTTCTTCCACTTCAACAAACAGGCCGAAATCGGTGATGTTCGTGATGATGCCCTTCACGAGGCCGCCCACGGGGTAGGCGGTGGGAACGTTGGTCCACGGATCTTCGGTCAGCTGCTTGATGCCGAGGGTGAACTTTTCGCTTTCCTGATCCACGGTCAGCACCTTGGCCTGCACGGTGTCGCCGACCTTGAAGAGCTCGTTGGGATGACGGATCTTCTTGGTCCAGCTGATGTCGGACACATGGATGAGGCCGTCGATGCCGTCTTCGATGCCGATGAACATGCCGAATTCGGTGATGTTCTTGATGACGCCTTCAAGGATGGTGCCTTCGGGGTACTTTTCGCCCACGAGTTCCCACGGATTCGGCTTGATCTGCTTCATGCCGAGGGAGATGCGCTTCTTCTCGGGATCGACGCCGAGGATGACGACTTCAACTTCGTCGCCCTGACGGACCATCTGGGAAGGATGGCGGAGCTTGCGGGTCCAGGACATTTCGGAGATGTGCACGAGGCCTTCGACGCCGGGTTCCAGCTCGACGAACGCGCCGTAATCAACAAGGTTGGTCACCTTGCCGTTGTGGCGGGACGCTTCGGGGAAGCGGGCGGTGATGTCCTGCCACGGATCGGGCACGAGCTGCTTGAGGCCGAGGGAAACCTTCTGGTTGTCCTTGTCGAAGGAGAGCACCTTGAGTTCGAGATCCTGACCAAGCGTAACCATTTCGCGAGGATGGCGGATACGCTTCCAAGACATATCGGTGATGTGAAGGAGACCGTCGAGGCCGCCGAGGTCCACGAACACGCCGTATTCGGTGATGTTCTTGGCCTTACCGGTAACGACCTGACCTTCGGCGAGGGTCTGGAGGAGATCCTGACGCTTGGAGTCGCGTTCTTCTTCAAGCAGCACACGGCGGGACACGATGACGTTGCTGCGACGGCGGTTGATCTTCAGCACGCGGAATTCGTATTCCTGGTTCACCAGAGCGTCCATGTCCGGCACGGGGCGCAGGTCCACATGGGAACCGGGGAGGAACGCTTCCACGCCGCCCAGATCCACAGTGTAACCGCCCTTGATGCGGCGCATGATACGGCCCTTGATGACGCCGTTCTTTTCCTGCACGTCTTCGAGCTGATCGAAGAGCTGCATCCGCTTTGCTTTTTCGAAGGACAGGGTGATGGTGCCTTCCTGTTCGTTCTTGCGAGCGACGAAGACGTCCACACGGTCGCCCACCTTCACAACGAGATTGCCTTCGGCATCCCGGAATTCGGCGGTGGGGATCTGACCTTCCGATTTGAAATTCACGTCAACAAGCACATTGTCGTCATCCACGCGGACAATTTCGCCCTTGACGATGGTTCCTTCCTCGAGATCACCGAAGTCGGTGCTGAGGTAGTCTTCCAGCGCGCTTTCAAAATTAAATTCCGCGTCCATACCGTGGTTTTCCATGGTTTCCATTAAACAGCCTCCAGGCCACATCAATTTCCCGCATATTCTGCAGGTCGTCATCCATAGCAGGAATCGTTTTGTCTGGCAAGGGCTACCTTTACGTGAAGAAAAGAGCATTTCGCGGGATCGCCGCGTTTTCTGTCCGTTTATGATAAAGAGGCCGGAGAAGAAAAAAATCTGAGGGGACCTTTGAAAAAGTGCCCCCAGCATTTTTACGGGCATTCAATCGGCAAGGATATTGTGTGGCGGCGCTTTCGGAGCGGCGAAGAGATGCAACAGGCATTGGAAACATCGCCCTGAAAATGGAAGAGCCGCCGTACCAACAAAGCCAGGGTGAACCCCTTTTGAAGCGATGCCTCTTTCAGCGTCAAAACGTTTTATTCCGGCTCGTACCCCGTGTCCTCCGGCAAGTCGTGGCGGGCGGACTGGCTGCGGGCAAGCTCATCGCAGCGTTCGTTCTCGGCATGGCCGTTGTGCCCGCGCACCCATTCCAGCGTGACGCTGTGGCGGTCGAGCTGGACTTGCAGGCGCTCCCAGAGATCGCGGTTCTTGACCGGTTTCTTGGCGGCGGTCTTCCAGCCGTTTTTCCGCCAGCCCGCGAGCCATTTTTTTTCCACGGCATGGCGCAGGTACTGAGAGTCCGTGTACAGCGTGACCGCGCACGGCTCTTTCAACTCTTCGAGCCCCGCGATGGCCGCCATGATTTCCATACGGTTGTTCGTGGTGTGCGCGTAGCCGCCGGAGAGTTCCTTTTCATGCCCTTCGCAGCGCAGGATGCAGCCCCAGCCTCCGCGACCGGGGTTGCCGAGGCATGAGCCGTCCGTAAATATCGTCACATTTCGCATAGCTTCTCTTTTTTGGGCACAAAACAGGGGTCGCCGGCCGGAAAGGAAAGAATCCACCGGCCCGAACCCGCCATCGCCCCATACAAAAGTCTTTGAAAGGAAAGGGGAGGGATGTGGAGGGGAAGGAAAACGTGGGGGGCTCCCCCCTTCTTTAGAACGTTCTTCTTCCCCCTCCCCACATTTTATTCAAACATATCGATATTCGCCAGAGCCTGATGCATGAGGCCTTCCGGAGAATCGGCGGCGTCGAGGACGACGATGCGCTTGGTGTTGTGGGCGGCCCAGAGCTTGAACCCTTCCCGGATGCGGGTGTGGAAAGGCATCTGCTCGGCTTCGAAACGCCCCTCTTTTTCGGAGAGGCCCAGCTCCGCGTTGCGGCGGCGGGCGCGTTTCAGCGCATCGGCGGGGTCCATGTCGAGCACAAAGGTCCTGTCGGGCCAGAGGCCGCCGATGGCCACATCGTTGAGCGAGCGCAGTTTTTCGATGTCGAGGCCGCGCCCGTAGCCCTGATAGACCACGGTGGAGTCCGCGTAGCGGTCGCAGAGCACCACCTCGCCGCGTTTCAGCGCCGGGCGGATGACCTCCGCGACGTGCTGCGCCCGGTCCGCGAGGAACAGGAACAGTTCCGCCTCAGGGCAGATTTCCGTTTCCGGATTCAGGAGCATCTGGCGCAACTCCCGGCCCAGCGCGCACCCGCCGGGCTCGCGCGTCACCAGCACCTCATGGTTCAGGGTGCGGAACACGTCGGCGAGGTTCTCGATGAGCGTGGTTTTGCCCGAGCCCTCAATGCCTTCTAGAGTAATGAACACTGGTTCAACCTTGGGGCTTCGGGTTCCGCCGCCGTGCGCTTTGAAGTGCGGGGCTTGCGCGATTCGGCTTCCGGGGTCTTGGGGGCCTGGAACAATTGGCGCTCCAGCGATTTCTGGTAGGGCGACCAGCCGCTTTCGCCGTCTTCGAGTTCCCCGAACAGGCTCCGGCTCTGGGTGATCTTGGCGTCGATGTTGTCCGCGTAGTGCAGGGCGAAGGCTTCGGCCGTTTGCGGCAGGCGCGGCGAACCGTATTCGTACAGCCCGTGATGGCTTAGAATGAGGTGCTGGAAATGGAGGATCAGCTCCTCGTCGAGCCCGGATTTGGCGAGATGGCGGTCAAGCTTTCCGAGGCACAGATTGATGTGCCCGACCAGCCGCCCGGCGTCGGTGTAGTCGTTCGCAAGGCCGCCGGAGAATTCCCATATTTTGCCGAGATCGTGGCAAATGGCTCCGGCGAGCAGCGTCTGGCGATCCAGATCCGGGTAATGGTCGCAGAAGCGCAGGCACAGCGTCGCCACCGAAAGCGTATGTTCAAGCAGTCCGCCGACCCATGCATGGTGTACGCTCTTGGCGGCGGGGGCGGTGAGCAGCGGGACGCGGATGGCCTCGTCCTCAAGGACGGACAGGATGAACTTGCGCCACGGCTTGTACGTGAATTCCTTGCGGCAGAGGGCTTCGAGCTCGTCGAGCATCTCCTGCGGCGGGCGGCTGCTGGAGGCCATGAAAACGGACGTATCCACCGAAGCCGTTTCTTCCGGGGAGAGCACGCGCAGCGCGTTGACATTCACCTGCAATTTGTCGCGGAAGCTTTCGGCGCGGCCTTCCACTTCGGCGATGACGCCGGAAGGGATCTCCGCAAACTGCTGGCTGAGGGGGCTCCAGATCCGGGCCTCAAGATCTCCGGAGGCGTCTTTCAGCTCAAGCCGCCAGAACGGGCCGTTCTTGGCTTGCAGCTGCGACGCCGAGCCGATGAGGTACAGCGCTCTGATTTCGTCGCCGGGAGCCACGTCTTTGGCCCACCGGCGGTCGGGCGCGGATTGTATTTTCTGCATATTCAACCTACAATAAAAAACTGTGCGATCGGCTTTCCGTGCGGAAAGCATCGCCGTACAGTCGGAATGTTTGGCGGGAGTTCACCCGTTTTCGCCTGTGTTGTCAACAGAAAGCCTGCGGGCCGTCCGGGCTCCGGCTTTCCGTCTGTTTCCTATGGGAAAACTGTTTTTGCTGTTTCGGGAGGTTGCGTGCGTATCTTGCTTTCCAACGATGACGGCATCCACTCCCCGTGTCTCCGCGCGCTGCACGACGCGCTGTGCGAGGCCGGGCATGAGCTTGACGTGGTCGCCCCGCTCACGGAGCAGTCGGGCGTGGGCTGTTCCGTCACCCTGCACAATCCCTTGCGCCTGTACCCGGTGCAAGAGCCCGGCTTCAGCGGCACGGCGGTCGCGGGGACGCCCGTGGACTGCGTGAAGCTCGCCCTGACCACGCTCCTGCCGCAGCCGCCGGATTTGGTCGTCGTGGGCATCAACAACGGCGCGAACAAGGGTGTGGACGTCTTTTACAGCGGGACCGTTGGCGCGGCGACCGAAGCCGCCCTGCGCGGGCTGCCCGCCGTGGCCTTCTCGCGTCCGCGTCCCGAGCTTGAGCCGCCGCAGGCGCTGGCCCGTCACGCCGCCTCGCTGGTGGATGCCGTGGACTGGCGCTGTTGCGCCGGGAAAGTCCTGAACGTCAACTATCCGCGCTGCCGCGTCGCCGAGATCAAGGGCATCCGGGCCGCGCGCATGGCCGAGAGCCGCTGGGCCGAGAACTACGAACGCCGCGAGGACCCCGCCGGGCGTCCCTACTGGTGGATCGCCGATTTCCTCAAGCGGGACAGCGGGGGCGACGATACGGACATCGCCCTGATGGAAGGCAACTGGGTGGCTGTCACGCCGCTTCAGGTGGATCGGACGGACCGGGAACTGCTCGGCCGCTTGCAGGAGCGGTTCGGCGTCTAGTTCCAATCCTTCGGGAAATAGGCTACAATAGGACCATCAATATGTGTGGCGGAGTCGCCGCTGCGGCCTTCCGGTGCGGGAGCCGCCTTATTTCACCATCCCAATCGCAGCCGCAAGGCTGAGGCGAGGAGCAACTATGCCGCTTACCTCTCCCAGAGCCATGTTTGAACGGGCCTACAAAGAAGGTTATGCCATCGGCGCCTTCAACGTCAACAACATGGAAATCATTCAGGGGATCATGGAGGCAGGAACCGAGGAAAAGGCCCCGCTTATCCTTCAGGTTTCCGCCGGAGCCCGCAAATATGCGGGACAGAATTATATTGTGAAGCTTATTGAGGCCGGTCTGCTGGAAGCGGATCTTCCGGTTGTGCTCCATCTGGACCACGGCGCGGATTTCGACATCTGCAAGGCCTGCGTGGACGGCAGCTTCACCTCCGTGATGATCGACGGTTCGCACCACTCCTTCGAAGACAATATCGCCGTGACCAAACGGGTCGTGGAATACGCCCACGCCCACGGCGTCTGGGTGGAAGCCGAGCTGGGCCGCCTTGCCGGGGTTGAGGAAGACGTCTCTTCCGAGCACAGCATCTATACCGATCCCGATCAGGCCGTGGAGTTCGTGGAGCGTTCCGGCTGCGACTCGCTCGCCATCGCTATCGGCACCAGCCACGGCGCGTACAAATTCAAGGGTGAAGCCAAGCTCGACTTCGAACGCCTCGAAAAGATCGGCAGCCTGATGCCCGGTTACCCGCTCGTCCTGCACGGCGCTTCCAGCGTTCCGCAGGAATTTGTGGAAATGTGCAATACCTACGGCGGGAAGGTCGCCGGGGCGGCGGGCGTGCCCGAGGAACTGCTCCGCAAGGCCGCCGGTATGGCCATCTGCAAAATCAACATCGATACGGATATCCGGCTGGCCATGACGGCCTCCATCCGCAAGCAGCTCGCCGAGCATCCTGAGGAATTCGATCCGCGCGGCTACCTGAAGCCCGCGCGGCAGGCCGTGAAGGACATGGTCCAGCACAAGATCAAGCACGTGCTGGGTTGTTCCGGCAAGGCGTAAATCAATTGTCACACGGGGGAGGTACACTGGCTTGTAACGCGGTTGCCTCCCCTTTGTTTCATACGGCGTTCCGCCTTTCCTTATGCGGACGCGCCGGCCCGGGCGTCGGGCGCATCAGGATTGTGCCGTAAACCTTTTCGCGTATCGAAGGAGTACCCCAATGGCTCGCATCGGAATCAACGGCTTCGGCCGCATCGGTCGTTATCTTGTCCGCCTTATGGCTGAGCGCAACGAATTCCCCGTGGTGATCAATGCCCGCGCGGACAACGCTTCTCTGGCCCATCTCTTCAAATACGATTCCGTCCACCACACCTTCAAGGGCACGGTGGGCCATGACGAAAACGGTATCATCATCAACGGCACGCACATCGCCGTGACCCGCTGCAAGCCCAACGAATGGCAGTGGAAGGACTACGGCGTGGATCTGGTGGTGGAATCCACCGGGACCATCAAGAAGCGCGCCGGGCTCGCCGAGCACATGGCCTGCGGCGCGAAGAAGGTCATCATGAGCGCCCCCGTATCCGACGCCGACATCACCATCGTGATGGGCGTGAACGACGGCCTCTATGATCCCGCCAAGCACGACGTGGTTTCCTCCGCCTCCTGTACGACGAACTGTCTCGCCCCGGTCGCCAAGGTGCTGAACGACACCTTCGGCATCGAGCACGGCCTGATGACCACGATCCACTCCTATACCATGAGCCAGCGCATCCTCGACGGTTCCCAGAAGGATATCCGCCGCGCCCGCGCCGCCGCCATGTCGATGATCCCGACCACCACCGGCGCGGCCAAGGCCGTGGCCCTCGTGCTGCCCGAGCTCAAGGGCAAGCTGGACGGCATCGCCATCCGCGTCCCCACGCCCAACGTGTCCATCGTGGACCTGAACTGCGTCATGAAGCGCGACGTGACCGTCGATGAGGTCAATGCCGCCCTGACCGCCGCCGCGAACGACAACTTCGGCGTTTCCGACGAGCCGCTGGTGTCCATCGACTACAACGGCGACACCCACGGCGGCGTCGTCGACCTGCTTTCCACCTCCGTCATGAGCGGAAACATGCTCAAGGTGCTCATCTGGTACGACAACGAAGCCGGCTTCACCAACCAGCTCCTCCGTCTGATCACGATGGTAGCCGGGAGGATGTAAGGGCCGAAAAGGTACGTTGAGAAAAGATTGGAGGGGGCGGGGAGGACTTTCTATAGAAAGT
>ERZ836939.2942-NODE-2942-length-15437-cov-3.401183_pt1 | contig 15437 bp, 15 predicted proteins | sample MGYA00519912_ERZ836939 | MGnify/ENA primary metagenome ERZ836939 (study PRJEB31850, sample SAMEA3708810) | human gut metagenome | biome: human gut; feature: human-associated habitat; material: faeces | place: China | collected 2014 ... | reverse complement strand
TCAGAGCCTGCAGATGATTGGGCGTCCGCTCATGACTCCGGATGAACTTAAGTCGCTGCCAAAGGGACACTTTATCCTGGCGAAGACCGGTTGTCATCCGATGCGGGTAGAACTGCGCTTATTTTTTAAATGGGGGATTGAATTTGAGGAAGAATATGAAGTGGAACAGCATGTAGCGCGGCCGGTGTCTTATGCGGACCGGCTGGAAGTGGAGCAGGAGATTATCCGGAGACAATTTGATGAGGATGGTGAGGCAGACTTTAATGAACCGTCAGGAATAGAGGGGACTTCAGGCGGAGGTCTGACGCATGTACCGATGCCAAAACGGTCGGCAGCCCCAGGAACCAGACAATCACTTCGGACAGACTAAGGGGGGAGGTATATGGGATATTATGATTCTGTCTATTCGGAGGAATTACCACACCGTGCGATTTCGGTGTATATGTATTTAAAAGAGCGGGCAGATAAAAAGAGCCAGTGTTATCCGGCCATGAGCACCATCGCAGAAGAACTGAACCTTTCGAGGAGAACGATTCAGCGGGCGGTTGCAGATTTAGAAAAGGCCGGATTCATTAAAACAGAACAGCGCTTTCGGAGAAAGGGAGGGAAGAGCAGCTTACTATACACCGTTTTGAAATGATAGGATTACACCAAGGGGGTACTCTGCCTTCTTGGTGTCCTATGGTATGCGTCACAATAGCGCATGAAGGGAACATTCCATTGCGAGATGGATTATTAAACAGAAAAAAGAATAAGACTATTTAAAAACGCAGTACATTCAGAGGTGACTGGGAAGTAACCATTAAAATAGTGTTTGTGCACTATTCTGACTGACTAGTGAAGGTCTGTAGAGAAGAATTTGTTGGTTATCCAGTAACAATAGAAGGGCATACTGAAAGGCAGTGGGGAGACCGGCTGCCTGTTCTAAGAAAAAAGGAGAAGATTTCAAAAGAAACTTGTAGTCGGAGTTATGCTATGAATCCGGGGATGAATAGCTATTGCGCAATAGGGTAGAGTTTAATATAATCGTGAATTTTGAATAGAGAAATAATAAATTATGACATTAATTGTGCAACATTATGGTTTTCAGATGATCAGCCAGTGTATAATCGTAATTTTAGGGCGGTTGTTGGAAAATAAGATTACAAGACATATAGTGAATTTGTGAAATCCACTCTGATGGATTCCGTACAGGAGATGAGTAATACAGGTAAGCATATCCACTATTTGGACAGAGAAATACTGCCACCGTGCTATGAGGATGAGTCCCTGAACACAAATTGTGAAAGCTATGAGAACAGCATATACCTGAAAGAGCTGTCTGCCACCTATGGAAAGACCGGGATGGCAAGGGCAGAGGACTGGCTGATGACGAAAAAAGGTAGGTAAGCGGTCCTTGACGTGATGGGAATAGTGCTGGAGCCGGAAGAACTAGTGAACACAATCTTTTACCTGAGGGAAGGGGAGCTGGGGGACGATGCGTTGTCTGGAATTAGCATAGTCACAATGCTGTGTGATTTTTTAAGAGGATGCTGGGTATCTATAAATTAAATTGACATCTTGACATTATTCTGAAAACGTCTATAATATAAAAATAAAAATTAATTTCAAATTGGGGAGCACTTATATGTCAGAACGAGGCAGATACAAGACGAAGCAACAAGATCTCATATTAGAGTGTCTGAAAAAACAAAAGTTGCGTTTTCTCACAGTGAGCCAGTTCATGGACTGTCTTAGGGAGAAGGGAGTGGTCGTTGGACAGACAACGGTATACCGGGTATTGGAACGCATGGTCGATGATGGAAAGATGATGAAGCTTCCGATGGAGGATGGTACCAAAGTACGTTATTGTTTTGCGGGTGAAGAAGATTGGAACAAGCTGGGGAAATTGGTATGTATGGGATGTGGTCGTCTTATTCCACTTGAATGTTCTAAAATGGCAGATTTTCTGGAACATATTTATAAGGAACATGGCTTCGAATTGGATCAGAAACACACAATCTTGTATGGCTATTGTGAATGCTGTAACAATAAGAGGTCTGTCCCGAAGATTGGTCTGTGATGGCAAAATGGCCTTTCGTACGAAAGTCTTGTTACGCAATGTATTTTTGCATGGATACTGATAAAACTTTGTCAATGCTACAAGCAAAGTAGCTATCAGACCCCCAATTAGTTTCTTTTAGAAATGGTGAGATAGGGCGGGTTTGTGGTAAAGCTACCGTTTATCAGTTGTCTCTTACTTGAGATTATTGAGGAGGCTGCAAACACATTCTGTGTCATTGTATTCTAACAAAATTCTGAATGATTGTAGAATAACGATAATGGAGGGGGACCTATATCATAGAATAAACGATTGACGTTTTGAAGCCTGAGGAGATGGCAGGTTGCGAGATCTATGAAACAGGAAGATCATTGGCTTTAGGCAATGGAGAGTCCATAGGTTAAAAACTGATAGTGGAATGAGATAACATCCGTTCAAGATAAAAAAAGGAGGAGATGAAGTGGATTATTTAGATAAGCATAAAAGAATCTTTGCGTTCGTGACAGCGTTTCTTGTAACCGCTGTGCTGCTTCTCTCTGGCTTTTTTATTGTCACACATATAGAACATGAGTGTACAGGTGAGGATTGTACTGTCTGCGCGGAGCTTCAGGAATGCGCTGCTACGATCCGCTTGATAACAGAAGCAGCAGGAACAGGATCCATCGTCATCTTTGCATATATCATTACTCAAAAACTCTTATCATCTTACCAGACTGGACTCTATCTGTGCCCGGTTTCTTTGGTCAGCTTAAAAATCCGATTAGATAATTAAAACTTTCTTTCAACAAGGCTGTTTTCTATCCATATAACCGTTATCCTCTGGGACGGTGTACTCTGTGTGTCAGGATACACGGTTTGGCGGAGATACTTTTGGACTGGAAACCCGCCTTGTTTTTTGTGTGCTTGTTTACCTGCTATTACTGTAAAAAAACACATTTCAGGAGGATGATTATTATGAATAAAAAATTAAATTCTACATTCTGCGCACTGGCTGTGACGGCACTGGTTTCTGTTGCTATGCTTTCAGGGTGCTCAGGAACCGCCGCCGCACCAGGGGCTTCTGATACAGACCAGGCTTCAACCACCGCTGTGGCAGGTGGAGATAAGAGTACGGGCGAGGCGTCAATGGAGGCAGAGAAGGCCGATGCTGGGATTGAATCAAAGGATACGGACGGACAGAAGCTGAAGGTAATGGCCAGCTTTTATCCTATGTATGATTTTGCTGTCAAAATCGGCGGTGATAAAGCGGAGGTGACAAATATGGTTCCGGCCGGCACAGAGCCCCATGACTGGGAACCGGCCGCAGCCGATATTAAGAATTTGGAGGAAGCGGCTCTTTTTGCCTACAGCGGCGGGGGTATGGAGCATTGGGTGGATGATGTGCTTGCCAGCCTGGAAACAAAGAAGTTGGTATCGGTGGAAGCTTCTGCCGGAGTTACACTCAGATCAGGACACATTCATGATGAGGAAGAACATAAGGGAGCGGAGGAACACACAGAGGAAGAAGAACATGGCCATGACCACGGCCAGTTTGATCCCCATGTATGGCTCAGCCCTGTGAACGCAAAGAAAGAAATGGAAAACATTAAGAATGCTTACGTTAAGGCAGACCCGGAAAACAAAGATTACTATGAAAAAAATTATCAGACCTATACAGCCGAGTTTGATAAACTGGATCAGGAATATAAAGATACGTTGTCTGCCCTGCCTAATAAGAGCATTGTAGTGTCTCATGAAGCGTTCGGTTATCTCTGCGATACCTATGGACTGACTCAGATGGGCATCGAGGGACTGTCTCCTGATTCGGAACCGGACCCGGCAAGAATGGCGGAGATCATTGACTTTGTAAAGGCCAATCACGTCAAAGTTATTTTCTTTGAAGAACTGGTAAGCCCGAAGGTGGCCGAGACAATTGCGGCGGAAACAGGAGCCCAGACCCGGGTGTTAAATCCACTAGAAGGATTAAGCGATGAGGAACTAAAAAATGGCGCGGATTATTTCTCTGTGATGGAGGATAACTTAAAGCAGCTGAAAGCAGCACTTGAATAAAAATAGGAACAGGAGTACTGACGATGGATGCCATTGCAGTGAGAGGACTGGATTTTTCCTATGGAAATACCCAGATATTAAATAATATCAATTTTACTGTTCCCGAGGGCCGATTTGCGGTTCTATTGGGACCAAACGGGGCAGGAAAAAGCACCCTGATAAAGCTCATGCTGGGGGAACTTCCGCTAAGTGGACAAATAGGTAAGATTGAACTTCTGGGGCAGGAGATTCGGCAGTTTAAAGACTGGCAGAAGATCAGCTACGTTTCCCAAAATGGTATGGCATCCTGCCAGAATTTTCCCGCTTCCGTAGAGGAGTTTGTCCAAGCAGGTCTATACACCCAAATTGGAAAGTTCCGGTTTGCCGGAAAAAGGGAGAAGGAGCAGGTTCGCCGTGTGCTGCATCAAGTGGGTATGGGAGATTTTGCAAAACGGCTGATTGGCCGACTGTCCGGAGGGCAGCAACAGCGGGTCCTGCTGGCAAGGGCGCTGGTAAACGCCCCGCGGCTTTTGCTGCTGGATGAACCCACTTCCGGTATGGACGAAGACAGTACTACCTTATTTTACCGGCTGCTGTATCAGATTAACCGGGAGCAGGGGGTGACCATCTGGATTGTAACTCATGATCGGAAACGGCTCATGGCTTATGCAGATGATATCTGGCTTTTAGAAGATGAGAAGATGAAATTGGTCCAGCCAGGCAGAGAGGAGGGAGAGCATGGAAATCTTTAAATATGCGTTCATGCAGCGGGCCTTTATTGTGGGCATTCTTCTGGCGGCCATTATCCCGTGTATCGGGCTAGTGATTGTATGTAAGCGTCTGTCCATGATTGGGGACGCCCTGTCCCACACCTCGCTGGCTGGGGTGGCGGCCGGGCTGCTCCTGGGTCTGAATCCTGTCTTGACTGCTGCGGCTGCCTGTGTGGTTGCCGCTATTGGGATTGAGGCTATACGCAGGAAGATTCCCAGATTTTCGGAAATGTCCATTGCTATCATTATGTCCGCCGGGATTGGCCTGGCGGGCGTTATGTCAGGATTTATTAAAAATACAGCCAATTTCAACAGCTTCCTGTTTGGAAGTATTGTGGCAATCAGTAACGGGGAGTTGTATCTGGTAATCGCCGTCAGCATGGCGGTTCTGCTTATGTTTCTGCTTATGTACAAAGAACTGTTTTATGTGTCTCTGGACGAACAGAGCGCCAGGCTGGCCGGGGTGCCCGTAAAGACAGTGAACTTTCTGTTTACTGTTTTAATCGCGGTGACAGTTTCTGTCGCTGCAAGGACGGTGGGGGCTCTCATCATCTCATCCATGATGGTGGTTCCCGTGGCCTGCGCCATGCAGTTTGGAACGAGTTACCGTCAGACGCTTATTTTGGCGGTGGTTCTGGATATTCTGTTTATGATTACAGGCCTGTTCGCTGCGTACTACCTGGGATTGAAGCCGGGCGGCACGATTGTGCTAGTGGGAGTATTGTTTTTGATAATAGTGTTTGTAGGAAAGAGAATTCTGAGATGAAAATAATTATATGAAATTGCAAAAGAGAAAAAAGCAGTACGGAACAGTAGGGAAATATTGCGGCAGGGATTTGTATATTAAAAGAACAGGTAGAGGGAGACTACAGAGAAGGATAGGCCTAAGAAGAGGTAAGAACCGATACCTCTGTCTGGCTATAATTTGCGTCTGCCTGCTGGCTACAGGCGGTCTGTTGTTTAAAATGAGGATACTTCTTGGCGATAGGGAAATATCGGCCGCGGCATCTGCCGCAGAGGCAGATTCGGCTTCTGGCAAGGAAGCTTCGTCATCTCCTGGTGAGAAAGCTTCGCTATCCTTATTTGACAAGACGGATGAACTGCTGACCCAGGTGGATAGAGCCGTTTCCCAGTATGACTATGACAGGGCTGTGGAGCTGCTTGCAGGAAACGGGGCTGATAAGGAAGATCCGAGGATTGCGGAAAAACTTTCTGATATTGAAGCGGTAAGGAAAACTCTGGTGGAACAGGACATTTACCAGATTACCCATATATTCTTTCATATTCTGGTAGAAGACCCAGGAAGGACATTTCTAGACACAGCCCAGGGCAAGGGCTACAATTCTGTGATGACCACGGTTCCGGAATTTGAAGCAATCCTAACTCAGATGTATCAGAGAGGTTATGTGCTGGTCGGCATTCACGATTTGGCAGAGGTGAATGAGGACGAAACAGGGATGGAACAGATGAGAGCGAAGAAAATCCTGCTCCCCCCGGGCAAAAAAGCATTTGTTATGAGCCAGGATGATGTTAATTACTATGAATACATGGAAGGGTCTGGCTGCGCGCATAAAATACTTTTGGATGATCGTGGGAAACCAGTTTGCGAATACATGGATCAGGATGGAACCGTCTGGATTGGGGAATATGACTTAGTTCCCATTCTCGACCGTTTCGTGGAGGAACATCCGGATTTTAGCTACAGAGGGGCCAAGGCAATCTTGGCCCTGACTGGATATAACGGTGTCCTGGGATACCGCACCGATGAAACGTACGATCCGGCTTCTCCAAACTATGATCCGGACATGAAACCAAATCCCAATATCGAGGAAGACCGGGCCTATGTAAGAGAACTAACACAGGCACTGAAAAAGGATGGTTATGAGTTCGCTTCCCACTCCTGGGGACATCGGGATTACGGGAAAATTGAACTCGAACATATGAAAGCAGATATTGACCGATGGGAAAAGAATGTGGCTCCTCTGCTTCCAGCTCCCTGCGACATCATGATTTATCCCTTTGGCTCCGATGTGGGGGACTGGAGGCCCTATACGGAAGAAAATGAAAAATACCGATACTTGCAGAGTCTGGGCTTCAGGTACTTCTGTAATGTGGATTCCAGACCATATTGGGTGGAAACAGGAGACCAGTTCCTCCGGCAGGCCAGACGGAACCTGGACGGCTACCGGCTGTGGATGGATTATGGCGGCGGTGCAAATCGGCTGTCCGACTTAATTGATGTGAATACGGTATTTGATGCGCGCAGGCCAACACCGGTTGGATGGAAGTAAGCAATGCCGGTTGGTTAGAAGCGGCCGGAAGAAAGGAGTGTATATGACGGACGTTTATGTGATATCTGGCTTTTTAGGAGCGGGAAAGACGACACTGATTAAAACCATGGTGCGTTCCGCGTTCAAGAACAAGAAGCTGGTTGTGATTGAAAATGACTTTGGGGAGGCCGGGATTGATGCCGGGCTGCTTAAGGAATGTAACTTGGCGGTTACCAGTTTAAGCGATGGGTGTATCTGCTGCAGTCTGACCGGAGACTTTGAGAAAGCGATGGAACGCATATTAAAGGACTACATACCGGATGCCGTATTGGTGGAACCATCCGGCGTGGGCAGATTATCCGATCTGATTAAAATCTGTTTAAAACAGGAGGACAGGGGCCTTATCCATCTGAAAAGGACAATAACCGTGGTGGATATACGGTCATTTGATAAATATAGAAAAAATTACGGGGGATTTTTTGAGGATCAGATTGCTTATGCCGATTTGATACTGCTAAGTCACCAAGAGGAAGGGGGGCAGGAAATTCAATCGGTTAAGATTAAAATTCAGGAAATGAATCCTGAAGCCAGAGTCGAGGCGGATTTTTGGGAATCCATTCCTGCATCTGTATTCCGGTATGGCCCGCGAAACAGCAACATTTTTAAGCTAGAAATGGAAGCAGCGGTCTCTATGAAACCTGTGCGGATTCGCAGCTGCAGGGAACCATCCCGTAGAACCGGTTTTATCAGGCGTCACTTCGCCAGGGATGTCTTTTCTTCTGTTACTATTGAGTGGAAAGAACCCATTACGGAGGAGCGGCTGGGGAAAAAGATTCTGCATGTTGTGAAACATGCAGAGGGGGAAATCCTCCGAGGAAAAGGGATTGTGGCAGATGGATGCCGGGGATTGGTATTCCACTATCTGCCTGGCAGTTTAAGCATTGAACCCGCAAACATAGTTGGGAACCAGGTTTGCTTCATAGGCACCGGCCTGGATGAACAGCAGATACATACATTATTCAGAGAGGAAACAACATGACAACACCGGTATGGGTCATAACTGGACTGCTGGATTCGGGAAAGACCACGCTCATCAACCAGTTGGCTGAACAGGAACTGGATGAACTGGATATCCTGGTCATCCAGTTTGAATCAGGCGAAACACCTCTGATAGAACAAGAACGTGTGAAGAAACTGGCATTCTCCAAGAGCCAGCTGGAACAGAGTCCATTCGGCATTGCCGATACCATCATTCACTACATTGATAAACACAGACCTGATTTAATTCTGATCGAATGGAACGGGATGGAGCATTTCCATAAACTGGAGGAAATGTTTCTCCAGTTTTCTGCAAAAGCAGTGCTGAGTATTGAAAAGGTGGTTTATGCAGCGGAGGGAGCCAGCTTTAAGACCAGGATTCCAGATGCAGGAGTGGCAACATTTTCACAGATTGCGGGCTGCGACTGCGCTTACGTGAGACTGAAGGGGAATCGGAAATCTCGGAATGGCATGGATGTTCTTTATGGCTGCAACCCAGATATCCAGGTCTATACCAGCTGGAACCGTTTTGTACGTGCCTTGTTCCGTTTCGGTATGAAGCCTCGGCATTGGTTCCTGATGCTTCTGACTGCGGTCATGTTGTATATGGCAGCTTTTTCCGTGCTAAATGATGTGGGGGCTTTGCCGGAACGGTATATAAGCATATTCCTTGGGGTTTTTCTGCAGGCAGCGCCCTTTTTGGCTGTTGGTGTCCTGCTTTCCTCCCTGATTCAGGTTTATTTAAAGCCGGACTGGATTCAGAGAAGATTCCCCAGAAAAATTCTGGCTGGCCAGCTCTTTGCAGTGCTTGCCGGTTTTGGCTTGCCGGTATGCGACTGTGCATCCATTCCTGTATTCAAAGGTCTGGTCAAAAAGGGGGTACCCATGCCGGCTGCTGTGACCTTTATGCTGGTATCCCCGGTGATTAATCCGGTAGTCATCCTCTCCACCTGGTATGCGTTTAATGGCAATTACAAAATCATCGCGGCCAGATGCGGCCTGGGTATCTTGTGCGCCGTACTCTGTGGATTGACCTATCTTTTTAAACCGCCTGTGAATTATCTGGTGGAATATGCCATGCCTATCCAGGCGGCGTGTGGGGATTACAGCCTTCTGGAAGAAAAAGGAACTCAATTGTCCCGTTTTTCTCTGATGATGCGGCACGCGCAGAATGAATTTTTCTCAGTGGGCAAATTCCTGCTTACCGGAATCTTTGCATCCACCCTGTTTCAGGATATGATTCCACGGGCAGTTGCCGCAGGCGGCGCCGCGGCTCCGTGGAAAGCGCTTCTGGTGATGATGGGGTTGGCCTTTGTGTTGTCCCTCTGTTCCTCCTCCGATGCGGTAGTGGCCAGAAGTATGGCCGGGAGCCTTCCGGTGGGGGCTGTCCTGGGATTTTTGGTGTTCGGCCCTATGATGGACATCAAAAATGCCGCCATGTTGCTTTCGGGTTTTAAATCCAGTTTTGTTATTCGTCTTTTTGTAACCACATTTCTTGTCTGTTTTCTTGTGATAGGTGTATTTATGACAGGGGGAAGCGGAGGAATCAGAATATGACGCTGCGGGGAAAAGGAATCAACCTTCAGGTATTGACAGAATGTATCTGTTATCTGCTGTTTGGATACCTGTTGTTTCAGCTTACTTATTCAAGCGGGTATTTAAATTATGTGACTCCAAGGATGAAGCCGTATCTTTACGGCATGTCTGCTTTAATGTTTTTATGGGCGGTGTTTACAGGAAGGTACTTACTGACACCCCGGTATCGGGTAAAGCTGTCCCGTTCTTTTGTTTTTATTATTCCGATTCTGCTGCTTGTATTCCGTCCGGCCGATCCTGGGGGGAGCAGTATGGTCAGAAGCTATGAGAGCTCCGGTTTTTCCATGAGTGCCGGAAATGGCGGCGGCCAGATGGCGGTAAATCCGGGGCGGCAGACAGCGGGGAGTACTGTGAGACAGACATTGCCTGCGGCCGGAGGAGAATCCCGGGGGCCTTTCTCCGATGGAGAATCAGGTTCAGGGCTGCCGGACGGGGAAAATACAGAAACGGATGGATACAGCGGAACTGATGCTTATCCAGAAGATGATACCGGACAGTCCTCCGGAGAAGAAAATCCATGGTATGACTTAAATGGTCTGGACGAGGCGGAAAAAATCATTACGATTGCAGATGAAGATTACTACACATGGATGTATGAACTGAGTAACTTTTATGAAAAGTATGAAGGCTATACCATTGTAATGAAAGGGTTTGTCTACCGTGCTCCAGACATTCAAAAGAAGTGCGATTTTGCCCTGGTCCGGCTGTCCATGTGGTGCTGTGCCGCGGATCTAAGCCCAATTGGTTTTCTGGTGGATAGTGACAATGAAGTCACATTCAAGGATGACGACTGGGTGACGGTAAAGGGTACATTTGGTATCAGCGAGGATGGAGCCTCTCTGATTTTAAAAGTCCAAAATATAGAAGCGGCCGAAAAACCCGAAGAAGAATATGTTTATCCATATTTTTAATTAAAGCAACGATGAAGTAGAATTGAAATGGCAGAAAATCAAAGATTGAAAAGTAAAACAGGAACAGAAGATAATGGAGCAATACAGGAAACTGTGCCAGAAATTAAAAGGGGAAGGGGAACCATACGGCTTTAATCAGCTTGCCAAAGAATGCCTCCCCAATCCGGCTGCATAAACGCTGCCGGATTATCGGCCATTATCATAGATATCTGCTCAAATAAAGGACAGATTGTATTTTAGGAACTGGTCTACAGAGGCGGGCTGTCGCAAATCTGGAAAGCCAGTTGGAAAACTAAAGGAGATTTATAAATTAAAAAAATAAACATTTGACGGGGTGAAATCCGGAAAGGAAAATGTGCTCATGAGAGTCAAGGTAACATTGGCATGTATGGAGTGCCACGATAGAAACTATGCAACAACTAAAAATAAGCAGAAGCACCCGGAACGGATGGAGGTAATGAAATATTGTCCGAGGCTTCAGAAATATACGCTTCATAAAGAAACAAAATAAAACGATGGATTGTTTTTGCTTTTAGTACAATATTTCAGGCGAAGTCGTTATTATGAAGATGGAAACGTGTAAAGATATTTGTCATACATTTGGGATGAAAGAATTATATTCGCTAAGAAAAGGAACTATTGAACGGGGGAGCGCAAGTGCAAAGGAGAATCATGAATTCTGGTATATGCAGATGTTTGGAAAAGTCTGAATGGAAATAAAAGTCGGTTTTACATTTGCCTTCATGAATCTTAAAAAGCTGGCGAAGATTAAGGCCAAATGGGGACTCCTGGAGGAAGAAGGCGCAGTCACAAGGTCTATTTTACACAATTCGGTTAATAAAAGAAAAATGGCTGTCGATTTGATAAATGGCTGTATCGCTTGTGTTTTTTAGGACATATCCTTTATGATCCATGTTGGGCTTCTCTATAATTTTGTCATTGATTTCATGAACGGGGGCGTAAATGGAAGCTGATTGGGAGGAGAGGAAATATTGATGCGCGGCTTGAGCCTGTCGGAGATGGAACGTGTTCTGCCAGAGCAATAGGTTGGCTTTAGTGATGCTTTGTGACATTGTGTCCCTAAGTGGTATGGCTATTTGCACCGTCACTTAATTAATTAATGATGCTGTGGGTACTACCCTATCAGTTTCATATAAAAATATTTAAATATTTAACGTGAAAAAACTTACGATAAAGTCTAAATTTGAGTACAACAAACTAAGCATCCTCAAATTTGGATACTTGAAAGGTGGTGGTATTGAGACATCAATCTGGTGGACGCTCGATTGCATCTGCCAGGATTTTATCGGGAAAGTTAACCCCAAGCTTGGAGAGCTGCTTTAGGTGTGAGTTGATTTTCTTTTCACGGTTAAATTGAGTATAATAGTCTGCTCCCAGGTCCTTAAACTCCATGCCCTGAAGCACAAAGAAAATGGCGATTGCCATAGAGTGGGCAACTGCCATCGTAGCACGGTTCTTGCCGCGATGGGATACCAGCCTGTTATACTGCGCATGAAAGAAGCTGTTTTTTACTTTTACGGCGGACTTTGCACACTGGGTCAGCGTTGTTTTTAACGCTTTATTCCCATGAATCGTTTTCCCACTTTTACGCTTTCCCGCACTCTCATTATTACCCGGAGCCACGCCGATCCAGTTTGAAAAAGCATGCTGATCACGGAAATGGCGCATGTCAGTCCCTGTTTCAGCAATGATCTGCTCCGCGCTGACCGTCCCAATTCCAACAATTGTATCCAGGGCTGTAACGGCTTTTATTTCATCTTCATTCAGGGCGGACTTAATAAGAGCATCTGTTTTCTCAATCTGGGAAGTCTGGGTACGGATCACGTCCATCACATGGGAGAAAAACTCCCGCTGTGTTGGGGCGATATAGCCATCAAGCGCAGCAAAAAGCTCCTCTGGTGAGGATTTCAGATTGCGGTGCATACATGATTTGACATCATCAATCGTGAAGTCCGGCTTTCCAATGATCAGTTCCAGAAGCTGCGTTGCACTTTTTCCTTCCACGTCAGAAAGCCAGCTGCCCAGTTTGATGTTAGCCCCTTCAAGGAATTTCTGTAGGCGGTTGATATTGCGTGAACGTTCCTCAATCTGTGATTTACGGAACCGTGTCATGTCCCGTAGTTCCCGTTGTCTGCGGTCTGGGACAAAACTGGGTTTGAGAAGCCCCTGGGCCAGACATTTGGCAATCCAGAAGGCATTGTTCCAGTCGGTTTTACGCCCAGGAACATTCTTGATGTGATAGGCGTTGCAGACCATTGCAGGAAGAGATTCCTGTTCAAAAATGTTGTAGAGTGGTTTCCAGAAAGAGCCGGTACTCTCCATTGCGACCATCTGGCAGCCATTGGATGTTAGCCACGCGACAATCTCGCGTATTTCGGCTGTGGTAGCGCCAAACTCCCGTGATTCTGTCCTGCGCCCGATCCGCAGGCAGACAACGAGGAGCTTCTTGTGCACATCAATGCCCGCACAGCGCTCGTAGTACAAGCCGTCATCATCGGTAATGATTACCGATTGAGCTTTGGATTTAGCCATAGACATAACGCTCCTTGACAGTGATAATACGGCGCGGTTCTCGCCAGTATTACAATTTAACGTACGTCCTTGCGCTCAAATGAGCATGGTACAATCCGCAGTGCGTAACGAGAACCAATCCCAGATTAGGAGTCGAGCTCGAGTCCCTAAGTTATAACGAGCTGTTGCCGCAACTCCTATTATATAACAAAACAAACAAGTCCCCCACTACTTTTCGTTTACTGCGGCGCCGTTAAGGCGTGGGGATTAGGAGGAAAAAGAGCATGGGATTTTTTAGTGAGTTGTTTAAGGGACCCGAAATTGATATGGAGAAGAGCAACGCAAATGCGAAGAAAATGCGTGTTCTATTTAACCAGGTCGTAGAAGAAGGAGACAATTACAGGTTGATTTTCGGATACACTGAGGATGTGAGCCGCTTCAACTATGGATTTGTTCATGGAAGCAAAACAAAAATCGGAAATTTAATTGTCGGTTGGAACGAAGCCAGTCAGACAATTGTTGTTGTTCCTACAGTGCCCAATCTTTCTGGCTGCGGCCATCCGACCTACTATCGCCGTTCGGAAATTTTGAAAGCCTACCGTAATAAGTACCCTACTGATGCTTTTATCATTTACCCGGACAGAAAAGGGTACATTGGCATCAATGCCTATGGCTGGTTGGAAGATGAAAAGCTATATGTTTATGTGTCTCAGGATGATGAGCTGGCCGCTTTTACCGACTTTTTTATGAACCGATTTGCAACAAAGTGAGGTAAATGACTTTATCTATTGATCTTGCTCCTGAGATTATCCAAATAATGGTCCTTATGAGATAGATTTTGACCATTGTTTGGATCTAAAAGCTGCAACTTTTTTTTGATATATTTCGTCTAATAGTATGAAATTATAAAAGGAGGTTTTAGACTATGAAAAAAAGAAATGTATTTTTCGTAATTTGTGCAACCTTATTGTTAGCTACAGGGTGTTATGGGAAAGAAAGAGGAACTCCTTCTATCGAACCATCACAGATGGTTAATTCTCAGAAATTGGAAGATACATCTGATGTTCCATCATCTGAAAATGATACCATGACAAAGGATGAGTCTGTAATAACAGGAGAAATCAGTGATATTAAGGATTTCATGTTTGTTATTACCGATAAGGATGGAGTAGAGTATGCACTTAGTTTTGAAGGCGAAAAGCCAGAGGGACTGTCTGCGGTTAAGGATGGAGACACTGTTTCGGTAATTTATACAGGAAAGCTGGAACAAGCAGAAGCGTTTACTGGAACTATAGTTTCTGTTACAAAGGAGTAATGGATGTTAGCTTTGAATGACCGGTTGTGGTCTGTTTTACATCATAAATCCCATGAAAATGTTGAAGGTTTAAATGTTTAGTGTCTACAGTCTAAGGAGGGAAGGCTTAAAGAAGTCTTCCTTCTTTCATATGCTGATTTCCCTGTTTGGTCTGTAGTACCCATTCAATATATGTGTTCTGGCAGCATGGGATGTTCCGCTGAACCGACAGTAACCAGAACCAGATTTCCTTGTATCAGGGATTCACCTTTTTAGAATATCATAGAAATGGGTGAAATTCCAGCAATTCCGGTCACTTGGCAGAAAAAGTAAAGGTCATTTCCGCGGGGAAAGCATTCACATTCTGCCACCTCAACAATCGAGGAAAATTCTACTTATGGCTCCATGGGGGAGCTTTTCTATGTATGCAACTCTTTTTAATCCTGACCTTTGAAAGTTAAAAGTGTCGCACTCCGAGTGTCTGTGAGTGCTAGATTCAAAATATTGGAATAGAAGGTTACAGTATCTCCATTATAGGCATCAATCCTAGAAATGACAATGATAGGTCTTTCAGGTATCTGCGGGTATAGTTGATGGTAATATCAGGGGAAAACAGTTTATAGGACATACGAAACGCCCATTTTAGGTTGTATATGCTCCTACAGGAGTGGGGAATAAATATTTAGTGTTTTCTGAATCCTGAAAATCGTTGGTAATACAAGGCTTTGATAAGGATGGTAGTAAGAAACCAGTAAAATCAAGGCTTTGTGGACAGCAACAGGCAATGCGGCAATTAAAACTGAATAAGTTTACAGAGCAGGGATACCGTTTTCATCAATGGTATCCCTTTTCTGTTGCTCCACACGGACGCCATAGGTACAAAAACCTGTGGCGTTTTTTTGCTTTATAGGAAATTCCTTTTAAATCATGAATTATGTAAACAAATAGCCCTGCAAA
>ERZ836939.2929-NODE-2929-length-15475-cov-2.640532_pt1 | contig 15475 bp, 17 predicted proteins | sample MGYA00519912_ERZ836939 | MGnify/ENA primary metagenome ERZ836939 (study PRJEB31850, sample SAMEA3708810) | human gut metagenome | biome: human gut; feature: human-associated habitat; material: faeces | place: China | collected 2014 ... | reverse complement strand
CGAAAAGCAGAGCGCCCGCTGCGCCCGGGAAACGGATATGATCAGGGAGAGGTGTGCGCAAGTTTGTTCGTGTCCAGAGAGTGGCGGTAGACCACGAAGCGCTGGAAGAGAAACTCCGTCGCAAAATTCAGCACCATGTTCAGAAACGTGACCAGATAGCCGTTCCAGCCCTGCACGTCCGCGAGCCGGTGCTCGAGCAGCGTAGACAGCGGCGTGAACGCGCAGTAGTACAAAAACACGAGTGCCATCGCCCGTGCCACCCTTTCCGACGAGCGGAAGGTATAGCGCCGGTTGCAGGTAAAGTTCCACAGCACCGACAGCACCAGCGCCGTCAGATACGCCGCCCAGTGCGGCCAGTGAAACACCTCGTTGAAGAGCGCAAAGCTGCCGAGCTCGATCAGCCCGGCCGAGCACGAGAAGAGCAGAAACTTCCCCGTGCGCCGCAGCTCCGTATGATCCATGCGGATCGCCTCCCATTGTAATTAGTTAAATTATTTGAAGCAATTATAGCGCGGCGGCCGTTTTCTGTCAAGCCCGGCGCGCAAAACGGCAGCATCCCCTTTTCTTCCGGCGCGGGATGTGATAAGATGAGCACTTGAGAAATCGAGGTGTTATCATGTACGACGAACTGACGCAGGTCGACATCCAGAAGATGCGCGACGAGATCGACTACCGCACGCGCGAGCTGCGGCCGAAGCTGATCGAGGAGGTCAAGACGGCGCGCGCTTTCGGCGACCTGAGCGAAAACTTTGAATACAAGGCCGCCAAGCGCGAGAAAAACCGCAACGACAGCCGCATCCGCTACCTGCAGCGCATGGTCGACACGGCAAAGGTCATCACCGACCACTCGGCCGGCGACACGGTGGGTCTGTTCGACTCGGTGGTCATTTATATTCCGGACGACGACGAGGAGCAGACCATCCGCCTCGTGACGACGCTGCGGCAAAACGCGCTCGAGGGGCTCATCAGCAAGGAATCCCCCGTGGGCAAGGCCGTGATGGGGCATCGCGCGGGCGAGACCGTGCACGTGCAGGTCAATGAGGACGTCGGCTATGACATCGTCATCCGCTCGGTCGAAAAGGGGCAGGACGACGACTCTCTGCCCATCAGCGCCTACTGAAACCCGCGCAGAAAAGCAGCGGCTGCATCCAAGTGATGCAGCCGCTGCTTTTGTATTCAGTCCAGATAGCCGAACAGCCCGCGCACGGACACATCTCCGCCGATGACAGTCTCGCGCACGTTGGCAGCGTCGCCGTCCGCAGCATCCGACAGCACATCGCGGTCGGTCCGCACGTCGTCGCGCAGCTGATAAAGTGCATTCTCGCCCAGCTTCCCCTCCGGCCGCCGGTCGTGGTTGTAGTGCCGCAGCACGCTCTCCGGGAGCACGTCCGGGAAATACCGATTGACATAGTCCAGCAGCGAGCGTATGCTGATAACAGAGTCGGTAAGAATAGCTGGCGCATCCGTGCCGGTGACGTCTGGCAGCAATGCACCCGGCTCTTTTTTGCGCAAAGAAAAAAATCCCCCTCAAGATGACTGATCTCGTTTACGTCGAACGCCCAGAAAGTGTCACTCGTTCCGTGATACACGACCATTGGAGTACCGTCGTCATTAACGACCTTGCTTACCGGCTTTGGATGAAACTGTTTGTCTTTTTGCTTGACATAGGAAAACAAATCTGCTACCGTTCTTATATCAGCAGTCTGAATGACGAGGCTAGGGAGTTTTCCTGAACCTTTTGCGTCAGACTGCTGATATTTTTCTACGCTTTGAAGCTGATACGCTCTCTCGGAAGTCCCGTCCAAGTCCGCCGAGGGTCTGACAATCGGAATGCTGCACGCCGCCATGATCGGCAGCGCTTTCTTTTGCCGCCTCCGCAAAAAAGTCTTCTCTCCGGTCGGGCGATCAGTCCAGATAGCCGAACAGTCCGCGCACGGACACGTCCCCGCCGGTGACGGTCTCGCGCGTGCCGTCCTCCCAGCGGACGACGAGCGCAAAGTCATCGTCCACCGCCTCGGCAAAGCCGGTGCGGACATCTTCACCGCGCACGACGCGCACGGGACGCCCCACCGTGACACAGCGCGCACGGTAGTCGCTGAGATATGCGCGCGGATCGCGCTGCCAGTCGAGATACATCTCATCGAGCGCACGCACCATCTCCGCGGCCAGGCGCGCGCGGGAGAGCTCAAGCCCGGTCTCGGAATATACCGAGCCCGCGATGGCACGCAGCTCCTCGGGGAAATCCTCCGGCCGCTGGCGCAAGTTCACGCCGATGCCGGCCACAATGGAGTCGACCGTGCCGGACTCGGCCTCGACGGTGAGCTCCGTGAGGATGCCGCAGATCTTTTTCGTGCCGAGGACAAGGTCGTTGGTCCACTTGATGCCCGGCTGCACGCCGCAGCGCTCGAGTGCGCGGCAGACAGCCACCGCGACGTGCGCCGTCACGGTCATGGCCGCCGTCGCCGCGCACGCCGGGCGCAGGAGCATCGACAGGTAGACCCCCTGCCCCGCGTCCGAGCGAAACGACCGCCCCGCGCGGCCGCGCCCCGCCGTCTGCCGGTCGGCAATGGCGCACAGGCCGTCCGGCGCACCGGACATGGCCTCCGCCTTCAGATAGCTGTTGGTGGAGTCGATCTGCGCAAAGCACTGCACCAGAGCCCGCCGCGCCTGCGGCAGATAGGGCAGCACGTCCCCGGCCGTGAGCGTATCCGGCCGCGCGCGCAGACAATAGCCCCGGTTCGTGACGGCGTCAATGTCATAGCCCGCGGCGCGCAGTGCACGCACCGCCTGACTGACCGCCGCGCGCGTCACGCCCAGCTTCTCGCGCATCTCCTCGCCGGATACATAGCCCTCCGCCTCCGTGAGCAGGAGCAAAACATCATCCCGCAGCATCCGATCACACCCCTTGTCGTGCGGTTTCGTTGCCTATAGTGTAGACCACGGCGCGCAGATTGTAAAGATGTTTTCGTTTTTGGTTGACAATCAGGCGCGTGTGTGCTATCGTCCGATTGTTAAGTTCATTTACGCTTTACTTTACAATCGGAGGCAACACTATGAAATTTTCCACAAGAGACCTTTGCTTTTGCGCGATCGGCGCGGCGCTCATCGCCGTGTGCGCATGGATCAGTATCCCGGCGGACGTGCCGTTCACGCTGCAGACCTTTGCGATCTTCGCCGTGTGCGGGCTGCTCGGCGGCAAACGCGGCACGGTGAGCGTGCTGGTGTATCTGCTGCTGGGCGCGGTGGGTGCGCCGGTGTTCGCGGGCTTTCGCGGCGGGTTCGCGTCCCTGATCGGCACGACCGGCGGATACCTCGTCGGCTTCATCCTGCTGGCGCTCATCATCACCCTCGCGCAGGCGCGCTGGGGACTCGGGCAGTGGGTGTTCGTGCTGTCGGCAGCCGTGGGGCTGCTCGTGTGCTACGCATTCGGCACGGCGTGGTTTCTCATCGTCTACACCCGCACGGGCGCGATCACGCTCGGCGTGGTGCTGGCAAAGTGCGTACTGCCGTTTCTGCTGCCGGACGCGATCAAGCTCGCCCTGGCGACGCTGCTGCGCGCGCGGCTGTACCGGCGCATCCCCGCATAAGCGGCGGAAAACCTTTTGCCGGAACACCCAAAAGAATTTCCGGCAGGCTGAAAAAACACCCATGGCAAAAGCCATGGGCGTTTTTTATGAGAGAAAAGAAAAAGGATTTGAGAGGATGTTTGAAGGGAGTTATGGGGGGAGAGAAACGAAAGCGAAAAACTCAGATCACTTTTTCTTCTTTCAGCTTAGCAAGGTCTGCGTCGGACAGGCCGAGCACACCCTCATAGATCTCCTTGTTGTCCTGACCGAGGTCGGGCGCGCACTTGGTGATCTCCGGCTTGGTATCCATGAGCTTGACCGGGTTGCCGGGGACGATCATGTCACCGATGACCGGGTGCTGCAGGTGCACGAACATCTCACGGGCGTTGGCGATGTGGTCATCGTTGACGACGTCGGCAAGCATATTGATCGGCGCAACCGGGACACCGGCCGCATCGATGATGGCCACGCAATCGGCGATGGTGTGCTGGGAGCTCCACTTCTCGATCTCAGGCTTGAGCGCGGCGTAGTTCTCGCAGCGGTGGATGTTGGTGTCAAAGCGCGGATCCTCGAGCAGGTCGGCGCGGTCGAGCGCCTTGGTGCACAGGAGCGTGAAGAGCTTGTCGTTGCCGCAGCCGATGACGAAGCGTCCGTCGCTGGCCTGGAAGGAGTCATACGGGAAGGCGGAGGCGTAGCGGTTGCCGATCAGCTCGGGCTGCTTGCCGGAGGCGAAGAAGCGCTGCCAGCCGACCTCGAGGCTGGAGACGACGGAGTCGACGAGCGCGACGTCCACGCGCTGGCCGCGGCCGGTGACGGTGCGGGCGTTGAGCGCCATGAGGATACCGATGGTGAGGTTCATGCCGCCGAGCACGTCGCCCATGGCATACGAGTTCCATACGCTCGAACCCGATTCCGAATACCCGATAAGCCGCCGGCCTCGCCGGTGATGCTCATGAGGCCGGAGGTGGCCTGCGCGATGATGTCATAGCCGGGGCGCTGGTGCTTCGGACCGTAGCAGCCGAAGCCGGAGACGGCGGCGTAGATGATCTGGTCATTGACCTCCTTGAGCACGTCATAGCCGACGCCCAGCTTGTCCATGACGCCGGGGCGGTAGTTCTCGACGACAACGTCGGCCTTCTTGACCATCTCGAGGAAGAGCTTTTTGCCCTCCTCGGACTTCAGGTTCAGGGTGATGCCCTTCTTGCCGCGGTTGACGTAGGCATAGTACATGCTGTAGTCGTTCTTCTTCGGGCCCATGGCGCGGGTATCGTCGCCCTTGCCCGGCATCTCGATCTTGATGACGTTGGCGCCGTAGTCAGCCAGCATCATCGTGCAGTACGGACCGGCCAGAACGCGGGTCAGGTCCAGAACGGTAACATTGCTCAATGCTTTTTCCATGGAAATATCTCCTTTATCAGATAATCAGATTGCAATCAAACGTTTCCGGGGATCAGGCGCCATGCAGCAGGTTTGCCAGCGGGACGTAGATGGTCGAGCAGAGCACGATCAGGATCAGGATCGCAAGGCCGGCGTAGATGAACAGCTGCACAAACGTCTTGTTCTCGTCCTCCTTGGTGCGGTTGGGGAGCGCAGTCGCGAGCGCTGCCATAGCCAGCGCGCCGCCAGTGGACAGCGGGGAGATGCCGGACAGAGAGCCGCCGGCGCCGACAGCCGCCATCAGTGCGACCGGGTTCACGCCGCCGACCTGGGCAGCGATGTCCGCGCACATCGGCATCATCGTCGGGTACACCACGCCAAGCGCGGAGCTGACAAGGCTCAGCAGTGCAGCGGAGATGCCCATGAACGGAGTCGCAGTGCCCTTGGTCATGATCTTGGCGAGCGCGTTGCTCATCAGATCGATGCCGCCCATCTTGTTGACGATGTTGAGCAGGGAGCCGACCGCGAGGACCATCACGATGGTGCCCCAGGGCAGGGACTTGAGCGCCTTGCCGTCGTCGGCAACGCCGAACAGGAACAGCAGGCCGGCAACCGCGAAGGCGGCGACGCCGATGTTGACCTTGACGAAGATCAGCAGCACGAGCATGAGCAAGATGCTCAGCAGAGAGATGATCTGCTTGGCGTTGAACTTCTCAAGCGTGCCGCGCTCGATCGGGTTGAGCGGCTGCTTGACCTTGTGGCCCTTGAAGATGAACCAGAACACGAGCGAGGACACGATCGTCACGAGCGTCTGGCAGACCAGAATGGTGGGCATAACGTTTGCAATGTTGGCCTCGGCTGCGGCGCCGGTGATGATGGCAGCCTCAGGCGTGATGGGCGTCATACGTCCGGCCATCAGGCCCTGCTCGCCGATCAGGACGAGCATCAGCGGGTTGAAGCCGACCTCCACGGCGATGATCGCCGCGAGTGCGGGGATGATTGCCAGCGCGGGCACAGCGCCGGGGCCGACACCGGCAATGACGAAGCCGGCAATGTAGACCATGATGGGCAGGACCCACATCTTGTTTCCGGCCAGCGCGATGATCTTTCTGGCCAGCAGATCCAGCGCGCCGGTCTGCGTGATGGCCGCGAACAACAGCGTGATGCCGACGAGCGTGGTAAACATTGAGGTGCTGAAGCCGCCGATCAGATCCTTATCGGTCAGACCGAAGATACGCACCATGATAACGCCGAATGTGACTGCCACAACACCGACGTTGACCTTGCGGAAGAAAGCCAGCAGGATCACGACGATGAACAGCACCAACGAGATAATGTCAAATGCAGTTTCCATAAATGATTCCCTCTCTAATATGGTTCAGATTTGTGGATGCGTGCCGCTCTCAGCAGCAGGGCGGGGTCTTAGTGTTGATGTTCTGCTGATGGCCGCTGTAGATGCCGTCGATGAAGCTCTTCTGATACTTCGCGGCAGCCAGCAGCTTTTCGAAGTCGATGCCGGTGTCATAGCCCATGCGCTGGAGCATGTACACGAGATCCTCCGTGGCGGTGTTGCCGGAAGCGCCCGGTGCGAACGGGCAGCCGCCGAGGCCGCCGAGCGTGGACTGCACCGTCTTGATGCCGCACTCGATGGCGGCGAGCGTGTTGGCCTGACCCATGCCGCGGGTGTCGTGGATGTGGATCTGGAACTCGCAGTCGGGCATGACCTCGGTCACGGCGTGGATCGTATCACGCACCTGACGCGGATCGGCGATGCCGATCGTGTCGGCCAGGCAGATGGAACGGATGCCCATGTCGTAGACGCGCTTGGTGAAGTCGACCACCTTCTGGATCGGCGGGATGCCCTCAAACGGGCAGCCGAACGACGTTGCCAGCGCCACGCAGATGTTCATCTGCGGGTAGGTGTCCATGATCTTCTGCAGCTCTTCCAGAGACTCCTCATGCGTTCTGCGGATGTTGGCCTTGTTGTGGCTCTCGCTGACCGAGATCACGTAGGAGATGTTGCGGATGCCGGCGTTGAAGGCGTTTTCCACACCGCGGAAGTTCGGCGCGAGCGCATACAGCACCGCGTTCGGATACTTCTCGATGCAGGCCTTGGCCAGATCCGCCGCGTCCGCCATCTGCGGGATCGCCTTGGGGCTGACGAAGGAAGTGACCTCCATCTGCGTCACACCGGCGTCGAACAGTCTGTCGATCAGGTCGAGCTTCTGCTCAAAGGTCAGCATCTGCTTAAGATTCTGCCAACCGTCGCGCGGGCCGCATTCCAGAACATTGATCTTGTTTGCCATGATAGATTCCTCCTGACATTCCGTTTTTATTTCGTGACTACCTTGTGTTACCGTGACATCATTTTGCTTAACAAGTAAGCTTAATAACCTGAGACAAAACCTTGTCAATCGTTACTTATATTTTGCACTTTCCTTGAAATTTGTCAATCTGAAATTGCAAAAACGCGAAATTATCATCATTTCGCCCATTTAACGGCCGGGATTCTATAGCATTTCGACGCATCTCTGCTTAAATTATTTAAAGATAAGCAAAATTAATTTAAAATAAGTTAAGCATGTATTGCTTTTTTAACGACTGTTTAGTATAATGTTAAGCAGCAGCGGTTCACCCGCGCAACCATTATGACACAAAGGAAGTTTTCCGTTATGGCTACACTCAAAGACATCGCGGACATCTGCGGCGTCTCCACAGCGACCGTCTCCTATGTCCTGTCCGGCCGCGGCACGGAAAAGCGCATCACCGAGCAGACGCAGCAGGAGATCCGAAAAGCGGCAGAGAGCCTCGACTATGAATATAAAGGCCGCAACAAGGCAGTGCTCAAGTACCGCGTCACGGTCTACTTCCCGCTCTCGGGGCTCAAGATGCTGCTGCCGACGTTTCTTGACGCCTTCAACCGCATCGTCGACGCCGAGACCTCGAACATCGACATTCTCCTGCGGCCGTACACGCAAAACCAGCTCCACCTCCAGCGGGAGCTTTGGGCCGAGCGCAAGGGCTCTTCCGCCATCGTCATCTCCCCCGGCGGAACGGATCTGGCAAACCTCGCCGAGAAGCAGACGCTCGTGCCGGTCATCCTGCTCAACCGCACGCTGCCGAACTACTCCTACGTCGGCTTCGATCAGCTTGAGTCCGGTCGTCTCGCCGCCGAGCACGCCCTCAAGCGCGGCGGAGACAGCATCCTGCTCGTCTCGTCGCCGACCCTGTTCGGCACGTCGTGGCGCAGCAGCGCCTTTTCCGACTACTGCCTGCAGCACGGCGTGAATCTTGAGCACAGCACCATCAGCGCCGACACGAGCATCCGCGCCGGCTATGAGCTTGGCAAGGCGCTCGTGCACAGCAACCGGCTCAAGAAGGTCATCTGCTGCACGTATGACATGACGGCGCTCGGCCTCACCACCGCCCTGTCGGAGGAGAACATCGTCGTCGGCAAGGACGTGGAGATCCTCACCACCAGCTCGAGCGACGATGATCTGCTCGCCTACAGCAACCCGCCGATCACCGTGGTGGACCTGAAGTTCCGCGACCTGTGCTACATGGCCATGCGCCTCGGCATGGACATTGCAACCGGGCGGGCGAGCTATCCGCAGGAGATCTCGCTGCACCCGACGATCATCTACCGGAAATCGTGCCCGGCCTGAGCGCAGGGCGCCAAAAAAGAGAGCTTGTCACAGTTTGTGACAAGCTCTCTTTTTCGTTATAAAATGCGGTTTAGTTCCAGAAATCCGTTCCGGTGATGCCAATGTCGGCAGCGTGGAACTGCGGATCCTTGCCCTCGCTGCGCTGGCGCATATAGTCCTTGAGCACGGCAACGCCCTTGTTGCCGAGGATCAGGATGACGGGGACGTTGATGATGACCATCGTGGCCTGGAGCATGTCGGCCGTATCCCACGCGAGGCCGGCGCTGACCGTCGCGCCGACGAACACGATCAGGGACGCAAGCACGCGGAACACCGTCATGCCCGCCTTGCTCGGGTCGCGCTTGAGGATGTACTTCAGGCAGCCCTCGCAGTAATAGTAGTTGCCGATGAGCGTCGTGAACGCGAACAGGCACATGGAGATGGCGATGAAGATCGGGCCGAAGCTGCCAAGCGACTGCTGCACGGACGCCTGCACGTAAGCAGCGCCGGCGGCCTCGGGCGTCGGGACAACGCCCGAGCACAGGCACATGAACGCCGTTGCCGAGCAGATGAGCAGCGTGTCGATGAACACGGACAGCATCTGCACAAGGCCCTGCTTGGCCGGGTGCGAGACATCGGCCGTGGCGGCTGCGTTCGGTGCCGAGCCCATACCGGCCTCGTTGGAGTACAGGCCGCGCTTGATGCCCCACATGATGCAAGAGCCGGTGAAGCCGCTGAACGCCGCCTTGAAGTTGAACGCATCGCGGAAGATGTTGGCGATGACGCTCGGGAAGATCCTGATGTTCATGAACACGACGACGAGCGACATCACGATATACAGCAGACCCATGACCGGCACGAGCACGCCCGTGACATTGGTCAGGCGCTTGCCGCCGCCGAGCACGCACAGGGCGAACAGCACCGCAAGGATCGCACCGATGATATACGGCGTGCGGCCCTTGACATAGAAGCTGAAGCCGCCGAACGCATCCTGCAGGTTGTAGGCGGCGAGCATATTAAAGCCCACGACATAGGTCAGGATCAGCACGACCGCGAACACGATGCCGAGCCAGCGCTGGTGCAGCGCCTGCTCCATGTAGTACGACGGGCCGCCGTAGCTGCTGCCGTCCGCATCGCGCTTTTTATAGACCTGCGCGAGCGCAGACTCGATAAATGCACTCGCACCGCCGACCAGCGCCACGACCCACATCCAGAACACGGCGCCGAAGCCACCGAGACAGATGGCCGTGGACACGCCGACGATGTTGCCCGTGCCGACGCGCGACGCCGTGGACACCATGAGCGCACCGAAGGACGAAATGCTGCCCTTTTCTTTCGGCTTTTCCTTGACAACGCGGATCGACTCACCGAACAGCCGGAACTGGATCAGCCCGGTGCGGATCGTGAAATACAGACCCGCGGCGAGCAGAAACAGAGGCACGATGTACGGCCGGTACAAAAAACCGCCGATCGCATTGACAACTCTGTCAATTGATTCAATCATGTTTTGTCTCCTCTACAGTTTTCTTTTTCTCTGCGTGCTAAGGCACGCAAAAAACAGTATACAAAAGATTTGATAAAAAAGCAACCATGATTCGGCAATTTGCACTGTGTGCGTGCTCTTGCAAGCGCGCACCTTTCGGAGTAAGATGAGGGTACTTTCAAGGCATGACAAGGAGCAACGCATATGTTCACTGGCTTTTCCGACGCAACGATCGACTTTCTCTGGGAGCTGCGCTTTCACAACGAGCGCCCATGGTTTCTGGAGCATAAGCAGGTCTTTGTCGACACGCTCGACCGCCCGATGAAGGCGCTGGCCGCCGACGTGACCGCCGCGCTCGAGCAGGCATACCCACAGCGGAAGTGGTATCTGCACGTGGCGCGCATCTACCGCGATGCGCGGCGGCTGCACGGCAATGGACCGTATAAGGAAAACCTCTGGTTCACGCTGCGCTGCGACAGCAGCCGCGGGCCGGAGATCCCTGCGTTTTACTTTGAGATCACCCCGCACAACTACAGCTACGGCATGGGCTGCTACTGGGCAAAGGCAAACACGATGGCGTGCTTCCGCCGTGCGATCGACGCAGACCCCCTGCCGCTGACGGCGCTGGCGGAGCGCCTGAACGCGCAGAGCACCTTCGTGCTCGCGGGGCAGGACTATGTCCGGCCGAAGGGCAACCCCGGCGCGCTGCTCTCTCCGTGGTACAACAAGCGCGTGCTCGATCTCTCGTGCGTGCGCGCGCACGACGACCTGCTCTTCTCCCCCGCGCTGACAGACGAGCTCGTGCGCGGGTTCGGCTTCCTGCTGCCGTACTACGACTATCTCGAGGCCGTGACCCGGAGGAAGGACGCATGATGCGCAGCTTTGACGGGCACTGCGACACGCTCGCGCGTTGCCTCGAGCACGGCAGTGCGCTGCGGCAAAACACCGGCCATGTCGACCTCACGCGCTGCGCGGCACTCGGGCAGCACGCGCAGATCTTTGCGATCTTTGCCGACAGCGCTGCGGTAAGCGAACCGCTCCATACCGTCGCGCAGCGGCAGCATGCCCTGCTTGAACGCGAATGTGCGCGCAACGCCGACCTCGTGCGCCGCTGCCGCACGGCGCAGGACGTGCGCGCGGCATGGGCGGCCGGGAAAACGGCCGCGCTGCTCGGCATCGAGGGCGCGGAGCTGCTCGACTGCGACCCCAAAGGGCTGGATGAGGCGGCGGCGTGGGAGTGCGTGTATGTGACGCTGACATGGAACCACGCAAACGCCCTCGCAGGCTCGCATTGCGACGCGCCCACACAGGGGCTCACGGCGCAGGGGCGCGACTTCGTACGCGCGCTGTATGCCCACCGGATGCTGCCGGACGTGTCGCACCTGTCGGAGGCTGCGGCATGGGATGTGGTGCGTCTCGGGCTCGGTCCCGTGATCGCCTCGCACGCGAACAGCCGCGCCGTCTGCGCGCACACGCGCAATCTCTCGGATGACCTCTTTTGCGCCATCCGCGACAGCGGCGGCGTGGTCGGGCTCAACCTCTACACGGACTTTCTCGGCGGCGCGGATATGGACGCCGTCGTGCGCCACATCGAGCACCTGCTCGACCTCGGCGGTGCAGAAACGCTCGCGCTCGGCGGCGATCTCGACGGGTGTGACACGCTCGGCGGCGGCGTCACCGGCATTCAGGATTACCCGAAGCTCTACGCGGCGCTCGCGGCGCGCGGCTATGACGAGCCGCTGCTCAGCGCGCTCTTTTCTGGCAACTGGCTGCGCGTGCTGCCGAAGGAATAACACACACCGCCGCACTGCGCGGCGGTCATGACGGAGTGAATCAACATGGAAAACTTCAAGCAGAAAGCATACAACGTCTTTGAGCTCTTCGACCGGCAGTGGGCGATCGTGACCGCCGGCTCGATCGAACACTACAACAGCTGCACGGTCGGCTGGGGCAGTCTGGGCAACCTCTGGGGACCGACGGGCAGAAGCCGGCCGGCCGTCACGGTCTACGTGCATCCGGCGCGCTACACCTGCGAATTCCTGGAGCAGGGCGACACGTTCACCGTCAGCTTCTACCCGCCGGAATACAGGCGTGCACTGGGCTACATCGGCTCGCACTCCGGCAGAGACGGCGACAAGGCCGCCGCAGCCGGACTGACGCCGATGGCCTTCGGACAGGGCGTGACCTATGCGGAGGCGAACCTGACCTTCCTGTGCAAAAAGCTCTACCAGCACCAGTTCACCACAGAGGATCTCGCGCCGGAGGTGCAGGCATACTACGCCTCGATGCCGCAGGTGTACCCCGACTTTCACGGCGGCTGGCAGCCGCATCTCGCGTTCGTGGGCGAGATCATCGACGTGATCGACAAGCGCTGAGCGCCGAAGGACAGCAAAAAAACGACGTGACCAAAGACGGTCACGTCGTTTTTGCAATATCGGGGAACTTACGCAAGCGGTTTGAAGTCGGACTTCGGGTGGTGGCACAGCGGGCAGATGAAGTCATCCGGCATATCCGCGCCATCGTACACATAGCCGCAGACGGTGCACACAAAGCCGACGCGCTTTTCCGCGGGCTTGGCCTCGTGCTTGACGAAGTCGGACGCCGGGTGCTTGCACAGCGGGCAGATGAAATCGGCCGGGAGCGTCTCGCCCTCGTACACGTAGCCGCACACGGAGCAGACCCAGGTCGCCTTCTCGGCGGGGGCCAGTTTCGGCGGCGCGGGCTTGATATGGCTGCGGTAGTAGTCGTAGGTCACGGTCTCGTCGTTGCTGAAGAGCTTGGACTCCGTGATCTCGGCGATGAACAGCCGGTGGCTGCCCTGATCATAGCTCTCGACGACGCGGCAGGAGAACATGGCGTTCGTGTAGCGGTTGATGTAATACAGACCGTTGTCGCTGCGGGCGCAGTCGCTCCAGTCTGCGAACTTGTCCACCTCCGCGCCGGACTGGAAGCCGAAGTGCTGGAAGAATGCAAACGGCACTTCCTTCGTCAGCAGCGAGAGATTGAACACGCCGGTGCGCTCGATCATGCCGCAGGTGTAGTTGGCCTTGATGACCGAGATGGAGATGCGCTCGGGCTTGTTGGCCATCTGGATGGCGGTGTTGATGATGCAGGCGTTGTCCTTGTCCCCCTCGCGGGCGGAGAGCGCAAACAGGCCGTACTGGAACTTGAAGAGCGCGGCGGGATTCTGCTTGCCCTCGTTGACGATCGGGCGCGGCTTCGGCATGGAGGCCACGAGCGCGTCCGCAATCTCGGCGAGCGCTGCGAGCTGATCGTCCTTGAGCGAGGACTTGATGGTGAGCGTCTCGTTGAGGATGGTCACGTCCTTGAGCTTGGAGAGGATGCCGCGCATGAGCTTGCCGGCGGTCGGCGCCCAGGAGCCGTTTTCGATCAGGGCGATGGTGCGGTTCTGGAGGTTGTGTGCCGCGATGTCGAGCAGCGCCGTCTCCATGTTGCAGAAGATGCCGGCGTTATACGTCGTGGACGCGAACACGAGGTGGCTGCAGCGGAAGGCCTCGGCCACGACATAGCTCGGGTGCGTGACGGAGACGTCGTACATGGCGATGTTGCGCACGCCGCGCCCGGCCAGCATGGTCGCGAGCACCTGCGCCGCGTTTTCGGTGTGACCGTAGACGGAGGAGTAAGCGATGAGCACGCTGCCGTCCTGCTCGGGCGTGTAGGAGCTCCACTTGCTGTACTTATCAACGAACCAGCCGATGTTCTTGCGCCAGACCGGACCGTGCAGCGGGCAGATCATGCGGATATCAAGCGTAGCGGCCTTCTTGAGCAGCGCCTGCACCTGCGTGCCGTACTTGCCGACGATGTTCGTATAGTAGCGGCGGGCATCGGGCAGCCAGTCGTGCTCAAAGTCATACTCGTCGGCATAGAGGTTGCCGCTGAGCGCGCCGAACGTGCCGAAGGCATCGGCGGAAAAGAGCGTGCCGGTCGTGGTGTCAAAGCTGACCATGACCTCCGGCCAGTGCACCATCGGTGCCATGACGTAGGCGAACGTGTGCTTGCCGAAGCAGTAGGTGTCGCCCTCGGCCATGAGGATGGCGCGGCTGTCGATGTCAAAGGTGAAGTAGTTGCGGATCATGTCGCGGATCTTCGCGTTGCAGATGATCTTCGCCTCGGGATAACGGCGCACGGTCTCCTCGAGCGTCTTGGCGTGGTCCGGCTCCATGTGGTGCACGACGATGTAGTCCAGCGGGCGGCCGCCGAGCACGTGGGCAAGGTTTTCAAAGAACTGACCGGCGACGGACTGATCCACCGTGTCGAGCAGGACGGTCTTTTCATCCAGCAGGACATAGGCGTTGTACGACACGCCGCGCGGGATGGGATACACGCTCTCAAACAGCGCCAGACGGCGGTCGGACGCACCGACCCAGTACAGGTCCTCGGTCATTTTCACAGTGCAGTGCATACGTTGTCTCCTCCTTCAAATGTTTCTGGTTTTCCCCGGTCTCAGCCGAGGAGGTTGAGCAGCTCTTCCTTCGGCGTCACGCCGACCTTTACGGCCGTGGCCTGACCGCCGCGGAAAACCATGAGCGTCGGGATGCTCATGATGCGGTACTCACCTGCGAGCTCCGGCTGCTCATCAACATTGATCTTGCCGAATTTGTATTCCGGATGCTCGGCGGCGAGCTCCTCGACCACGGGCGCCATCATGCGGCAGGGGCCGCACCACGTTGCCCAGAAATCCACGAGCACGGGTCTGTCAGACTGCAGGACCTCCTGCGCAAAGTTTTCTTTCGTAAGTGTCAACATAGAGATCTTCCTTTCCGAATCGGTATCTTGGATTTGTTGATTGGATTTTAACAGATTTTACACCTGCGTTCTGTGGCAAAGTCACATTCCGGCGAGGCTGCGCAGCTTCTGCGCGTCCGTGACCGTGACCGTGCCGCGGCCGAGCGACACGACGCCGTCATCGGCAAAGTGGCGCAGCATACGCGTGACCGTCTCACGCACGGCGCCGGTGTCGCGCGCGATCTGTTCATGCGTGGCGCGCACAGGGGCACGGGCATGGCCGGATTCGTCCCAGAGGTACTGCGCAAGGCGCTTGTCAAAGCTTATGAACAGCAGCTGCTGCATCGCCCACATGACATCGGAAAAGCGCTCGGTGGCAAGCCGGTACATGCAGCACTCGACATAGATATTCTCCGCCGCAAGCTGCTGGAACACGTGCGCGCCGAGGATCAGCAGCTCCGTCGGCGCATCGGCCACGAGCTGCACCTCAAACGTGATCTGCCGGATGACACACGCCGCCGCGAGCACGCAGGCATCCCCGTCCGTGAGGCGGTAGAGCGTGATCTCACGCCCGTCGTCCGAGAGCATACACGCACGCAGACGTCCGCTCTGCACCCGGATCATGCCGAGGCACTGCCCGTCGCACCCGTGTACGAGTG